>Ga0307509_10002774_pt1 | contig 27828 bp, 20 predicted proteins | sample 10_EM_MG_FD_202245 | JGI IMG/M metagenome (GOLD analysis project Ga0307509, IMG submission 202245) | Populus trichocarpa ectomycorrhiza microbial communities from riparian zone in the Pacific Northwest, United States - 10_EM | ecosystem: Host-associated > Plants > Roots > Unclassified | place... | reverse complement strand
GCCCGGGCCCCCCCGCCGCCCCCGCGCCCCCCGCGCCCCGCGGCCCCCGCCCCCCCCCCCCCCCCCCCCCCCCCCCCCCCCCCAGACCATAACTTAATGTAAACCAAAGAGAGGGGTCCCGCTGCTGCTTGCAAAGCAAAGCGCCCAAAGAGGAAAAGAGTGAACTCTTGGGAGGCTTGATTTACCGGCGGGTTTGGTTGGGTAGTTTGGGCCCGCAACATGCTGCACATGAAGCTGCGAGTGATAATGAGTGAATACCGATGCATGGGTTTGACTGCGGTACCCACAGTATTGTACGGCAAAGCGAGCCCACCATCCCTGAGCGGTCCGAGACAATAGAATTCGCGACCGGGCACGGTGGGTCCAGGTCAGCCGGTAGCTAGCTATTTCAGCCTCGGAATTTAGCTGTTCAACGCCCAAGTGACCCAGCATCGTAGCAGCCACCAATCGCCAACGAATCACAGCACCGAACTGATTCAAAACAGTATTAACATTCCTGGTCGCGAAATTTAGTGTCTCAGACCGCCCAAGGGATAGCGAGGGTACCCACGTTGCTGATCTCTGTCTTGCAAAGGTTGCATGGGCGTTCTCGTGTCACTGTGTGCTCACTTGTTCTGGATGCTGTGGACCACCGTAAGCAGGACGCGCAAGTCGGTGTCATATCTTGAGTTCCGATCGGTGACTACCGAAAAGCTGGAAGTAAGTAGCATTGCCATTGTTTCCCTCAACTGCTCGTTGTGCAGTACCCCTAGCCGCTATATCGGAGCTGAGAGGTTTGAGGTGCCGTGAATGGCATTGTGACATTACCGTAGCGTCAATACCATTGGCGCACGGTAGGTGTGGGGGGGCAAGGTGTCATCGAGATTACCCTACCAGTACTTCCAGAGAATCCAATCAGCGCTGGCGGTGACCAGGCCCGATGTGTTGACTAGTGTTGACCATGACTGGTCAGTGACTAGAGGTCAGTGGAAGGGGGTGATCGGGGATGATGGGTATATAATATAGTGGTCAAGTTTTTCTTAGAAAACCCCCGGCTCAGTCCACTTGTCCCAGTTTTGTGCTCTATTTAGGCAATGAAAAGAGATTGAAGTCCCGGGCAAGAAGTTCTCGAGTACCCGGAGACAAGGATTGGGGATCTGTACGAGCGCTGATCTTTTGTAACAACTTATACGAGCATTTTGGGGATCCCCGTTTTCGGATACCCGTACTTCCTGCCTATAGCATAACGGGGGTCAGCAAATTTTAGGGATGACCACTCTTTACTGCCAACACTGAGTCCAATGATCATTCCTCAAAATATAAAAGCGATCGGTTGAGTCAGGAGTGTGCGATGGGGCTTCGCAATATTCATACCCGAGTTGTCATTCTCAGCCTCGTTGTCTCCCGTGTTCCTGCCCCATACGCTGCCAAAGACGACACGCCTCTCAGCCGTACCATCCCTCGAGAATAAACCTCAAAAGTGCATTTTGGGTTTAGCACCACTTCTGTTCCTTTAAAGCTGTCAAGCTCTTCCTCCTCTCTACTTTGTCGGACAACTTTCCGAAGACCGCTAACTATTCGGAAAAAAACCCCTCCGAAATGCATAAGATCCTTCCCCCAGCTCTTTTCACCGACCAGGACAAGGCCCCCGGATTGATCATTGAAGACAATGGCCTTACTATTTCTCTCCCGGGTACTGTTCGGGCCCTCCTCTTTTCGCTTGTGAGACTGAATAGCTAATGTGAGAAGCGCGCTGGGGGTCTGCCGCTCAATGCGCCCGTGCCAACACCTTCATTCCTATCGACCACGACCGCATGTACTACTACGAAATGACAGTCGCGGATGAAGGTGATGGCAAGAATGTCGGTCTTGGTTTCTGCGCTAGGGACACTTCGCTGAACGGCATGCCAGGATGGGAGGTAAACGCATGGGGATATCACGCTGATGATGGGGCCAAGTTCCCCGGACGCCCCCAGGGGCTGAAATATGGCCCCGTGTACGGTACTGGGGATGTTGTCGGTTGTGGAGTGGATTTCAAGAGGGGCTTTGCCTTCTATACTCTGAACGCCGAGTACCTGGGTAGGGCTGCCGGATTCCCAGCTCGGAATTTAGTTAACCTCTTCTCTAGGCCCAGCTTTCTCGCTTAAGGAGGGGCTTCGCATTTGGCCGATGATAGGGATGGGCAGTGCAGGCGCAAAGGTTTCTATTAACTTTGGTCAGAGGAAGTTTGTGTGGGACGGTATCGATGAATTGGAGGGGCGCTTGGGAGATAATGCCGTGATTGAGTACGGAAAAGATGCGTGCTGTGAAAATTGTGGTCTTCCTTAATTGTTTTCTGGGGGTTTTTATGGGAAACGTGGGATCTTGTGAGTCGCGATCAGTATGTTTCGAGAACAAATATATAGAGTGGCCCACTGTCTTGCATAAATTACAATACCGGTACTGCATGATATGCTGTGATTCTTGTGGGGGAGAATGGTGGGTTTGGGCTCTTTCGCTACCCTGAACCCTAAGCCCTTCTGGGTTTGGGGAAGGTCTGGAGGGGCGCTAGTCTTGGCAAGGCTGGTCCCAGTAAATTCAACCACCCCGCAACGAGCAGTCATCTCATCTTACAAAGCTTTGATCACCACCAATATTCCCTTCCAACAAACACCCATCCTGTCTCCTCTGGCAACTCGATATTTTGCTCGTACGCTTTCCCGTCGAGTTTCCTCCCCCCAAACCTTGTATCGTTATTCTACTCGGATACAAAGGACCATGGCATCGCCGGTTCTCTCTGTCTCTCCGTCAGACGTTACCCTCCCCCTTATTCTCTCTTCATACAAGTCACTTCCAATCACCATTTCCACCGAGGAAAAGCCTGCGGTTTCTCGTTTGACACTGCCAAACAATGATTCTGTTGCCGGAACTAACACTATTGCTTCACATCTCTCCACTCTGATCCCGTTGTTTGCAAAGACAACTTACACCGACGTCGAATCCGCAGAAATTCAACAATGGCTGACCTTAACATCTGCTACCCCTATTCCGGAGGAGGCCATTGCTCGATTGAACGGGAACCTGAAATTCCGCACCACCATTCTCGGCGAGAAGTTGTCAATTGCTGATGTGGCCGTTTACGCCCGCGTCAAGGGTCAGGTAGCTTCATGGAGTGACGAGCAGAGGACAGGTGAAAAGGGCTATAGGCACATTGTTCGTTGGGTTGATTTTGTTCAGAACACTCCAGATTTGGGATTGCAGATTCCTGCAGAAGACAAGGTTGTTGTGGATCCTACCAAGGTCCTGGTTTACCTGAAGCCTGAGGAGCCTGTTAGGGAAAAGAAGAAAGAGGGGGCTGCGACCGAGGACTCGAAGAAAAAGGGGAAGGGCAGAGTGGCTGCGGAGAAGATTAAGGAGGAGGCTGAAAGGGCGAAGGAGGGCGTCATGGACGCGGCTGGAAAGGCAGCAGCAGCAGTAGCTAGTAAAGGCAAGCAATCTAAGAGAGAAAAGGGGGAGAGACCAAAGAGGGAGGCTCCTAAAAAAGAAGGTAATTGTGGCGATTTATTGCTTCACATTGAATCGGGCCAAACTTACGTTTATCAGAACCCCTTATTTCTCCTTCTCAAATCGACCTCCGCGTTGGGCATATCCTCTATTGCATGCCTCACCCAAATGCCGACTCGCTGTTTGTTTCTACAATCTCAATGGGTGATCCCGAGGGCTCTGCCCTTGTGACCCCTCATTCCGAGCTATCTCTCCCCAGCACAGTTCTCGCAAAATTTACACCTCTTCCCACGGTCCGCACAGTCTGCTCTGGCCTGAACGGCCTTGTACCGATCGAGGAGATGCAGGACCGTAAAGTCGTTGTCGTCGCAAACCTCAAGCCCGTGACCATGCGTGGAATCAAGTCCGCAGCCATGGTACTTGCAGCCTCACCCGCCCCCGCCCCGGGCGAGGACCCAACAGCACACAAGAAGGAGACTGTAGAGCTTGTTGCACCACCTGAAGGTGCTGCTGCCGGCGAGAGGGTATGCTTTGAAGGATATAAGGCTGAGCCAGAGGCAGTGCTGAACCCCAAGAAGAAAATTTGGGAGCAGATCCAGCCCGGCTTTGCCACAACATCTGATTTGGATGTGGTCTTTGACAGGGAGAAAGCAGGATGGACTGGAGATGCAGCACAGGGTAAAGCTCCGGGTGAAGGTCCGACGGGAAGGTTGGTTACGGAGGGTGGTGGAGTCTGCAAGGTTAAATCTCTAGTAGGAGCTGTTGTTAGGTAGATGCTGTTTACCATGGGGTTTATTTTCTCTTTAGAGGATAAAACTAGCTTGCTTGCTTTTCATGCTTTGGTGGGCGTACCTTGTTGTAACATTGGATTGCACTGAAAGTTTTATCTAATGGCCACAGAAGTTTTATTCTTTTTTTTCCCATTTTAACTTTGCAAAAGTTGTTGGATATCCGTGGCCCGCAGGAAACAGGGTTACCTGGTGTTGAAAACCGGTACTATAGTGAAGATACAGTGACTTTGACTTATAGCATGAGGCATAGACCTTCGCAAGATAGTATATCATAGTCCGTTCCTACGAAGCAGTGGCGTATCGTACTACATACCCAAACAGACGACTCCCAATCCTAGGGCCCCAAACCTCTATCAAGCTCGGTCGGCGTTGCCAGTAGTCGTGGGAGAAAATGGAGTTCACGCTTATGTCTTGGCACACGTATTATCACCCCCGCTTTCCCAACCCATTGCTCCTCAGCGACAAAGTGCCTTTCCCCGATAATGACAGAAGACAGGAGTTAACCACTCTGGAGAGTATGTAAACATGTATTATAATAAGTTTCATAAGTATAGGCGCAGTCATTCTCTCTTAGAAGGCAAAGGTTGGTTAGTACCTTTTCCCACGACTGGCCAATCAAAGCTCGTGCATATACTATCACTCGAATGTACCAGTGGCTTTGAAGGAGACAGTGACTCAACACTCGCATGATAGCTAAGAGCCTCAGCAGCAAATAAAAATCTGCTACGGCAGTGTATCTCCACGCACACTGCCCAGTTGATCGATTACTTCTATAGTATCGGGTGCGAACCGTTTCGACTGGAGGCGGAGGAGTATGATAGATGTTTGGAAATTCTAGATATAAGAATGAAAAAGAAAAAAAAAATGAATGAATGAATGAATGAATGAAAGGCAAGTTAATCCCCGTCAACACCCCACCTGCTTTCCAAAACATTTTGAGCACAAACTCCCCCATCCCTCCCTCGCCCGTAGTTCCTAGTTGTTTGCTTTTTTTGATCCTCGAATAGGCATTACGTACTCTCCACTTTCCTCTTCTTCGACCCATTCGCAGCAGTGGGGACTGCCGTGACCGTGCTGCCAGCGTTTTCGCATATCGTATCGGTGGAGGGAGGCTCGGACTTCATGGTCTTTCCCCCCTCCCCCTCCCCTTCCCCTAACTGAGGCTTCGGCTCAGACTTGAGCGTTGGGGGGTCTTGAACCACCGGAACGGGAGGTTGCGATCCAGTCTCTGGATCTCCCACCACCACAGCCTCCGCAACTCTAGGCAAGTGTGGGACCTGGGTCGCCGCAAATCTACCTATCGCCCTCACCGCTTCATCAACGACCGGTATGGAAACTTGCTCCTCGGCCCCGGTCCCCCTACATTTGGGTGGCATCGGCAGGCGGGCAAATAGCGCTGGTGCCAACTCCTCCTGCTCGGCCAATTCTTCCCCTTCCTCCTCTTCCTTAAGCGTGATTCCCGCCGCTGAAGGAGAAGGCAGGGGGAGTTGCAAGGCGTCATCCTCAGACCTTTCCATCTTCACACAGGAGGAAGAGGAGGAGGAGGATTGTGATGCCCGAGTTTTACTCACCGCCACCGCTGTCCTCCGCTTCTTCCCGTCCAGCATCGAGGAGGCGATGTCATCCACGTTGATGGTCTTCTTCAGCCTGCTCCAGCGCATCCTAGCGGCTGCGGGGTTGATGCTGAAGTCTGCTGCCACGCGGGTGAAGTCGATCTATTCATTCTATATTAGTCACCCGTCTCCCGCCCCCCTTGAAGTTTTCTAGGAGGAGGAGGAGGAGGGGGAGGAGGAAGGGGAGGGGGAGATAAACTGTTTTATAATCACTCCTGATAAGACATGCGAATAGGAACTTGACGTTCTCGTCTATTGGTGCTTTCGCTGGCATGGTAGAGGAGAAAGAAAGGAAGCGAGGGGATTGTTAATTGCTGTTCGGATTTGGAACAAAATTTATTTGGGAGAGATGCTGTTGAGGAGGTGCCGTTAAGGGGGTTGGCTAGTTATGAACAAGGGTGAACATATAGAGACGGTGGGGCAAACTCAGATGTTAGATAAAGGATAGGGCGTAGGGGCCGAGAAAGCAAACAGTGACGGTGGTAATAGTCGTATGCGGGACGGGAAGGGTGCAGGGGGAGCTGGGAGATGGTGAAAGTGTTATGGTGAGTGATAGGTTGCGATATTGTGGTACGGTGTGATAGTTAGATGGTGGTCAATTTGTTACTTGCATCAATTCTTCTTCCACGTGACAAGAAACTGCATCATCGTACTCTTGCTGTGGATCCTCAGAGGATTGTTAATTCGTGAGCCTTTTGCCGCATTAATACACAGAGCCAAACTTTATTATGGCATTAATCTCCCAATCGTAGATTAGCTAGGTCTAGCCTCATAAGCAACCTATCGATTTTCCCAACTCCCCCACCACCCTTTCTCTCAGAAAATAGCAGCTCGCCGCCTCCAATATCCCTCTCTTCGTCCATTTTCTGCAGTCTCTCAACCAGCATGCCCAGTAAATTCCTCACTAACCTACAGCTCGCCATACACTCCGCGACTTCCTTATCATTCGTGCTAGAATCGGGGGTAATGTTCAAATCAGTAAGATGATTCCTTCGACCCATGCGCTCAACATGGGAAGCGAGGGCTTCGGAAGCAATTAGGAACTTCTTAAGTAGAGGCGCAAACTGATGGTCAGCCAAGAACAACCCTCGTTTCAGTCGGGAGAGGTAAAGGTGATGTTCCCGCATCAACGACTCAGGGTCTTGCTGTTCTTTGGTCTTCTCCTCAACGCTCTTGACATCTTCACCTTCCCCTTCCGCCATCCAGACATCCCCGTCTTCGTCTTGCTGCTGCTGCTGCTGCTCCGGGGTCTCCTCTAGGCCTTCGCCCAGAACATCCATTAGCGCACGAAAGGCGCCTTCAACCACTTCTCCTTGCCAGTAGCCTACCAGCGCTTCCAGGAAAAATACGTTTAGGCCAGCTGTTGCCCAAACAGCCCTCTCAATACCCTCGCGTTTCTTGATCACCTCTCTACGAGCCCTTGCCACTGCCCTATTTTCGCTCTTAGAAAAGGCTAGGGGAGAGGGTGGATATCGTCTGCCACGCCATAAGGCTTGTAACCTAATCAAAGTGCGGCGAACGGAGACGAGGTATGCAAATATAGCGTCATAGGTCTCTAGATCTGCCGATTGCAGAAAGAGTTCCAAAGGCCAGCTAAGGTGGAAATTTAGTGTAATCGGAACACCAACCAAGAGGTCTTTGAATGACTCCCCAAGCCTAGCCTTCGGATGGATGGGCGTTGAAGCCGCAGATGCCGCAGGCGGGGGCTTGACAAGAGACAAGTATAGAAGATCCCTTGCGGTATCTAACCTCTCATCAGTTGTCTCCTCGCCTTGAAGTGACGAAAGTACCCCCCAGGTTCTTGTCAATATCGATGATACTTCGCCCTCTTTGACAACAGCACCACTCGAGCTGGATTTGACGCCCGACGCACCCATGCCCCCACTAGCACCAGGCCGTCGCCATCGATTACGTACTTGCTCAGATGCCTGCTCAACTATGGCGCCAGCAAACTCTCCGCGGCCGAGAAGAAAGAATTCTCGCAGGACATGAACTACGTCAATAATTTTCGAAGCTGGTAGAAGGGTTTGTAAGGTATGTTTTGATAAAGACAGTCGTATTTCCGATATCGCGGTATGAAGTTTCTGTGGTGATAGTGGAGATTGAAGTGACTGCAGGTACGACAGATGGGCCGGAAGAAGCGTCATTTCTGGACTAATTGTGTCGGACGTAGTTTCAGTATTCGCCCCGCCCCGTAACCGAATTATCGAGAGTGCGCGTCCAATAAATAATATAGAAGAGGCTGTATCTGGCATCACGAAGGAAGGTAGACGTGATTTGGCGATAGTGTACTCCTTCAGCACACCAGTTTCGTCCTCGTTTACGGGATTCAACACTACCGACTCCGACTCTGTGATGAAAAAGTCCTCAGAACTCGGGAGCCTTCCATACAAAACCCACGTTGAAACTTCCCGTAACCAAGCTGTCTCGGCGATCTTGAGTAAATGCAGCGATACAGCCTCTAACGTCGGGAAACCGGTGTGAATATCCGTTCGCAGTCGGTTGACCAGCTCCCCCCCGCCCATTTCTCCCATAGCGGAGGCAAGCGAATGCAAGTAAGACAATATCCTCTCCCACCCTTCGAACCCGGACATTATTCTTGCCAGAGACACGATGTCATAACCACCGACCATACCCGCAGACCGTGAGAGAACCTGCTGCTCGACCAAGAGAATTCGTGCACGGAAAGCATGCAGGTGGGATGTGGAAATGCCGCTCGCAACCGCACGCGCGATGGTTGAGGGGTGGGTGGTAGTGATCGTGGAACAAGCATTTCGGAGGGAGATGTGGAGATGTCCGAGGGATGATAACGAGGACAGCAGGGCCCTAGCTAACCTCCGTTAGCTCTTGCCCAGAGAATTGAGAGAGACCAAGAGACCTTTCGGATGGAGATACCAGCGGGAAGGAGGGTAGAAGGCCAGAGGGGGTGAGTATTGGCGATGGATGCCCAGAGAGTAGTAGAAATAGCTCATGCAGCATTGTGATGCTGGTGATAACGGTGGTGGGGCGGTCTGGTATTAGGTGGTGGGGAAGGTCTATAGCAGTCGGTCGGTGATTGGGTTTGTCTAGTGGGTTAGGGTTGTGGGAGTTGGAAGCCCCAGAGCTTGTAAATGATAGAGCAGGAGAGAACATGCACTGGAGTACCCTTATGATACTGTAGTTATTTCTTGGCTCCCCAGATGGATATTCTAGAGAAGCTCCATTACTGGTTTTGTCTAACCTGCCCAGTTAAACCAATTGTCCCGCCGCTGAGCTTTCTAACTGCACAGTGCTGCAATATGATGCTCGAGTAAGATTGTTGGCCACTTGCAAATCCGGCTGTTGGAGGCCGAAAGGTAAGCTGCACCCGACAAACTGCGTGATATAATTTCTCTTTGTGCCCAGGACCTCCGTAAACACCGACATAGTCTAAACACGGCTTCGGGCATGTATGCAGCTGTACGGTAGTAAATTTCTAAGACTCTGGTTTATAATCAATGAAGCAAGTGTCGGTAATGGACTATCCTCTCAATTTGTTCGAGATCAGGTTTTTTTCGGGGTTTTCCTCTCCACACTCCTGCCGGGGTGGTGGGGGGGGGGCAAAAATTGGTTGGCATTTCAGTAAACCCCAATACCTGTAAACGAACTTTTGCCCCTAGCTATATAATTAAATTTTAGCAATCTTAGGGAAGAAAGGAGGAGGAAAAATACCTTTATAACACGATGATCTCCCATCCTACCCTTCGAAGTTTCTTCCGCCCCCAACTTTTTCGCCAGGTTTACAAGAAGTACACACTGCCATCCTCAGCATTACCTAAAATACAATCACGAACAATGACTGTACGCATAGATACTTCCCCCAAGTCTGTTACGACAGCTGTATTACAGCACAGACTAATAACTTCGATAGGCTCCCGTTCAGAAGCACAAAATCACTGAGTGGGTCGCAGTGGACTCCAAGACTGGTGAATTTCAACGCAAACCTGTTTGTCCCCCTTTGTGTTCCAAACATGAATTTAGTCAATTCCTCACCTGATGTATCTAACTTTTTATAGTCTGTATTTCGCGACGCCATCTCAAGAGCTCCTGGAGCTCAATTCCCTCCGGCGAAGGGCCGGTACCATCTCTACGTCTCATACGCCTGTCCGTGGGGTAAGCTGCCTATGATACTTCACCTATCCCACTCAGGTAACAATTAAAGCTGATATAAACAAACCCAACCCAGCACACCGTACACAAATCATCCGTGAGCTCAAAGGCCTGCAAGACATCATATCACTAAGTGTCGTGCATTGGCACATGGGGTCCAAGGGATGGCGCTTCGCAACCGAGGAAGAAGTTGCCGAGTCTCCAGAGATGATTGCCGCTCCAGAGCCCTTGAACGGGGCGACCTATCTTCAGGATATCTACTTCAAGGCAGACCCCCAATACAGCGGCCGCTACACCGTCCCAATCCTCTGGGACAAAAAGACCAACACTATCGTCAACAATGAGAGCAGCGAGATTATCAGGTTCCTCTACACCGAATTCGACGATCTGGTGGACGAGAAATTCCGTGGAAATCTATTCTATCCTGAGGAAAAGAGGGGGGTCATTGATGAGCTCAACTCGTGGGTTTACGATACCATAAACAACGGGGTCTACAAATCTGGGATCGCCACCAAGCAAGGAGCTTATGAGGATGCTGTGACAGCACTGTTCGCGTCCTTGGATCGCGTGGAGGCGCTTTTGAAGTCTTCTACAGGACCCTACCTTCTCGGCGACAAGATCACGGAGGCCGATGTGCGCTTATATCCCACTATCATCCGCTTCGATCCGGTGTATGTCCAGCATTTCAAGTGTAACATTGGGATGATTCGCCATGAGTATGCTCCTTCTCCTTCGCTGCACTGAAAAAAGGGAGAAAGCTAACGGTAAAAAGTTATCCCGCTATACATAAATGGCTAAGGCATCTCTACTGGGAGGTCCCGGCTTTCAAAGAAACCACAAATTTTGAGCATATCAAAAAAGTAAGTGGCCAAGAACAAACCCAACCTTTTAGTCCAACTATGATATAATAGAACCTAATTAATGTCGGTAGCATTATACAAAATCCCATACGCAAATAAATCCGACTGGGGTGACACCGCTGGGGCCTCTACCACATATCTTGCCCCAGGAGGTTTGAAATAAAGCTTTAGCTTAGGAGACCCACGACGGTCAACTATCATAGTCAATCACTCGAGGAGCTGATAGGAGGGGAGGGAGACCTTAGGTGTAGAAACTCTCAGAAAAACCTGACCTAGTCAGCTAAGGGAACCATTTTTCATATACCAGTCTTATTGTGCATCTTGCTTCAGTGATGGGAACTCGCAATCGTACTCAAGTAGAGCTCAATCAAATCCCCAGAAATACCTCATAGGACGACACTAGACCAGGCCACAGCTGTTGATACATCCCCAATCATATAAGATCCACATCTCCCCATCCCATTTAATTATTTCTTGTAATCATCAGGGCCCCCAACATTGAACTCGCGTGTGCTCCAGCCCTGAGTCAGCACCCCCGCAACCTCTGCCACCTGAATCCTATGATACTTATTTATTCCATGCTTTTTCACTATCATCAAAACGATAGGAGTCTGTGTTGTCATAAGACCGAAGGCTGCAATCCTAAAATGCGTCTCAACCCCAACTTGGATTGCCCAAACCGCATCACCCCCTTCCACTTCCTCCTCTCCGCACAGCTCCCACTGATGGTCGCCATGATATGCATCAAACCTCTTTCCGTCCATACCATTCTCATATGTCTCCACGTGTACCGTCTCAACTACTTTTCGCACCATCCTTGCGGGCGCAGAGAACCTGAAATACCCCAGCTCATCCACATCCCCTGTCGGGGTGTCCTTGAGCCACCAATGATCGTTGATGATCCTCCCTACAGGCACCAGTTTTCCGTCCATCTCGATCTGGGCCACACCCTCCACAGACGTCTTCGGCATCACAGGCATCGTCGATATGACATGATCCGGCTGCAAGAACAGAGAGATGATCATCCAGGACGCCCTCCGCCCTGACCGCATCAATTCCCGAAGTAGCGCAATAGTAGCACCGCGTCGGTCGTCTTCGTGGAATTTCGAGGTATCAAGCTGGACGTCGAATAGCGCCATGATACTGAACACCATGTCAACTGCTCTCGATGAAGTCCGCATAACAGCACTTTTCCAGATGGCAGATTCATTCAACTCTCGCGTGTCGCTGGCGCTGTCCAATAAAGAGCAGCGCAGGGAGAAGCATTGGCCTATTCCGAGCGATCTACTTCCAAAAATCTGTGTCGGGACCTTAGACTCAGTGCTCTGGTTGGGCCCATTAGGATCCGTGACGAAGTTCATTTCCTGCCTTATAGTGCCTTCCAATAGTGTTGCCGTATCGCTAACCGCGGTCTCCCCAGGCTCTATCTCACGAATGCTTCCGGCCATGACCCCCTGGATGGCCGCGTCCCCGTGTTTCCATTTGAATAAAACCTTGGTGGATCGCGGGAGCAATGCTTCCTGAAGTGTCCAAGCCCTCCCGATCCATACAGTGGGCTCTTCGAGAGGCAGCAGCCTCGATAGCCCGCCGGGTAAAATTATGCAAGGGTCGGCCCTCTTGTAGAGACTTCCCATGATTTGTATTTGCCAATTCTTGTCCTCGCTAATCGCCTGTGCGATGCAGACCTTGTCGAGCCAGATCAACAACTGGTCGTAGTGTAGGGCCGCATAGCAAGCGCTTTTGACAACATCGATGCTCACTGGGTCGGCCCTGGCCGCCCCCACCACTGCGAATGCGCCCAATGGCGGCTGTTGTCCCTCGAGTAACGGATTGCCTTTCCAGACGTAGGATATTGTAGAAAATCGTTCGGGAAGCTCAGCATGCTCAACGACTCGTAGAAGGTTCTGATTGGCAAACGCAGCGGTGTCGATGAAGCGGTAACGGTGCATGTTTGCGCAGGATGTTATATCGAAGGGTTCGACCCTCAGCCTGTCCAATGGGACCTCAATGATGACCTCGCCGCCCAGAACTATCTTCGCCATCCTTTGTAAAGTTAAAGGCTCTCTGCACTCCGTTAGTCTAACAAGTAGATTGATAGATTAGTCAACTTACTTTAGTTAGAGGGGGAAGCAAGCTACCGAAAACTCTTCCAGGGTGTTGGAGAAGAGCTAGACTGTAGCGAGAAAACAGCCACATGCTACTTGACTTATATCTTGAGAATTGAGGGGTAATCGGTCAAGACAACAACAGGTTCAAACCGCGAAGGGCAGGGGTTCAGCTGAATTCTGGGAAAATCTTCAGGCAGAATACCTCATCCGGCGCGTTGAAGATCCCGTGCCGCCATGGCCCGCATGAAAACTTGATTGTGGCCAATTGCAAGGAATTTGACTCTCCTTGGGCAAGATATTGGTTACTTCGCCGCCAACTAGCTTTACCGCGGTGTCTCCTATCATACCAAGACACAATGCACTTATACCTAACCTTTTAGGGAAGGTGAGTGCCGTGACCCTGGTGATAGGCAAAACCTCCCCACTGATGATTGACCATGGCTTGGGAGCACAATTTCTACTATCGCTCGAGGTTACAGTACGTGGTAAAACTCCTTTTCTGTAGCTTCAATTTCCCAACACGAAGTATTTCTCAGGACGGAGGATAGGATGTGGAATCATGTCGTGGATTAACCCACGCGCTCGATTATGATGGCTTTTCCATTACCGTAAAAACTCGAATAATTGAACCGTGCGCTATGAAGTCCAGAATTTCCTTCTCTGGAACGGGGACAAAAACACAGCAAAAACACAGCCTCTTTCCCCCTTCCGAGACAGAAAAAAAATTAATTTTTTAACCTTACTAAGAAAGAAAAGTCCAACGACATAGCACACGGTTCAATCATTCGAGCTTCTACGGTATGTCATATTATGGCAATGCCTAGAATAAAGTTGGAAACGTTGGAGTTCAACTTTGCACTACGGAATCCGAATGGGGACATAACTTAGCTGGTCAAGCACTTTGAGCGAACCTAACCGAGATAACCGAGCCAAGATGAGAATCTGAGTCGAGGGAGAAGTAGTATCAGCCTACTTACATAGCTTCATAAACAAACAACTAAACGGTGGAGAAGAGTCTTGAGAAACCTGGTATTGAATCCGAAACTGCCTCTGTTAATCCGATACTATACGAATCTCTAAAAACAAAGTTATGCTTTCAGAAAAGATTCCGACATTCCTAAGATATCTCACTAAACTACATGCGGTGAAACGGATGAGGGAAAGCTGAGTGCCGACGCTTCATGCGTTCTGGGGTGGTGAGGCTTTTGTGGGAAAGGTCCTGTTACCCCAAACTGCATTGGAGACACAGAGTCTCACTCGCGCAGTCCTCTGACTTGGTTTCCCCAGCACAAGAACGGGGGGTCACCGGCACGAGAGAACAAGTATATAATGCCGTAAACTTATGATTGGCCACAGCTTGCACAGTAGGACGTGTAATCAGGATAGAAGTAATTTCTATCTCCCCATTTATTTCCAGTGCTAGATGTACTGTAACTAACACTGTACACACCCTTCTGTAATTCCCATTCCTATAAGTAAATTTTATCTAAGAGGCTGCATGTCACGATATCACGGGAGCTGGTAGATTGGCCCATATTCTTAACTGAAATAGAGTTTTCATGGAAGGGTCATTGCCCTTTCGGGGTATAGATCTGCAAAAGGTGCTGGTTTTAGAATTGGAATCCCCTTTTTGAGATATTGCTTATCTTGATGGAGGAGGAGGATCTGATATTGAGGAGGATGTCAGCTTCTACATCACCACCAACCTATAATATCGTAAGATACCTCTCGGCTGTGGTAAGTGGGAGGGAGTCTGCTCTGCAAGGGACAAATCCCTTCCCAAAATTTGGCCGCTCACGGGGTATAAATATCCCCCTCCCACCCTCCACCCCCCCCGTCCCCTCACCATATACGACATTGAGGAGGAAGGAAAAGAGCATTTCATAATATTATTGCTATAATAATATCATTATATAGTATGACGGGTGCAGGAAGTGAAATGGATATCCTCCCATTAGAATATTTCAAATGGTGTAAATCCACTAAGAGGTGGAAGAATAGGCTATGCCGTCTAAACATGACCCAACCGATCAACATCTCTAACTTACGTGATAGAAAACCCAAGGGCAAAGATATCTCCTAGCAGGCCTTGATCACATACTTCGTGATCTGCCATAATATAATGACACTCGAGAGAGCTACTCCCACTTACAGAACCAACGTAATAACTAAAACAATAGATTAACTAACAAGTATGATGAGAATCTCTCCCCTTGCCTAAGATTGCGTGAAAACCCCGGCTGGTAAGGTTGTTAGAAAATTGGCTTAACCGAATTTCAGCTTACCCTAGTGCCGCATGAGGTGACCTACATCACAGGATTACTGGGTGCACCATCTGTCGCCAAGAAGGACAGGAAGGATCTAGCGCTGGAGGGGGGAGGGAGGGCAGGAACCCGTGGCGGAGGTGATGGCACGATCGTGTGGGCGTATCTGATAGGAGAAGGGTGTTGTGGTGTGCACTCTGTATGAAGGTTGCTATGATAGTTACGGTTCACCTTAAGTTGTGAAAATTCTACATGCATAACCTTATACCCGTTCATGCCCCAGAACGTTCACTCGTCCACACTTTGGTGTTACTCCATCACGTGTGCGCTCCTCTCTGCTCCTAATATCATACATCGTGCTATTGCACTAATGGGGTTACCATACCACCAACTCGCGCTTGAGAAGGGGTCGCGGCTGTGGAATTGAAAGGAACTGGCTGAAGTACTATGGGACTGCTTGGTTCATATGACTAGTACAAGATGATGCGGCCCGGACTTTAGTAGTCTATGTTTATATTTCTTCTTATCATAGTCTAGTGGGGGGTAAAAACATAAAGGCAGGCATCAGCGTGAGATTGGTTCGCCACATTTGGGTGGCTTGAGTGGGAGCCCAGCGTCTATCAAGGAGGCTGAAGACCCCCGCTTTTGTTCAGCTTCCAGAAATTCTTTCACCGAGCATAGACTACTTGTATTCAATAACTCCTCCACGATAGCGGAAATGTCTCAATATCACGCTAACTCCTTTAACACGAACTCTTTCAATGTGTCGCACAATTATACTATTACCGATGATCGGTCTCAACTCCTAACCTGGCTATCGCCCCTCGAGCCTAGGTTACGGCATCGGGATATCCAAGAGCGCCGCGTCGACAACATTGGGGAATGGCTCATTCAAACCGAAGAATTCAGAAGCTGGCATGACGGGAGTGGGGAAGGTGAAGGCGATAGGGCAGTCTTGTTTGGCTATGGAGATCCAGGGGCAGGGAAGACATTCATCAGGTAATGAAGATTGTTCTTGGGGAGGGAAGGAAGAGAGTTAGTACTAACATGCCGCGATGTTAGTTCGCTGGTAGTGGACAGGCTGTGCGATCAGGCTAGAGGACAAAACACCACTGTCACGTGTTTTTACTTTGACTTTGCGACGCGGAAGGATCAGTCTGCTACAGCCATGCTGGGTTCTTTGCTGAAGCAGATGGTTAGCGGAATGGAAGCGATTCCGGAGGATATATCACGGGCCTTTCAAGAGCAGAAAAAGGTCATTGGCGGACGGGGACCGCAACTCATTGAGATTGTGAAGATGCTACAGGCTATCACATCCTCACAGCGCACATTTATGTGCATAGACGCTCTTGACGAATGCGTGGCAGTGCATCGAGTCAAGATCCTTGATTCACTGAAACAGGTCTTGGAGAAGTCCCCCGGCGCACGAGTATTCATCACTGGGAGGCCCCATATTCAGGCCGAGATGGAAAAGCGCCTTGGCGGAAAAGTGATAAGTGTATCTTTATGTCCTAACAAAGAGGATATTATCAGATACATTCGTGTAAGGCTGGGCGAGGATGAAACTCCGGATGCCATGGATGAGAGTCTTATAGCAGATATTCTAGAGAAGATTCCCGAGAATGTATCCGAAATGTATGCAGGGCAATGATACTTGGAATTCCACCCCACATCATCCGCTAATAGATATCTAGGTTTCTACTAGTTTCCTTAAATATCGAGGCAATCTTACATGAATCAACAATCTATCGGAGACAGGAAAAGCTGAGTAAAATGACGGATGGGTCGGGGTTGGGAGATGTTTATGGTGCGACGATCGCGCGGATAAAGGCACAAGATGGTGATAAATCGAGACTCGGAATGGCGGCGTTAATGTGGATCAATCATGCAGAACGGCCATTGAGGGCAGATGAGCTTTGCCACGCCCTTGCAGTCGAACTAGGCTCCACGGACTTCAATACTGGCAACATCCCTTCGATATCGACATTGGTTGGCGGCTGCCAAGGGCTTATCGCTGTAGATAAGGAGGCATCAACTGTGCGATTGATCCACTTTACTCTCCAGGAGTATCTTTCCACTCACCCCGATCTATTCAGCAGACCTCACTCGGTAATGGCGGAAATCTGTTTGACCTATCTGAGTTCACAACAGGTCAAAGCCCTTTCGACCAGTCCTTCTCATGACACCCAGAATACACCCTTTCTGGAATATTGCTCTGTGTACTGGGGTGTCCACGCGAAAAGAGACCTCTCGGGCTGCACGAGATCACTTGCCCTAGAGTTATTAAAGGGGAACTACGGCCGGGCGTCGACTAAATTGCTTTTAGCGCGAGTAGATGGTTTATTATATCTTCGATACTCTACTTACTTTCCGTTTAGCGGGCTACACTGTGCATCGTTCTTCGGAATTATCGAAGTTGTAGTTGGTTTGATACAGATGGGATGTTATGATATCGACGGAGGAGATTTCTCTGGCTGCACGCCACTTGCATGGGCCGCTCATAATGGACATGAGGAAGTGGTGAAAAATCTACTCGGATGGGAAGAGGTCAATCCCGACAAGCCCGATAATCGCGGCAAGACACCTCTCACACATGCCGCTTTGAGAGGACATGAGGGAGTGGTGAAAATACTACTCGAACGGGAAGAGGTCAATCCCGACCAGCCAGATAATAGCGGCCAGACACCGCTCACGTATGCCGCTTTGAGAGGACATGAGGGAGTGGTGAAAATACTACTCGAACGGGAGGTCAATCCCGACAAGCCCGATAATAGCGGCCAGACACTGCTCGTGCGTGCCGCTTCGTCTGGACATGAGGGAGTGGTGAAAATACTACTCGAACGGGAGGAGGTCAATCCCGATAAGCCCGATAATAGCGGCAAGACACCGCTCTCGTACGCCGCTGAGTCTGGACATGAGGGAGTGGTGAAGGCATTACTCGAACGGGAAGAGGTCAATCCCGATAAGTCCGATAATAGCGGCAAGACACCGCTCACGTATGCCACTTTTGAAGGACATGAGGGAGTGGTGAAGGTACTATTGGAGCGGGAAGAGGTCAATCCCGACAAGCCAGATAATAGCGGCCAGACACCGCTCATGCGTGCCGCTTCGTCTGGAAACGAGGGAGTGGTGAAAATACTGCTCGGACGAGAAGAGGTCAATCCCGACAAGCCCGATAATATCGGCAAGACACCGCTCACGTATGCCGCTTCGCCTGGACATGAGGGAGTGGTGAAAATACTACTCGGACGGGAAGAGGTCAATCCCGACAAGCCAAATTATTCGGGCCGGACACCCCTCTCGTATGCCGCTTCGGAAGGACATGAGGGAGTGGTGAAAATACTACTCGAACGGGAAGAGGTCAATCCCAACCAGCCAGATAATTTCGGCCAGACACCGCTCTCGCTTGCTGCTATGTTTCGCCGTGAGAGGGTGGCAGCGCTACTACGCTCTCGCAAATCGGTAATCCCTAGTACGATTTAAAGCACCGCCTCGTGGGAATAGCTGCCGCCCTCTCTTTTCAGGGTATGTCTCCCATTGCGACTGTCCTTAGACATCACCTTTATAGACGAAGGAAATCCCGTGAGATGGGAAGGCACATATACATCATACCTTCCTGAACCCCCCCTCCCCCCCTGGGATTCGCTTTTATTGTCGAGCGAGGATCCGTGAGTTTCTGTTTACAATGTATAGTAGGGCTTGGTTCGCAGCACGGGGTAATAATTTTATTGCTGTGAGAAGCTCCAGTCTAAGCATGCAGTTTTCATCCTATTACTTTACTTTTCCCTGCCTGTAAATTCTTGCCTGCGCTTTTTTTCCTTCTTCCCCTTTTTTCTTTTTTACCTCATACAACTCCCTTCTTCCTTTTCCTCCTCTAAATGATATATAATATGTGTACAGAGTTTTACTTAGATAGAGGAAATCTGGTGTCCGATAGCACCTGGATTTTTGAGACTACCGTCGATAGTACAAAAAACGATATTATGCCTGCGATAGGGACTGGCCACTATCATAAATGAGATTGTAGAACGAACAGTATGTTGTTGTTCTTAGTGGATATCTACCAGCCTACCGTTTCGTAGAACCTTTATGTCACTTAGTAGTTTCCCTCGTAGCAAGTACTGTACAGGTTGATCCTCGGTCGAGGGACATAGATGCCTGGAGGAGACTATATAGAATATATTGTAGGAATTGGTGTAACCCATATTATATTATGGAAAAAATATACCGTACTGTACATATAGCAACAGGACAAAAGTCATCGATGGTGGCCCCAAGTACCGCCGAAAACAGACCAAAATCGATGCAAGTCGGGGTATCGGAAATCTCTATTTTTACCCTCACTTCTCAATTAATTAAAATGAAAAACATATCAATAGTTAGCCAGGGACCTAGCGATAATCAAATTCGCATTTTCATCAAGTATTTCTTTGTTCTCTGGCTGGTGCCTGTTAACTGGGGCAAATCGTTTAGATTCAAGAGATAAGGGCCAAGAATTTGTATGAGTGCCCATAGAAAAGGATACATGTTCTCAAAATTGCCAATTTCACTTCACCACAGTTCACCCAATATTACACTATTCACTCGAATACTAAAATTATTTGTTTAGAGTCGACAAGGTGACTGTTTCACCAAGAATTAATCAGCTGGCACTGTAGGTGGTGGAGTTCTAGTGCTCTGGAAATCGTCATTTTTGGTGTAAAAAGGGCCACCAGCGATGAGTTTTTTCAGGGTGCTGTGCATTGTTGAGGCCATCTCAGCGGGGGGGGATTTCAGCCGGAATGATTCAAGGACCGTGATAATAACATTACGGCACCGTTACCGGGTGAATGACTTCTCGATGTATGCGTTTTGGCGGGGAAATGCTTAGGCCAACGCCATAAAACGGGGGACCTCGGGGTTCCGACCATGGGCAAATAAATGGAGTTAACAAACAAGGATAGGGGGGGAGGGTGCGAGTGAGATTGTATGAGTAGGGGAGTTATAACAACAAAAGAGGAGGAATTAATAGCGAAGGGAAGGACTCCAGTTGATTCACTAACAATGACAAATTGATAAGGGTAAAAGAGGCGATATTTATGCTATCTAGACTGTGGCGACCGTGCAACGTCACTTATTGTGGATGAAAAAGATTGGTGTTGAGCTTAGACACAATTTGAGCTTAGAATGTTGTTTCACTCTCGCACTATTTACTTCTGCGAAACTTTGGTGACTTTGGAATTTGGATACCATACCCCGTCTTTTCCTCTATCCAGGAATTCTAAAGCCGGGGACTATACCTGTTATGGCAGGCCCTTATCGGGTTTAGGGGGTGGGGCCTTCGAGGTGTGGGTTTAGGCGTTATTCTACCATTATCCATATATTCCATCGCCACCCCAAAGTCTTCCCCATAAGGCCAATTGCAGGCAGGGAACATCCACCTCACTTCATGCCACGGCGACACCCAAAGTAGCCATCTGGGAAGCCACCCTAACAATAGCACACAGAAGGTAGAAAGAAAAAGAAACAGCGCTCCAAATGGATAGAACTAGTGAAGAAATCTCTGGGGGGAGTAGCGATGATGGCCAGCTCTCTAGATCAACATCCCCCAATGCCGTAGAGACCGGCGATAGTCTCGCCCTGGTGAAAACTAAGGATGACCGTCATATCCTTCCTGTAGCAGTAGGAGTACGAACTTTCCTGGATGTATGATACGAGTGCTTCGGAGGAGATGATAGATCTCAGAAGCCCTGGTGGTATTAAGTACAATACCACCAAACTAGTCTCATCACGCCCTCTCACTCGAAAGTCCGTCGTTAGATGTCTATTACCGGTAGTTTGAGGTCGTAAAGAGACTCCTGGAGTCAGAATTTGCCCTCCAACCAGACGTTCCTTATGCCTTGGAGGTTGTGTAGTTTCTTGTGTGAGGCTAACATGAGGGATATGATAGGTACCCTTCCAGGCTACCCGGACAGATGCTCATTGGTGGGCTTTATATGAGGGAGTGGGAGGTGATCAGTAAAACCTAGTTTTGGTTATCTAGCGTGACCCCCTGAGGGTCCATAGTCTCCCAGACAGAGCGGTCTCAACCATTGACCCTTACGGCCGGATAACTAGATACAGAGATTCCTCCTGATAGAGCCCACATCTCCCGGTCTTCGCACCTGGGGGAACCGTGGAAATAAATTCACACCATATTCTATACTCGTAATTGAGCGGCACTTGTGAACTCGGCAGCTATTGCATGCCGCCGAAGTTTAGGAATTTTGTTCAGATCTTAGTGTCATGAAATATGGGCCGTGGGCACAAACTCGTTGAATTAGGACACGAGCAATCTCTGACTAGCCTAAGACGTATAATACTCGGGTGTCAGGGTTGGTCCGCGAACGACAGGGTTTATTCTCACCACAAACTAAAGTGGCAAGTATCGAATAGAAACCTGTGAATAGATCGCTCAACCAATAGCAAAGCAGGAAGCGTTCGGGGAATTCTTCTGGTTTTCAACACATGTTCACTAGTGCGTGCACTATTCCCAATATCGTCCTTGGATTTGTCAGTCCTGGTGTTCGCGGACTATCCCTGGTATCCAAGTACTCGAGTACTAGGGGTCTAATAAATGTCCGGTGCACTTTTAGTGTGATAGAGGTTGTCAGATTATGGGTTGTGCGCGGGGGTTGGAATGCTTAGTCATGAAGCTGTCTTGGTTGTCATTGGTAGCGGGTCTCTTCCGTCTTTGCAGGCCTTTTCTTCCAGTGGGCCAAATTAATAAAACCGGTCTTATAATACCACAACTCTTATTTCGTCTTTCTTATCTCTCTTGGCCTCACCTGCTGTAAAGCTACTCCAATCACCTCCCATACCCAATTAGTGGTTCAAGAGATCTAAATTCAGCAAAAGGAGGAGTAGGCAAATTACCAAAACATAGCTTGACCAATAGAAAGACACCTCTGGATTAAGTTATAGACAACGCAGGAGGTAGGACATATCTTAATAGCCATTGACTACATACTTCGTGATCCAGCTACCATATAGTGCTCGCGAGAGCTACTGCCACTTACAGAACCAGCGCGACAACTTGGGGAAGAAATCGATCAACAGGCATGATAGCTATCTCTCCCATCGTTTAGGATTGCGTGAAACCCCCAGCTGGTAGAGTGGTTAGAACATTGGCTTAGTCGAACCCCCGCTTATTTTAGTACGGTGTAAGATAGCTTACATCGTAGAACTACCGGCTGCACCATCCATGACTAGGGAGGACAGGGAGAGATTCTTTCTCTAGCGGGAGGGAGGGAAAGAAGGAAGGAGTCCTTGTTTGAGAAGGAGTGGTGGCTGTGGGATTGAAAAGAACTGGCTGAAATACTGTACTAGTGAGCTACTTAATCTCTACTATTAGTACAAGGTTATGCGACTCGGACTTTAGCACAAGTACCGGTAGTCTATGTCCATACTCCTTCTTATCGAGTCAAGTGGGGGGCAAAAACATCAAGGCAGGCATCAACATGAGATTGGTTCGCCACATTTGGGTGGCTTGAGTGGGAGCCCCGCGTCTATCAAAGAGGCTGAAGGCCCCCGCTTTGTTCAGCTTCCAGAAATTCTTTCACCGAGCATAGACTATTCAATAACTTCTCCACAATAGCGGAAATGTCTCAATATCACGCTAACTCCTTTAACACGAACTCTTTCAATGTGTCGCACAATTATACTGTTACCGATGATCGGTCTCAACTCCTAACCTGGCTATCGCCCCTCGAGCCTAGGTTACGGCATCGGGATATCCAAGAGCGCCGCGTCGACAACATTGGGGAATGGCTCATTCAAACCGAAGAATTCAGAAGCTGGCATGACGGGAGTGGGGAAGGTGAAGATGATAAGGCTGTCTTGTTTGGCTATGGAGATCCGGGGGCAGGGAAAACATTCATCAGGTAATAAAGATTATTCTTGGGGAGGGACGAAAGAGAGTTAGTGCTAACATGTCGCGATTTTAGTTCGCTGGTGGTGGATAGGCTCTGCGACCAAGCTAGAGGACAAAACACCACTGTTACGTGCTTTTACTTCGACTTTGCTGCGCGGAAGGCTCAGTCTGCCACAGCCATGCTAGGTTCCTTGTTGAAGCAGATAGTTAGCGGAATAGAAACGATCCCAACGGATATATCACGGGCTTTTGAAGAGGGGAAAAAGGCCATCGGTGGACGGGGACCGCAACTTCTTGATATTGTGAAGATGCTACAGAGCATCACATCCTCACAGCGTACGTTCGTGTGCATAGACGCTTTGGACGAATGTGCGGCAGTCCATCGAGTCAAGATCCTTGATTCACTGAAGCAGATCTTGGAGAAGTCCCCGGGCACACGAATATTCATCACAGGGAGGCCCCATATTCAGGCCGAGATGGAAAAGCGCCTTGGCGGAAAAGTGATAAGTGTATCTTTATGTCCTAACAAAGAGGATGTTATCAGATACCTTCGTGTAAGGCTGGGCGAGGATGAAACTCCGGATGCCATGGATGAGAGTCTGACAGCAAATATTCTGGAGAAGATTCCCGAGAGTGTTTCCGAAATGTACGTAGGGCAATGATACTTGGAGTCCCACCCCACATCTCCGCTAATAAATATCTAGGTTTCTACTAGTTTCCTTAAATATCGAGGCCATCTTGCATGAATCAACAATCTATCGGAGACGGGAAAAGCTAAGTAAAATGACGGGTGGGTCTAAGTTGGGAGATGTTTATGGTGCGACGATTGCGCGGATAATGGCACAAGATGGAGATAAATCGAGGCTCGGGATGGCGGCATTGATGTGGATCAATCATGCAGAACGGCCATTGAGGGCAGATGAGCTTTGCCACGCCCTCGCAGTCGAGCTAGGCTCCACGGACTTCAATACTGGCAACATCCCTTCGATGTCGGCATTGGTTAGCTGCTGTCAAGGGCTTATCGCTGTAGATAAGGAGGCATCAACTGTGCGATTGATCCACTTTACGCTCCAGGAGTATCTTTCCGCCCATCCCGATATATTCAGTAGACCGCACTCGGCAATGGCGGAAATCTGTTTGACCTATCTGAGTTCACAACAGGTGAAAGCCCTTCCGACCAGCCCTTCTCCTGATACCCAGAACATGCCTTTTCTGGAATATTGCTCTGTGTACTGGGGAGTCCATGCGAAAAGGGAGCTCTCCGGCTACGGGAACTCACTTGCCCTGGAGCTATTAAAGGGGCATTACTGTCAGATATCGACCGAATTGCTTTTAGCGCAAATAGTAGATGATTTATATCTTGTTGAAGACTTTAGTACTTACTCTCCGTTCAGCGGGCTACACTGCGCATCGTTCTTCGGAATTGTTGAAGTTGTTGCTAGTATGATAGAGATGGGATGTTATGATCTCGGCGGAGGAGATTTTTCTGGCTGCACGCCACTTGCATGGGCTGCTCATAATGGACATGAGGAAGTGGTGATAATTCTACTCGAACGGGAAGAGGTCAATCCCGACAAGCCAAATTATTCGGGCCGGACACCGCTCTCGCATGCCGCTTTTTCTGGACATGAGGGAGTGGCGAAAATACTACTCGAACGGGATGAGGTCAATCCCGACAAGCCAACTAATTGGGGCCAGACACCGCTCTCGTATGCCGCTGAGTCTGGACATGAGGGAGTGGTGAAAATACTACTCGAACGAGAAGAGGTCAATCCCGATAAGCCCGATAGTAGCGGCCAGACACCGCTCTCGTATGCCGCTGAGTCTGGACATGAGGGAGTGGTGGAAATACTACTCGAACGGGAAGAGGTCAATCCTGACATGCCAGATAGGAACGGCTGGACACCGCTCATCCATGCCGCTGGGAATGGACATGAGGGAGTGGTGAAAATACTACTCAAACAAGAAGAGGTCAATCCCGACAAGCCCGATAATATCGGCAGGACACCGCTCACGCATGCCGCCATCACAGGATATGAGGGAGTGGCGAAAATACTACTCGAACGGGAAGGGGTCAACCCCGACAGGCCAGATGATGACGGCCAAACACCCCTCTCGCATGCCGCTTCTCTTGGACATGAGGGAGTGGTGAAAATACTACTCGAACGGGAAGAGGTCAATCCCGACAAGCCAACTAATTGGGGCCAGACACCGCTCTCGTATGCCGCTGAGTCTGGACATGAGGGAGTGGTGAAAATACTACTCGAACGAGAAGAGGTCAATCCCGATAAGCCCGATAATAGCGGCCAGACACCGCTCTCGTATGCCGCTGAGTCTGGACATGAGGGAGTGGTGAAAATCCTACTTGAACAAGAAGAGGTCAATCCCGACAAGCCAAACAATTTGGGCCAGACACCGCTCTCGTATGCTGCTGGGGGAGGACATGAGGGAGTGGTGAAAATACTACTCGAATGGGAAGAGGTCAATCCCGACAAGCCATGTAATTCCGGCCAGACACCGCTCTGGTATGCCGTTTATCGCCGACATGAGGGAGTGGTGAAAATCCTACTCGAACGGGAAGGGGTCAATCCCGACAAGCCAGATCAAGACGGCGAAACACCGCTTTCGATCGCTACCGAGCGTGGCCATGAGATGGTGGCAGCGCTTCTACGCTCTCGCAAAGCGACAATCCCCAGTACAATTCCAGGCACTACCTCATGGAAATGGCCGCCCCCCTCTCCTTTTGGAGTACGTCTCCCATAGCGACTGTCCTTGGACATCACCCTTTGTCGACCAACGAAATCCCGTGAGATGGGAATGCACATATACACCATATCCTCCTGAACCCCCACCTGTGATTCGCTTTTATTGTCGAGTGAGGATTTATGAGTTTCTGTTTACAATATATAGTAGAGCTTGGTCTGTAACTGGAGGGATTTTGTTGCTGTGAGAAGGTCCGGTTTAAGCTTGCAGTTTCCATTCTATCATTTAACTTTTCTCCTGTGAATTCTTGCCTGTGCTTTTCTTTTTCTTTCCTTTTCTATCTTGTACAATCTTTTTCTTCCATTTCCTCTTTCCCCTAAACGATATATAATCCGTGTAGAGTCTTATTTTATATAGAGGAAAACAGGTGCATAATGGTCCCCGGATTTTCAAGGCCATCGTCGGACAAAACTTTTCGTCCGATACCCTTTTTACACCAAAAATGGACATTAAAACAAACAATTCTCAACACTGCTTATGTAAAAACACTTGAAATCTTTCTATCAGCTAGGGAATCACTATCTATTCAAACCTCTATAAGTAGAAGTGTAAGGAATCAAAGCTGCCTTCATGGTTCGTGATTGCATCAACAAGTGTGAAAGTGACTTAGACTTTTGTATGCGGCTCCATACAAAAAAGTACATGGCAACCAATACCAGATACTTAAATGACCTTTTCTCCACCACCTAGTGATATTTAAAGATTCTGTAAATTTCTTCATGTTATCTACAGGTTTGCTAATGCAAGGACAAATTTTCGCTGATTCTCATAGACATTGCGCAATGAGAGAGGGTGGTGAAAATGGGCACTTTTGGTGTAAAAAGGGCATCGGGCGAAAAGTTTTGTCCTAGTACTTTAAAAACTTTATTATCTACACTACAGACTGGCCTTAAATGGGATGGTCGAACGAAAAGTACGTTGTCGCGCTTAGGGAATACCCACCAACCCACAGCACTGTTGACTTAAGTATGGAGAGCTTCTATGTTACTCAGTAGTCTCCCACCTAACAAGTTCTGTATAGATATACAGGTATGCCCGCGATCGAGGGATCACCAATGCCCGCAGAAGACCACATAGAATATATTATAGGGATTGGTATAGCCCATATTATATTATGGAAAAAAATATACTGCACTGTACACATGTTTTTGAAACCATCGCAGCTGGTGTAGGAACGTGGTGGTGGAAGAATGACTTGGTGTATTTCCTATCTATGACCGAAGGTATATATAGAGATACATGACCGCCAAGAGCCAACAACCGGTTCTACTAACCCTACTGCTCAACCCCAACACATAGGGGGATAGCTACCCGTACCTACTGCTAACCTAATATCTAACAGCTGGAGCATTTAAGCCGGAACGATTCAAGGATTGTGATAATAATACTGGGGGAACCACTTCTCAACGTATCATGCATTTTCACGGGGAAGCGCTTAGGCCACTGGTAGCACGAGCAGATGAAATGGGGGGTCTCTAGGTTCTGACCATGGGAAAGTAGGGTTAGCAAACAAAGATAGGAGAAGCAGGAGGTAGAGTACGAGTGAGATTGTATAAGTAGGGGAGCTATAACTTAACAAGGAGGAATAAATAGCGAAGGGAAGACTACAGTTGAATCACTAGCAACGGCAAATTGATAGGGGTAAAAGAGGCGATATTTATACTACCTAGTGTGTGGCGCCGTACGGCGTGACTCATTGTGGCTGAAAAGGATCGGTGGTAAGCTTGGACAGTTTAACCCCAGCATCCTGTTTCACTCTCGAACTATTTGCTACAAGATGGGTTACTGTGAAGCTTTGGTGACTTTTTGGAATTTTGGATAACGTACTCGGGGGTGTCCATAAAAATCGGAAAGATCAAATCCTTGTCATGCAAGGTTGGCGAGCAGAAAGCAACAAAACTTGGAAAACTCCCCTGGGGATCAGCAGTCCAAGAACCCGTAGTATGTT
>Ga0307509_10002773_pt1 | contig 27833 bp, 24 predicted proteins | sample 10_EM_MG_FD_202245 | JGI IMG/M metagenome (GOLD analysis project Ga0307509, IMG submission 202245) | Populus trichocarpa ectomycorrhiza microbial communities from riparian zone in the Pacific Northwest, United States - 10_EM | ecosystem: Host-associated > Plants > Roots > Unclassified | place... | reverse complement strand
CAATGTGGTACCCTCAGTTGTTTTGTAGCGTATATGATTATTAATGATGTTGCCCCGGATGAGCTTGCCATTCGCCAGCGGGATTGCTACTCTATCTGGGTGTCCAAGAGCAACTCGGCCGCGCGAGCAGATTAGTTGTGAAACAAATTTGTAAACTTGAGAAAAAGCAACATCAAGGCCGGACCTCAATTGTGTTCGGAGGGGTTATTGTGAGGAAAGCGCTCACCCCAGTGAAAAGACACATGGATCGGGCCGAAGGGCAAGTGAAGAGAACCTGCTCTGATTGAATCCTCTGAGTCGGATAGTGAACCCATGATGCGAGCACTTATGCTCACGCCCCTATAGTAGTGCATGAGTTGTCTGGAATCTCGTTAAGCAAATTCTTGATTTGGACCAAAGGGATGAAGAAAAACAAGCAGGGTGATCGGGAGGCAAAATTAGTCGGTGAACCCTTGTCGACTCGAGTCTTGAGCGCCTTGCTATGCAAGGCTTGTGAGCACTGTCGGTAATAATTAGGCCAGCGGATATTCTACGTGTGCAACCCCAGGACCTCATAAATTATCATACCATCCCCGCTTTTTCTTCAAGTGTTAGAAATCCTCTCTGCTTCTCATCAAGGTCCTATTTGCAGTGCGCACGATCACTCTCTAATAAGAAAGGGAGTTCGGATCGAACTCGATAACTTAGCGGTGATGTCGCAAGAATACATGCAGGTTTTCGATGATCTCCGCTCGTTCAACAATAATTTCTCCAACAATCATGGTTCGCACAACATCTATGGTTCGCACAACCATAATATCTCGTCAAACAATAAGAATTCGTTCAACAAGATTTCCAACTTCTTTACCGGGTTAGGCGACGATGAGCGTCAAATTCTGCAATGGCTATCGCCACTTGATCCACAGAAACGGCACCAAGATGTCAGGACCAAACGACTTGCGGGCTTGGGAAACTGGGTGCTAGAAACCAGTGAGTTTAGAAAATGGCGTGATGCGGAAGATGGTTGTGTGGATCAAGTGTTGTTCTGTTACGGGGGCCCAGGAGTGGGGAAAACCTATGCTAGGTAGGAAGGACTCTGGAGCAAGATAGCTCAGAGGTTGCTAAGCATCGCCAAATAACAGCTCCCTAGTTATCGATAATCTGTGCAATCAGGGTACGGAAAAAGCCTCAGCGGTCGTGGGACTATACTGCGATTTCCATTCACAGCAGGAACAATCCACCACAAATATGTTGGGCGCCATGCTCAAGCAACTTTCCAGCCGAGGGGGAATTCCCGATCTTACACGGAATGCTTTTCTGAAGGCCAAAAAGGAGTTTGGTGGTCGGGGCCTCGAACTTCCGGAAATGTTAAATATACTAAAGAAGACCATTCCATCATTATCGCGGCTGTTTATATGCATTGACGCAGTAGACGAATGCACGCCGGAGCACAGACGGGAACTCATCAAGTCACTGCGAGAAATCGTTCGAGCATTACCAGGCGCACGAGTATTCCTTACCGGGAGGCCCTATATCGGCGACGAGATCGTGACATGTTTTAGCAAGGTCCTCCAGATACCCCTCTGTCCTACCCATGGTGATATTATGAGTTATCTAGAGATGAGGCTAGATAGTGATACGGATCCTAAAGCAATGGACGACGAATTGCGGGCGTATATTAATAGAATTATCCCCGAGAAGGTCTCCGAAATGTAAGCAAGAATATCAAATACATTCCCAAGACAAATCCGCCGTGTAATTCGCTAACCATTGTGCTCTTAGCTTCCTTCTGGTTTCTCTTTATATGGATGCAATCCTGGACGAGATTACCCTCTCCCAGAGAAAAAAGAAGCTCGATGAGATGACCAAGGGGGATGGTATAGGAGATGCATACAAGGGAACCTTATCACGGATACAGGCCCAGCCCGGAAGTAGGTCAAAGCTCGGAATGGACGTTCTAATGTGGGTATCACATGCGGAGCGGCCATTACATGTCGATGAGTTATGCCACGCCCTGGGGGTAAGAGGGTCTACAGACTTGGAAACTTCGAATATTCCAGCGATAGAAACACTATTATCATGCTCTCTAGGACTCGTCACGGTCGAGAAGGCCTCGTCCACCGTCAGGCTTGTTCACCGGACTCTCCAAGAGTACCTCTCCAATAACACCGACTTGTTTCTTAACCCGCACTCGATAATTGCGGAGGTTTGTTTAACTTACCTCAATTTTCCCCACGTGAAGACATTTTCGCCTGCTCTCCGTTCCGTCCCATCAACAGCCCCTCTTGTTGAATATGCTTCTTGTTACTGGGGTACACATGCTAGATCGGAAACCACAGATAGTGTGAAAACTCTTGCATTGGAGCTGCTCGATGGGTACGACACGCATATATCTTCGAAGGTGCTCTTATTGCATGGTGTGAGAGCTGAGGAGCAGCCGTTTGATGGAGATGGCGCCCCCACAGGATTTACCGGGCTTCACGGTGCTGCATACTTCGGGTGCGTTGAGATAACAGTTGCTTTATTAGAATCGAATAGAGGAGATGTGCAGGCATCTGATCTTCATGGTAACAACGCAATTGCTTGGGCTTCGCAGAGGGGGAATGAAGAGGTGGTGATGGTACTGCTAGAATGGAGCGAGGTCTATTTCGGCCTACGTGGCTGGAAATATGGCTCAGCACCGCTCTTGTGGGCTGCTGAGAATGGGCATGAGGGGGTGGTGAGGATACTTCTGGAACGGAACAATATCAATCCCGACACACCGGATATCTGGGGTCTAACACCGCTTTTGTGGGCTTGCAGGAATGGGCATGAGGGGGTCGTAAGGATGCTCCTGGAACGGAATGAGGTCGATCCCAACAAATTGGATCCATCTAAGCGTACCCCGCTCTCGTGGGCTTCCGGGGGTGGCTATGATAGGGTTGTAAGGATGCTGCTGAAACGGAACGATATCAATCCTGATAGATCCGATATGTCCCTTGGACCACCGCTCTCGTGGGCTTCCAGTAATGGGCATGAGGGGGTCGTAAACATGCTGCTTGAATGCAACGATGTCAATCCCAACAAATCCGGTTGGTTTGGTGATACTCCACTCTCATTGGCTTCCAGGACGGGGAATCAAGAAGTCGTAAGGATGCTGCTGGAACGGAAGGAGGTCAATCCCGACAAATCCGGTGAGAACGGTCTGAAGCCACTCTCGTTGGCTTCCATGTATGGGCATCAGGGGGTCGTAAGGATGCTGTTAGAACGCAGCGATGTTAGTCCCAACCGCCCGGGTCCTCTAGTACCAACAGCACTCTCGCTGGCTGCTCGGTATGGGTATGAGGAGGTCGTAAGGGTGCTGCTGGAAAACAGCGGCGTCGATCCGGACCAATCTGATTTCTACCGTCGAACACCAATATCGTTCGCTTCCGAGAATGGGCATGAGGGGGTCGTAAGGATGCTGCTGGAACGGAACGAGGTCAATCCCCACAAACCGGATTGGCTCCGTCGAACGCCATTATGGTGGGCTTCTAAGAATGAGCATGAGGGGGTAGTAAGAATGCTGCTTGAGCAAAATGACCCCAATCCCTCCAACCCGGATAAGTGGCATCAAGCGCTGAGCCAGTGGACATCGTGGGGTCTTGCCGATACCTAACAATCTTAATCCCGACGAGGCGGATAAGCGGAACCTAGGTGTTTGACTCCAAAATGTGCAGCCAGCCTACGATCAACAAAGCCGCCCTCCTCCGAGTTCCTCCAGCTATCTGAATCTCCACCCAAAATGATCCCTAGTTTGATATCCAGCATCAACTCGACACTTCCGTCTTCATCCACAGGACCTGCCTCTCCGCAGGGCCACATAGCAAAACAACATCTTTCACCCACAACAATGTTAATTTCATGTAGGCTGCCCAATTGCTGCATGCGTCAAACCATCGTATCATTTGCCTTGAATCTCTCGTTATCTCCTTTGCTTCCCCAAACCATCCTAGACCCTTCCCTGCTTGTCACCTTATTTCTCAGGTCTTCAACCAATTTTCTCTATATCCTTGCCCCGTTTGTGCCTTTCTATACTCGCCTCTCTCTCTATATGCACCCTTTTGCTTTGCCTTTCGTTTCACATTTCCATTGCGTTGAGTTATCTATGGCCTGTCTGCGATTGGCTCATATTCATTTGTATTATGATACTCGATAAATCAGATGGCAACCGGATTAGGTTATAAGAAGGATGGAATTGAAACCCGATAGATAGAGATAGAAAGGAGAAATAAACGAAGAAAATGCCGCTAATCTCGAATCATGAACTCTGCTCTGTTGATTGCTGCCATGAGCCCATCCTCGTGCGTCAGGTCTAAGGGTCTAATCTCATTTTTCTCTCATTGTTCTCTCATTTATCTGACATTATTCTCTCCTCCGCCCTCCCCTCCCACCCGCCATCTACCCGTGCCCACTCATCCGTTCACCCTATCGCGAGACATGCCTCCCCCTATCACCCCAATATCATCCTAAAACCAAAGGTTGACAAACTATATAATTCACAGTGCGGTAACCCTCATAAGGCTTGATATCGGGGGGTTTAATCCTTAGCCGTAGGGGCCCGGGTCAGGAAAAGGGCTGATTATATAAGCCACCCAATTCCAAGTGGGTTTGGGATACTGTAGCGAAAACACAAGAGATTGTGGCACGGCTCCGCGAAGGAATTAACGACGATGGTTCGGTAACAGGCGAGAACGGCTGCGCGCAGGAGGAAGATAGAACCGGGATCCATGTTGCCTTTATTCAACCTAGTGTGTTAACCGAGTTCCCGAAAATTAAGGTTTCGCTTCTTTCCTCGTAGGCCATGTGTGACACCCCCCCCCCCTCTATGACCTCCATTCCTAGCCAAAGTGCCCTCTCATTCCGGCCCGAGTTACGGCGTTTTACGGTAAGTTGTGTTGGGGAAATCGCTGCTCGGCATGCTCGTGCCATTGTTTCATTGTTCGCATAGCGTCCCGGGGGGTGGGCTCTAAGGCTTTGGGAAATGTCCGGAGGCTTCGGGAATGCGCTTAGATTTTAGATCGATGAACCCGCCGGAGGGAAAGCGGGAGAACCGGAATAGAGCGTGGGGGAGACGAATGCCCGTAGACTATGAACAGTAGTTTCCTTTGCCGTTCTTTTGTTAGCGCGAGAGTACGGAAAAGGGATATGACATACGGTGAAGAAAATATATATGTGTAGTGATCCATAGGAGGATTTGTTTTTTTTTTTGTTTAAGTCATGTATTCGTTTGTTTTCGGCTGAGCCCGATAGGGCGAAGCTAACTAGTGACAAAGAACTCGCATGCATCGGTAAGATATGGTGTAAACAAACCCTCTGTGATACCCCCTCTTACCGGCCTAAGGAAAAAACACAAACACCCCAAGTCTCTCTGGTCTGAGACCAACCGCACGCCAGCCACCTCGAAAGAAAAGAAAATCTACTAACTACATGTAACCAGCAGAAATCCTAAACAACTAAGCGGGGAGGAAATGAAAGGAAAACCCTAGCCGTGTACCAACCGAACAAAAGAAAAATAAAGCAACCCGTAGCAGTAAACCAAAGCAACGAAGCAAGGGGGAGGCTAAAAACATCGAAACAGCCGACGAACGCCATCATTACAACCGAGTCCAAGGCCAAACTTCAGTCACCGAGATAGAGCAATACGACGACGGGGCCGACCGAGGTGCCACCACGGGGCGGTGGGCAGTGAGGGGGGTGGCATCAGGATGCTTCCAATGAGAGTGTAGATAGCTGTAAGCGAGCGACGGGAACGAGACACGGGACACGAGAGTAAACGACCCAAGAAGTGCGAGGGAGGGAGGACCGTAACAGGATCACGACTTTTCGAAAAGCCGACCGTACCGATCAATGGTGCCAGAAGGGAGTGCGATATCAGGCAGCAGGACCACCGTGGCCACTACTTCGACGATAACCCAAAACTGCGACCGGCCCGTTGACGAGGGAAGACGCCCGAGAGAGGAGGAGACCCACCATGAGGCAGGGGAGAAGAGTACGACAGAAGCAACGCGACGCAACTGAGAACCAAAGATAACTGAAGCGAAGCGACGCGACCGAAGGGAGAAGCAGCTCACAAAGATTGCGGAGGGTGCAGCTCACTAAGAGTGCGAGGTGAGAAAGTGACGATCAAAAACCATGGTGTTGATTTTAATCGCTGGGAGGAGAGAAGGGGTGTTCGTTGGTGATCCATAGGAGGACTTCATTGTGGATTATATAGGCTCTTGTTTCGACCGTTAGTTAGCTGCGACAGAGCGAGCGATGGATAGCGGAGTTGAAGAACGAGCGCACTTCCCCACTCCTGCCGATAAGTTGTTTGCTGGCGATCATCTTTTGCTGTGTGAACTCTTGGCGTTTCGGTTGGTTGTCACTTTCGATCCCGGAAGGTTGCACTGCCACGGTAGAATATTATGATATCGCCAGCGGCGTAACTTTACTCTTGCCACAAGAGTGCGGTTCAAACTCCCTAAGAGCCCTGGGTGTCGTGCCATACAGTACCTTACACGATTGATACCATGCGGCAAATTACATTAAAAAAATAAATACTAGAAAACTGAATCTTCTACCTTTAGATACAAACGTTAGGGAATGCTGTCTTCCATCCTATGGGTATTCCTCAGGTTGGAGTAATTATACCGCTCACATTCCGGGCCCACCGCCGTGTGACAAATATTTAGCATTCAGCATGCTCAAAAACAAGTTCATACAAAGTTGGAGTACAGTACACTGCATATATACCACTGGATGTCACAAAGGCCCTCAATGCTGACCTTTCTCCAAGGTCTCTTGTATGAATACCACGGCGAACCTAACCTCGCGGAGAGAAACAGGATTGGAAGCACAGAAGAATTGATGCAAGAATGACAACTCCTACGAAATATCACCTATGCCAGGTAGTCTCTGGAATCATATAAGAATCACACTAAGGTTCAATTGTATGACTCAAAGCTTTATGACAGCAAAAGATACTGTAACAACCCTACGATAGGTAGCTTAAAATAACTACCACCTTAGCCCAAATGGTATATCAAGTGGTAACCAGAGGTGGTATGGTCTCATATACTTAGTATATAAATAGCTGGTTAGCCATTGGCTAAGTGGTAAGGGTCAGGTGACTTTGTGAAAGGTCATGGGTTCAGCTCTTCATGGTGGCAGAGTAATTTTATACATAACGCGAATGTTGATTATATGAAAGATTCAAGAGGAATTGAGTAGGCACCAAACATCATTACACGGCATATGGATTCCTCGGTAGAAAAATCTAATTTACGCTACGTTCACCAGCAAAGTCATCCTAGAACATAGAGGTCGATTGCCCGACATTCTACAGCCTCTTAGATGTTGATGGGCGCACATGCACCTGCGCCGGAAGGTCCCACACCTGAGTAAGGGTGGCCCGAACATTCTATTGAACTTGGGCGCGTTATGCTAAGACCCCCCTCTGGCCCCAGTTTTGGGACGGCGCGTAATAGGCAGACGGCTGTGTAGTCGTTTGCTAGTTTAAAGAGGTCATTCCAGCAGCTGCCGTAACACCGTATAAGTCGTCGCCGTCCGTCCGACTGAATGTCGTTCGCAGGATATATATCAGGAGTATGGGTAACCACCACAATGGGGGTCGCCCATAAATAGTCTCTCTGGCATCTAGGAGTCTATCGTAGCCTATCGGTAGTAGGGTATTCTTCCTAGTGGTACTTAGGTAGTCCAAGGAGGGCATGGCGCTTTCGGGACAAATACCTCAGTAACCCGCCGGACCTTCTCCCCTTGATTTGTAGCATTACTATGGGTTGTCAATGGACTCTAGAGGTATAAGTCTTATGATGGTAGAGTATGTTCCGAGAGGCTGGCTATGGGTAGCGTCCGTATAGCCAACCATTGGCTACATCTTCCCTGGGGGAGCTTGCATGTCACTTTATCACATTTGCTAGTCAAGTAGATTGAATGATGGACTCCATGGCTTGTATAGACGAAACTACAACTGGGCCAGTGAGTGCAGCACCTAGGTATTGACTCCGGTTCTTGTCAGAACAGTCAGCCACTGCTATTATTTCGATAGGGAGTGTTTTTCTACCTGCTGTTGTATTGGAGATGCATTGCAGAAATGCATATCCTATTAATGGAGTTATGTATACCCGACTTGGTCCGACACTTCCGGCAGGATAATTCCTGATGGAGGGTAGACCTCGGACAAGCTATGAGCAGGACAGGATGCTCGCACAAGGTCAGAGTAGTCGTGAATGTTAAAGGCTTAAATCTGATATCTACTTCAGTTTAAGCATTTGGCATTCTACTGGGAGAAGTAACATTTCTCGAGAGAACTTATTGAGTGCAGCTTTCAGCTTAATGATATTAGGTTTAACTGTTTGGATTCTTCGTGAATTATTTTACTCTAGCTTTATCTTCTACTTTGAGTTTTGCAGCGGTCGCAACATTAGAGTTCACCTCTCTATAGGGTGCCCCCGTTTCAGAGACCTAGTAATTTTACTGTACCTTTGTTGGAAATCATGAGAGACTGTTGGTGTTGAATCTCCTCCTTGATTTGTTTCATATGTATCTTTTCCTTGATAATATCATATCTTTCTCTACTTGGTATGTGTTTCCGGTTATACCTGTACACAGCGGACATTACTATAGCAAAGATATAATTGTTTATATTTCATTAATATTTTATGATCACAATTAGGGTTTCCACATAGATGTTTCTTCTCTGGTGTTCAGGATTTTATGGTTGTTTATGCATTACCATATGCACCTGGCTTGGTCATATCATATATAATTCTTCCTAATTATTTCCTCATACAATGTTATATTTTGGTATATTGTATTGGTATTTCATTGGCAGGAATTCAGGGTCAAACATGGTTCACACTTATGTTTCTTATCATGTTTTCCCTTACTATTTTTTGTTATATGGAGCGCTTGCTTCCTGTATAAATATAGGGGTGACCGCCCATCTTACTTGGTAGAAATCAGAACCAGAACTTTGTAAAGACCCTATGATATGTAGCTATAGTAGGTTTTCAAAATTAAGCCAGATTCAACAATTGATGGCAACGCAACCCTCCTCATCACCCTACACTTTCAATGCCTCTCAAAGAACTTCCTCTAGCTCAAATATAATTTTCTACTATGTAGTCTACCTTATACTTACATCTTTGATTTTTTTTCCTAAGTTTTAAGGATGTTGTGGTTGCTGGATGGGAGGTGTTGTCAGGGCCGAAGTTTGTTCTTCTCATGTAAAACAGGGTTAATTTGTGCAATGGACAATACAAGAACTAAAACCAGAGGCCGAATAGTATACCAAGTGGTAACCGGAGGTGGTATGGTCTAGTATACTTAGTATACAAGAATTGTGGTTTACCTATAGCAAGGCTCAGGGAACAATTGGGTATCCTTAGGCATCTTGTTAGGCAGGGTAACCTTTCGGGCAATGTTTACATAAAGTCAAGAGAATTATGGGAACGTTTTATGGGTCCCCAAGACTGCTTTTGGTGTCGAGTGGAGGACTTCTAGAGGGGTTAAAGGCATAATAGCGGCAAAGTTACCATAACTAGGGAAATTGGCCATTATGCCCATTGCTTCCAGTTACTCTACTGCAGTATCCAAGCTACTCTACTTTTACCAGCAAAGTTATCATAGAACTTATAGGTCAATTGCCTCATATTCTATGGGCTATTTGATGTTTATGGGAATACACATACTTGAAAAGAAAGGTCAGACACCTCAGCTGAGGTGGCCTGAACATGATATGGAACTTACAAGGGTTGAGCAGAGACCCCCCCCTTGCCCCAGAATTGGGACCGCACATGATAGGCAGACGGCTGCATAGTTGTTTGTTGATACTCACAAGAGGTCCTGGAGCAGCTACTATAGCACTGTATACGACGTTGGGGTCTGTCCGGCTGAAGGTTGTTCTCAGGATATATAAAGGGAATATGGCTAAATGCCACAAATAGGGTTGCACATAAATTGTCCCTCCGGCACGTAGGAGTCTAACTTTGCCTGCGGATTGTAGGGTAGTCTTCCTAGAGGTACTTGTGTGGGCCAGGAGGCCAGGATACCTTCGAGAAAAATGCCTAAGTTACCAGACGGAACCTTCTCCTCTAGATTTGTAGCATTACTATGGCTTGTCAGTGGACTCTAGTGGTAGGAGTCTTGTCACAGTAGAGTATGTCCTGAGTGGCTGGCTATGGGTAGCTCCAATTAAGCCAACAATCGGTTACATCTCGCCAAAGGAGCTTGGATATTTGATTGTCGTATTGTGTTGAAAAGTAGAGTAAAAGATGGACTGCATAGCTAGTATAGACGAAACTACAACTCGGCCAGTGAGTCCACCACCTAGGTATTGACTTCAGTTGTTGTCATGGCAGTTAGCCACTGGCATGACATCCAGAGGAAGAGGTTTTCTCCCTGAGGTCATATTGGAGCTGCATTGCTGAAACTAATATCCTATTAGTGGAGTTAAGCGTACCCCAGCTGGTCTGACACTTCCGGCAGGATAATTCCTGATGCAGCATAGTCCTCGGACTGTCCTGTGAAGGACAGGGTACTTGCACAAGGCCGGAGTAGTTGTGAATGTCAGAGGCTTAAATCTGATATCTAATTAAGTTTAAGCATTTTGCAATCTACTTCAATAACTAACCTTTCCTTGAGAGAACTTAATCAGGGCAGCTTTCTCATTCATGATATTAAGTTTTGCCATTTTGATTCTGCCTAATTATGTATCTTTATCTTCTACATTGAGTCTTCTGTACGGTTGCAATCTTAGAGTTCACCTCTGTATAGAGTGTCACTATTACAAGCTCCTACCAGTCTGCTCTCATAATATATAATCCCTCCTCCCTTAGTATGCAATGCCCCCTGCTCGCACTGGTGCAGTCTTTCCACATTGCAGTAAAGATTGTTCACTAAAGCCATATTTGAAACTTGAGCATATGCTTAGGCGATAATTGCCTGATTATATAAGTTTAGGGGTTCACTTAGCACATCCATGGAAATGCCAGTAGAAGAGAAGTTGCAGAGCCTGACGGAAGCGCGGAAGAGGCAGATGATCGTAGAGTAAAGTACTGCGAGAGGGGGATGAGTCGATGCTTACCAGGTGGGTTGGGCTAAAGACTTACCCATATCCCCCATAGCGAGAGTCCTACAAGTACCTAAAAAGAGAACATTGTGTGCATTCTCGCTTCCACTGAGAATTGTTTTTCATCCTCAGAGTGTGAAAAACTGAAGACAAAAGACAAAATCACAAAAAGGAAGAAAAGTTCCAATCTTCCTACCAGGCTACAAAAGGCTACTCACTCAAGCCCAAGGTACGTGTACTTTAGAAATGTCAAAGAAGTATAAGACTTAACTTTATTAAATACTTGTGGATTGAAAGCTGTGATTGAAGAATTCTATGAGAAGGTGATGAGATGATTCATCCATTCTGATCGCTTGCGGCTCCAAGCAATATTGAATAAGGATTGTGAACACAACTGCTCTTTCATACCTCCATTATTCAGACCTGTTTATCAACAAAAAATTACCCTGCATCGGATACTGCCCCATTGCATCCAGATGCAGGTGACATTGAATCAGCTTCCTGTACGTCCTGTCAGTCCTAAGTTGCATCCCCTGCATCCCCTACATGCTGTGTGTCCTCCGCTGTCTCCCTTCAGTCCGCTGCATCTGGAGACAAGCAATTACACCAGATTGCGTCCTGACAGATGCCACTAAGTAATTCTGCCTCCAATGTATCCACACTTATTCCTCAACACCATCGCACATCATCATTTACTAGTAACAGATGCTTGCTTCAGGGGCACCTGTGAGTATTTCATGGTACAGTTCATGGTTGTTTCTCAGCACTTAGCCTCAAACACGACACGACCAATTCTTCTTCCACTATCATCACACTGAACATCTATATTCCCAGGGACCCAGTAGAATACTTCACTCCTAGCACTAAACCCATCCAGAATCTGGCACTGGAACATTGTTGACCTTGATGCCAGCTACACACTGGTATAAGGTATGTCTCTGGCGTACCAGTATTCATGGAGTTCACTGTACTTCTGCGGAGTGTCATCTCTCACTGCTAATCCTGAAATCGATGCCATATTGCTTCACAACAGCGGCACCGATTTTGGATCTGTTACTTGAGGGTCGTTGGGCTGGACGCCAGCTACACATCGGTATATGATATGCCTCTGTTGCATCAATACCCATTAAATCTCTATGTCATCTGGGGCGGGGGTCCTTGACAGGCTAAGAGGGCATTCTGGCGATCGCAGAACCTGACGGCGGATTGCTCCACAACCGCAAAGCTTATTTTGAATCTGTGAATTGGACATCGTGAGGCTCGACGCCAGCTACACACCGAGATAAACAGGGGTTTGAGGTGCTAATTTTGCATAGAGCTATATGGTCCCTGGGAAGGGGGGGTAAGGGAGGGGTGGAAGAGGGGGGGAAGGGGGAGGCAAGGGGAGGCGGGGCAACCCCATATTTGGTGGATACTCAGGCTCCCCTTATATATCCTGAGAATAACATTCGGTCGGACGGACGGCCACGACTTATACAGTGTTACGGCAGCTGCTTCAATGACTAGTCTTTAATAGCAAACGAGCAACTAGGCAGCCGTCGGCCTATGACGGGCCGTCTCAACGCTGGGGCCAGAGGGCGGTGTTAGCTAAACCCGCCCAAGTTCAATAGCATGTTCGGGCCACCCTTACTCAGGCGTGGGGCCTCCCTACTCATATGAGTCTTCACCTCTGAACATCAAAGAGCAGATAGAATGTGAGGCAATTGAGCTCTAAGTTCTAGGATGACTTTGCCAGTGAAGGCAGGGTAACTTGGACTCCTCAGTAGGGTAACTGGGGTCCATGGGCATCATTGTCAAATCCTCAAGGTAGGGTAACTTGGCCCTCTTATGCCTTTAACCACTGCAGAAGTCCTCCTGTCCATACCTAATGTTATCTTGGAGGCCTGGGTAAGTTCCAATAAATTCCTTGACTTCATGCGAACTTACTCCCGAAAGGTTAGCCTGCCGTGTAGAGTACCCAAGGCTACTCAACTATTCTTGAGGCCTTGTCCTAGGTTTACCAGCTATTGGTATGAAAAGTTCATCCGCAAAGAAACTAGCTTGCGTCCTGTGCATCTTGTACCTCTGACACACCTGACGCACAGAACGTCAATCACAAATCAGGACATAACGTCGATCCGACGTTGCATCCTTATTTGCTTTTGTTTCCATCCTGAACCCTGACACCACCCAGGCACAGACCTCTTTGATCTGTGCGTCCTGACCTCGTCTGGTGTACTGCCGCTGGCTCATGATACCGTCTGGTGCTCAAGGCTGTCATCTTGAGGACCCATGATCGCTACATAATTCCCACGTTGTTTGCTACTGTCCTCTTGCGTCCTGACGTCGGATCTCCCTCCCCCGTAGTCAGGGGTTCTTTCATCTGGCTATATCCTGTCCACATATTTCTGGTTTGTCGTCCTGGGTCGGGCTTAGACCATCCTGATCCATCATCTGCAGATGCGTGATGACTTCTTCCTGATGTTACTCCAAATACGATGCGTCCCTGATTTTTAAATATCATGTGCAGACTCGCTGAGCTGCGATATCTTGCCACTCGTATGGTGGTCTCTGCCGCCCGATACACTACTTCAGATGATATCGCAACGTCTCACAGAATGCATGTTATTTCGCACCTTACACTCTGGCAATGAGCTCTCATATTTCCCCTTTTGGGTCTTTCTTCTTCGGAATATGAAATAATTATTACAGTATCTTACTCTACAAACACACGATTGCCTATGTACCATCTCATCCACTTGCCCCATTTCCCTCCTGCTCATTTTTCTGGTTACTATGAAGTGGGTCGTCAAGTTCTGGTTCCAAGCTCTCAAGACTCAGAGATAACTGACACGACAGAGTTGGGCTCACTGCTGTGTCCAACATTAGCCTAACGGTCCCCTCTGGTGAAGAGTCCGGACTCTGAGAATCCAAATGTAGATATCTGCGAAGGCCCGCTACTGATGCTGGGCCAAAATTGAAAGACCCTTCAGCCGTCTGGGAACTGTTTTGGCTCTTCGGCCAAGGCCCACGAAGCAGGTTATTCGGAGTTTGACTCGGTGGTGCTGTCCATCGCTGAAGGTTGGTCAAACCTTTACCCCTTGTTCTGCTACCACCGCAGCACAATGATCAGTGAAGCCTTTTCAGCGATCTTGTCGGACTCCATGCTCCCTCACCATCTCTCCACGGTTGGTCCCACGAATCTTGTCCACAATCAGAGTTTGAACCGAGTCGTAGCATGATGCCCATGTTTCCCTTTGTCGCATAAAAAGATCTTAAATGGTTGCAGTTAGATTTGTCTTCTGGGGCAAGTGAAAGGTAAGGGTTCTGGCTCACGTCCGGCGGCTTCAGGACTGAAGTCGCCCTTATGCTTATATATTGGTATCTGCCCTGCTTGTAGTGTATGCCTGATTATGGCACACGTTAAGCAAATCATGGTACCGTTGATGCGCCCAACAAATGCCGGATCCATAATCCCATGCATTCTCTTACCCCCCAAGTACTTTCCCCATCTGGCCTCGGGAATCTGGGGCGGCAGGAATCGATTTGTTATTTCCTGCATCAAGTTCACTCAGATTAGTTGCCAGAGGATAGGTCGCATCGTTAATAAGAGCAAAAATGCACCTCATATCCTCTTGGGGAGCATCTAAATCTATCGTTTTCCAGCAGGGGTCTACCCGCGCGCAATTGCAGTTGGGTCTTCCTGGAGATTGTACAATTTTAGGATCTCATGCGTTACGTGGTAGACAAACTGGAATCTTACCCCTGAGTGTTTTTGGCGTATCTGGAAATATTAGTACTAGTCCAGACAGATAAAACCTTGTTCTAAAATTGGTTGATGTCTACTTACCAATTTTATGCTTTCCTCAGATACTTCTATATTCCCTGCATCAGGTATGTGATTGAGCGCTTGAAGCCAAACAAGGTACACCTGTGTGGTCAATCCAACTGGGCCTGGGAGTAGTTCATCAAAAAGGGTATATAGGAGAATAAGTCCCTTGGCCCGCGCTACGACGGCTCCTTTTGCTCGGATAGCTGTATTGTGCCGTAAGTTAGTCTCAGGTCATATGTGCTCAGGGCCTTGCATCCCATGTTCGCCCCTGGGGCTAGAGCATCGTAATGCTGAGGTTGTGCCTCTCTATGTAGCCATTGATGAATAACGAGATACACCGGATGTCGAGTTCGTCGTTGGAGTGTATGCAGTACTGCGTATTATATGTACTGATGCACCAGTGATACGCCTGATAAATGCAGCTTCCTGGGATCCGGAGGTTGTTGAAATTCAGACAGTCGATATCCTGTTGTTGGTTAGTTTCTTCCCGGCTCGTGATTGATGACGGGTGATTGATCTAGTGCCAACGACATTATCATTGTCATCTTTGTCTGGCGCTGTGTCCAATTCCGTTTCATCCGATATGTGGCAGTTTTGGTACTTAGCACTGCTATAATCGGTCAGAGGAAAGATTTCTGTTATTTGTTCTCCATCCTCATTCTGATCGGCCTCGTGATCGTTATATGCTAGTGTGTGTAAAGTGTCCTGTCAGGGGCGCTTCACTGGTTGTGCTAGAAGACGTCTTATGGTCTGTGTTGGGCAAGATTTCTGAGCCGACGAATGTGCACTGTGGGCTCTCCCTGATGCGGTCGGCCGCGTTGCTGATCAGGGTCCCTTATCAACTAGAACGACGTCAAGCCTACATCGGTTCTGATTGGCTACCTGTGCGGTGCATTGGCTGCGTGCATTGGCTTGTAGTTGTTTATCCATGTTTGAGTGCAGGACGTTTGATAAAGGTAGAGGATAGGAATTAGGACATATGAAAAAGCGATATATTGTCTGGTAAAGAGGAAGAGTTTGTTGTTTTGTTGAGTAGTACAAGTCTGGTCTTATACGCTAGGACTTAGGGGACCTGTGGGGCGGGTTGAGGATCTCATATGATCATTTCGTTAATGACAAAGACTATGTGGCTGCAAAAAGGGGTTTTTCTGCTTCTTCATCATTAAGTTAATACGCTGGACAAGCTCATCGATGATGTTGGTCTAGACTCTGGTATGCACCAGTTCGATGGAATGCAGGTGTTGGTAATGTACGAGGCGTCGTCGATATCTGAGCCTAAGCAAAAATTAGCCACCACGAGTATTGCTTATCTATAGGAATTCTAGCAAGACTCACGGCACGCTAAAAGTAGTTTCGATTTATCGATCTTAATCTCCTGACGTTGATTCTACACCTTTGAACTTCGAGATAACAGTTTTCACATCCCGTATCCTCGCTAATTGTCTAGTTCTATTGGCCATCACCTGCCGCGTTATGGACAGCGTATGCGAGGTGTGCCCAATTGGGAAAAAGATATTAGTTGTCAGCTCAAGGTGAAGTAAGGTCAAGAAGCTCATGCCAGGGTGTGCACAGGTATCATTAATTGTGTTCTATCAGATACAAGCTACGAACAAGAAGCAGAAAAGAAATTCAATGACACCAAAGGGAAAACAACATCATGTAAACGGTAAGGTTGTATGGGTAAAAATGAAAAAAAACAAATTAATCAAAAATAGAGTGAATCAAGGTATATTTGCTGCCCATGCTGCGTCTTGCTAAAGGCCGCACGTGAGAAGTAGATAGGGTGTTGTTTTGCGCTAGCGGAGAACAATGGTTTTGAGATCCAGCTGCTGGGAGTGTCACTGGAGCTGGTGGCTGGGTCATGAACTCATTGATTGTGGCTAGCGGGTAATCAGGTGGGGGAGAGGGATGTTCTATTGGTCTCTCCGGAGTCGTGAGACTGAGTCCAGCTTGTGGAGCTGCAGGAGCCGACAATGGAAGTGCGTCGCAAATTATAGATAGACTGGCAGGAGGTGTGTCCTTCACGCCATCCTGTCCTTGATGCCTCACAGATACAGCTCCTGGGTTGGCCAGCCAATCAAGCATCTACTCCTCCTTCTTTGTCATTTCGCGAAGCGCTCCAAGTTTCTCCCACATAGAAGGCCCAGAAGGGCGTGCAGAGTTCAACCCTGACGCCTTGGCAATTGGATTAGAGCTTGCCGGTACTTCGATTTGCAATGGAATATTCCGCCGCCGTGTGCAGGGGCCACGATCTCCAAGTGCCTGGAGATGCTTCTGTAATTACCTATTTCATTTTAATGTGAAGAATAAAGATAGATGAAGGATGCTGCAGATTAGATACTTACATCGCCGTCGTCCACATAGATTACCCCCGCCCCATGAGGCACCCGAGTTTCCCCCTATGGTTCGGCCTCTGGCTCCGCCTCTTGCCATTGCTGGTCGTCAACAGACTCAGCATCTGGCATTTCCCTCATACTGTCTCCTCCTCCAGCCGACTCATCCCAGACATCGCATTGAAAACATGGATACCTCCCATTGGGAGGCTCTGGGGCTTCGTCCAGGCCCGCTCCATCTTCGTGACGTGACACAAGAACCATATGGTACAGTGGATCCTGGCCTGTGTTAGTGAGGAACCACTCACAAATGTTGTTATTTCTATTGAGCAATATGAGCTGCCATAGGGGGAGTAGATCCTCCAGCTTCTGAGGTAGCATTGACGCACCTTCTCCTGTCGAACCAATTAGATAGCGGGGGCATTGAATTCCTCCTCCATGTCTTGCCCTCTTACGACCCAGAGCAAATCCAGGATGCTCGCAGTAGTCAGAACCCCCCAGGCAATTCCAATGTGGGAGTGTTTAACAAACCATGGGTGGCCGAGGAACGGATACACAGCAGGCAGCGCACAACTCCTTTGAATAATATGCATTCTCAAAGCACGCGGTGAAAATTGGGAGTGCCAATCTGAGTAAGGCACTGGGAGCTGCTGTCAGTCCAGGGCGAATGGAATGAAAATTAGTAGTACTTACCTGGAGGTTCCACAAATCGCCATGAAGATCTCACCCAGCCTTTTGGTGCTTATTTGATGCCTCCAGTTTCTTGGCTGAATCATTGACCAGGACTTTCAGATGAAGGATGAACTCTCCAAGATCATCCCGGTAGTGCTTGCTTTTGATGAGCTCAATATGGTCTGTGACGAGCGCAAGGCTGTGAGCAAACAAAACAATTTAGTTCACGTGTGATTGAGTTAGGCAACAGGGGTTAAGAAGGCGAGCTATAATATAGAACTTGATTTGTTCGTGCCATGTCGCTTAGACGGAAGATAGGGCAAGCTGATGCTTGAATCTACAACCCGCTTTCGCATGGGCAATTTTGCCATATACAGTCTTGGTTTGAATTTGGCAGTCATTATGACAAATTCAGAATACTTGATACTTTGGATCTAAATACCCCGAATTCACGATGGCCAGCTGGAAGTGTTTGCGCTCAACAAGCTCTGGTTCTCTGTTCATTTGAAAAAATGAAAGATTTGTCACTTCGCTATTCTATTCATGAACACCAGGGGGGACGATGATTGCTCACAGTGCGTCTTCCACGCGGCGATGGCCTACTGAATGTGTGAGCGTTTTTCTTCTTCTGCTCTGGACTTCTGGCGGGTAAGGCTGATCCGCATGACGTCTGAGAAGCAGAGAGTTAACGTTCATCTCTACCGTTAGGTGTGGATATTTTCTTACTTTCCCTTGTGTAATTGACGTCTCGCTCGCCCTGGAGGGGTGATTTGTTTGCGGATGAATGAATTGGATCAAGCAGCCAGGGCAAAGAAAATGGTTGGCGGAATAAGGCTATTGATACAACGTCAAGTAAGGCTTAGAGGGTATGGATTGTAGGTGAAGTAAATATCTCTCCTGACGAAGGCCGTCGGCACTTTCAAATAGGGCAATGGGAAGTGTAGTGTGTCTGAAAGTAACTGGAAGATGGGGATAGGGCACATGAGAGGACCTCTTATAGGCGTCAAGAGCAAGAGCGTTGGGTGTGCTCTTGCTCTTCCTTGTTTGTCACCCTTAGGGTCCGGCCTGTACTGTAGGTGCCCAGGGAAGGGTTGCATGTTGAAGACAGCTTCGTGGTAAGGTATCACAGGCGTGACTAACAATAATCGTCGATAGAAGAACCAATTGTAAAGGGAGCATATACCAAACGTAGAGAATAGATCGATGGCTTCGTCTCCCATCCCATGTCGTTAAACACCTTTTTAAGCCTCATCTATATTTGACGCAACCAGACATCGCGTACCGAGATGCATCTTGCCATCCCTTGGTGTCCACAAAGGGGTAAGCCGGGGAATAAGACTTCAGCCCAACCCTACTGTGCATTACACACTGAACACAACCTCAGGGTATCATGATTTTCAGCTGACGAAGATGAACACCTCCGACTTGATTCACATGCTATGAGATATTGAATCAATTCTACATCTAATTATGATACTCTATGAAAACTATCAATATCAAATGCTAATACACTGAGCGTCTCTGTAGATGCAGCCTCAATCTACGCACCATCATATGGATTACACGCTCAGGACAAACATAGTCTCTTAACCTAAAGCTTGTCCTAACTATCGTCTTCAAAAACCATTCGGCGCTTCTAAAGCTGGTCCTCGTTCAAAAATTCTTTAGCATAAGTAACAAGACAGTGCATTTTGGCCCTGCGTTCCTCCCAATTATCGACATTATAATGCGCCTTAGGCTTCCGTCCCTAATCGTCAGGCGTAGGACTCTATAGGTCTTTCATCATGCGATATGTGTTTAGCATTCCGTGAGGTTTAATTGAGAGAGGGATCCGACGTCCTGTGGAATTGCCGCCCTAGTCAACAGGAGATTTCATACTGCCAACCCTACAACGGTGCGAATTGAAGTTGTCTGAAACATCTGATGATGAGCTGGACTATCCCGGAAGAAAAAGGGGAGAATCTTGTGGGTTTTGTGATCCACTGGCCTTAGTACCGTTCATGGGAATAGGTCTTCCCTTCGGTTGAGCTACCGGGTTGACATTATGTCAGGCGAAGGCATTTGCCCAATTAGCAACAGCATTCAGTGTAAGGTATCTGTGTCTCGGCTCCGGTGGTATAGCCCCTCTAGCTGGTTTGTTGGGCGATGACAATAAAGGAGCACGTCAAGCGGGTCCTCATGAGGTTGATTCGACAAGAGCCATGTATCTACCTCCTCATGACTCTGGATGAAAATATAATTTGAATGAAGTAAGGCGTGTGTAGCGTCTTCAGGAAGCTCGAGCTGGCCTTCGCCTGTGGCGCCGAATATGGAGCAAATGCTGTCTGAGGGTACACATCTTAAACCTGCTGATGACAAGCCCCCAATGTCATAGGAATTTAACTCTGCAAAATCCACACCATTGATGTGAGGATAGGGCCAATATAGGATGCGATAATTGGGTCGTAGTGCGTCGCTATCAAGCGGATGTCGTTGCCAAACAATGCGCAGGGCCTGTGGGCGACCAAGTAGACCCCTCCAGTCTGTGTCTCATTTGTTAGTAAGTCACCATACAAATCATTGGGGTAATTTTGAAAAACACAGAGTTTTTTGCCTTACATCGGATAGATCTAGTGCATTTTGCCTTATGTTAGGCTGGTCTAGGGGATGGCGCATGATGTGGGCCTCATAATTGGCCACCACAAGCATGCTAAGGATAGTTAAGGGCGCAGCTGGTTGGATTAGCCGAGCGTTATTCATGAGTGGAGCACACAAATTGTGCACTCTGACTCCCGAGGAGTGCAATCTTAATATCGCAGGGGCAATCAATAGGAGAGGATTATTCTGCGTTGCGCGTCCTGATAAATCAGGACCGGCAGACAACATAGAGGGAGGTTGGTGCCCCCCTGGGGGATTTGCCGGGCGAGGCTGGATTTGGTTTGACGACTGACCAGCATGTGAAGATGCAGTGGAGGGAGGTTGGTTTGGCCTTTGGGCATTCGGCGGGAGCCTGGATTTGGTTTCCTGACGGAGCAGCATTTAAAGAGGCTGTCTAGTGAGGTTGGATTGGCCCTTGGGGATTCGGCAGCGGAGCCGGGATTCGGTTTGCACCACCAGCTGTCTGAGGAGGATTGTTCAGTGGCCGGTTATTCACCACGACCTGAGCAAACGTTTGTTTTGGGTTACTCGCCGGTGTAGCACCTGATATTTTGAGTGTGCAAGCAGAGGGGTGCAACCGCACTTTGACAGGGCACATTGCGGGGGGAGGCATATTCTGTTCAGCCCTTCCTGACGGATCATGATTTCCAGACGCTGGCAAAGAAAGTTGTATTTTGCCCTTGGGGATTCGGCGGGGGAGGAGGTATTTGGTATGGACCATCACCCTGGGCAGGTGGGAATTGAGCAAGCAAGGGTCCATTGGCTGTTTGAGCATTTGGGGCGCCAGCGCCTGCATTCTGTACAGCAAGTGCAAGACCCTAGGGGCTCCCATGGGGGGCATTCGCAGGGCGTAATATGTTCGGCACGATCTTCTGCGCCGGAGGGACCCCCGGCCCCTGTGGTAACGGCTTATTTTTCAAGTTGAATGTATTAGTCTTCTTCTCCCCACCTTCCTTAACCAGTTGGACCGCTCCCTCGTCCATCTCCTGCATACCAGGTATGTCGTTCGCTGCAGATGCAGTGGTGAGTTGATCGCAAGTGGGTCTCAATTGCTGGAAACAGCTGGCAAATTTGCAGGACTTCTGGGTCAGGGAGGTGATGAAGATCCTTCTGATCCCACCTGGCAAACATTTGATACATTACAGTGTCCTGCCATGCACCGTAAATGGTGTCACCGTCGACACCAACCGCAATGCCGATTCACCTCTTATGCTCATTGACTTTTCCTTTGTCCAATGGTCGAAATGAGATTTCTCCAAGTAGAGAATTAGCCGGAAGGTGATATGTCTGACCTCCTACTGACAGCTGCAGCCCGCCGGCTGCCATCCATGCTTATTGAATGATGTTGATATTGTGCTCTACATCAAATATGTTTTCGAGTATAGTGATTTGATAAATATGGGGGGCTAGTGATGTGCCTCTTGTGGATCTTGTGGAAGTTCAGAATGGCAGATGATTCTGGGTATGAGGTCATCCGGTGTTGATCTGTTCCCCTTATATATAAAACAATATGATTTTGAGGCCGGTTGAAAGATTGAAGTAATATTAACAATTTATTAGAGAACCAGGATCTGACGTGCGAGTACAGGGCACCCCGATAATCTGATTCAACTTGAACAAATGAAAAGGACTAAAGACTCTTGCATTTCAAGAGGAGGTATTCTCAGTTTACTAGCAAGATCATGAAACAAACAATCCAAGGCTGCGCCACATGACCTTTACGCTAAGCAATTCAAAATACTTGATCCAGATGAGATCATTCGGGCTGCTAGACCATACACGCGATCCTCATGCGTAGTTGAGATCACCATGATATCCTTACAATCGAAACTACAGGAGGCCGATATTATCTGAGCAATATCGGCCCATGCCTACTAAATGTCCATTCTGCCAACGGAAATACAGCTGGTCTGGTGCCTATGAGCAGCAGATGAGACAGACACACGCAAATCTGGATATCGTCTTGGCATCTACAATAAAATATGCATCCTCACCAACTACTAATGATAACAAAGGAAGCAACATATTACCCCACAAGGGGCATCTCTGCCTGGATTCCAAATGTAAATCGGATCCAGATCCCACAGGACATTCTTTCAGCGCATTGGATGACATCCGTAAGGAGTCTGATACCGAGATATTCAATGAAACTGCGAGTCCAATACCCAGTAAAGTGATGCTTTATGAATGGGCCCATGAATCTATAGCAGATGTCAAGGGTTTTGAGCAAGAACAAAGCAATCAGTGTCAGCACCCATGCTCCTCATTTAGTAGTGGGCATGGTTTCAAGCTAGGGTCTTGGTTAATTGAGGGTAAAGTACCTAAGTCACGAAGCAATCAATACTTCTGTAACGGGGGTACACGATAGAGAGGTGAACTCAAAGGTTGCGACTGCACCAAACACTCAAAGTAGAAGATAATGATGAGGTAAATAATGCAAAAGAATCAAACAGTGAAACTTAATATTGTTAAGCTGAAAGCTTCACTCACAAGGTTCTCTCGAGGAAAGTTGGTTATCGAAGTAGAATGCCAAACGCTTAAACTTAAGTAGATATCAGATTTAAGCCTTTTGACATTGACCACTACTCCGACATTGTGCGTGCACCCTGTCATGCCCAGGGCTTTGCCGAGGTCTACCCTTGATCAGGGATTATCCTGCTGGATGTGTCTGACCAACTCGCGTACACTTAACTCCGTCAATGGGATGTGAGTTTCTGCAATGCATCTCCAATACAAGCGCAGGTGGAAAAACTCTTCCTATCGAAGTCATGCCAGTGGCTAACTGTTATGACAACAACCGGAGTCAATACCTAGGTGGTGCACTCACTGGCCCAGTGGTAGTTTCATCTATACAAGCTATGCAGTCCATCATTTAATCTACTTGACTATCCAAATGTGATAAATTGACATCCAAGCTCCTCCGGTGAGATGTAGCCGATAGTTGGCTAAGTGGGCGCTACCTATAGCCAACCTCTCGGGACATACTCTACCGTGATAAATCTCATACCTCTAGAATCCAATAACAACCCATAGTAATGCTACAAATCAAGGGGTGAAAGTCTGGGCTGGTTACTGAGGTATTTGTCCCGAAGGCTCCCTGGCCTCCGTGGACTACGTAACTACCACTGGGAAGGCTACCCTACTACCCGTAGGCTTTGATAGACTCCTAGGTGCCGGAGAGAACATTTATGGGTGACCCCCGTTTTGGCGGTTACTATACTACCCTGATATATCCTGCGAACGACATTCAGTCGGACGGAGGGCGACGACTTATATGGTGTTACGGCACCTGCTCCAATGACCTCTTTTAACTAGCAAACGAGCAACTACACAGCCGTCTGCCTATGACCCGCCGTTCCAATGCTAGGTCAAGAGGGGGGTGTTAGCTAAACCCTCTCCTGTTCAATAGCATGTTCGGACTACCATTACTCACGCATTGGGCTTGTCGGCGCAGATGCGTGTACGCTCATGAACTTCTAAGAGCCCATAGCATGTGAGGCAATCGACCTCTAAGTTCTAGGATGACTTTGCTGGTTCAGGTAGGGTAACCTGCACAGCTTAGTAGGGTAACTGAGGTCCATTGACATAAAGGTCAAATTTCCAAGGTAGAGTAACTTTGCCTTCATATGTCTTTAAACCGCTCCAGCACTCCGCCCGTCAACACCAAATGTTCTCTCTGAGGTCTGTGTAACGTTCCCATAATTTGCTTGACTTTATGCGAACTTACTTCCGAAAGGCTACCCTGCCTTGTATAGTACCCAAGGCTCCTCTATTATATCCTAAGCCTTGTACTAAATTAACCCGCTATTTTTATTCTAAGTATACCAGACCATACCACCTCTGGTTACCACTATGTATACCATTTGGGCTAAGGTGATAGTCATTGTGGCTACCTGTCGTAGGGTCGTTATAACTTCTCGAGTGGTCTCGCTAATGCTTCCTTGGCTGGGTATAGTTCCATACATGCGCTTGAGAACCGCCTCCAGGCATTGTATCCTCACAGGGTATATCTTCAATGAAACAAAGGACAGGTTGATAATGGCAAGCGAACATTCCCATTCTTCCATCGCAACATTCTAGATTCTGTCAGATATCTCCTACGCTAGATCGCCTACAGAGATGACTTCGTGTACGCGTCGTGCAGGGAATACCACATCAATGGAGAACAGGTATACGCAGGAATGCACATGGCGGACTGTTGGTGGGATCTTCAAGTACAGCCTCACAACTCCTTTTTAAGTAAACAATCGCTTACTGAAACCAGGCGACACTGCCATCAGGTGCGACCCTTGTTCGGATCATAGGGATGTCTAATTATACCCATCTCACAAACTTCTCCAGCCACAAGAAGGCATCGCCTGTCTATATCACACTTGGAAATCTTCCGTCTGGCTGGCGCAACAGCCCCACATCCATGGCAGTTCTGCTTCTTGCATTATTGCCAATTTCCCCAAAACTATCAAAGTCCTCCAAAGCACATCAAGACCAGAGAAAAATCAATGCTGACATGCTTCGTGACATATTTACACTACTCTTTGCGCCTGAACATGATCCGTCGCGTGATGGCGTACCAAGTGACTGCGCCAGGGGCAATGTTCGGAGGTGCTACCCAATCTTAGCCGTGTGGATTGCGGATTACATCGAAAGAAATTGGTTTGCATGGAATAAAATGCAACCTCTGTCCTAGGTGCGAGGTGCGTGCAGGCGAATTTGGCACCACCATGAACATCTATCCAGTTAGAGATGACCCAATATATAACCTCTACGACTATGAAAATTGGATCAGAGAAACTACCCACACTGACATCACGCCTGACAGTCTTAGCATTAGATTAGGTCAAAATGTTTTTTACAGGCTTAACAGAGTTTCGCCATCAGATTTCCACTAACCAGACATGCTCCATAGAGTTTATCTTGGGTTATTCAACTACCTGATAGACTGGATCCAGGGCTTCCTGAAAAAGCATGGAGGGCTTGACGCATTTGATGAAGTTTGGAATGCATTACGACCTTACACTGCATTCGTTGTACCCAAAAAGGCCTACTGCCAGGTTAGGCAGTAGCAAGGGAAAGAGATGCGGAACCTTGGGTGGTGTGTTCTAGGCGTTCTGCCTGTGGCACAGCGTCAGCCAGGGAGTGCCCAACTCAGACCGTTCAACCGTGCTCTCAGATACGGCAGGGCGCTGGTCGATTCCAATATGATGGCGCAATACCGAAGCCACACAGCTCAAACAATCACCTATATGGAAGACCATGTGGATACGTTTAACAAGATGAAGGATTTCTTTTTGGAGTTTTAAGTAACTAAAGGCATACGTGCGAAGATTAATGAGCAACGAAGGGAGCTGCGACATCATATGCCTAAGCCAAGTAAGAGGATTGCACACTCAAAACGGTGCCCAATCCGCAACCGAGCATGGGAAGAACAAACCCAGCGACTTATGGACTTGATCATTCGTGAATCACATTTCAACTTCATCAAGATGCATTTGGTCTGTCACTTTTATGATCAAATACACTACTTTGGCAATATTCTGATGTATTCAACCGAGTTCCGCGAGCTAGTGCATAAGACTCAAATCAAGGCTAAATAGGGACAATCGAATCAAACCGATACCTCACGGCAAATTGTGCAGAGCTATAGTCGACAACCTGGCATCTGAATGAGACTGTTGAATCTGGAATCTCTGCCACTCTTCGGTGCATATCTTTCTCTGGAGATGGTGCCATAGTTGGACACAACAAGCACCACAACAGCGCCTAAGGTTCTTAGGAGGATGCTGAAGGGACACGCGGAAAATGTTTCCAACATGGCAGATTTTAGTCGGGTTTTGAGAGTTTCCATTCAAATTATATATCGTGAATTGATCAAATACATCACAGCATAATCTTCTGCCAGAGGGCAGTCTTCCTGAGCATCCTGGGATAGTGGAATCAGTTCGACGGGAGCTACTGACACAACTAGAAAGTCCAGTTGATGCGTTACAAGAAACGGAAATATACGACACGCACTATTCGTGATGCACGTGGCTCTCAACTTTAGCAACCACGTGAGTTGCAATGATTGAGTTTGGGTGTGGGCTTGAACTGCTGAGCTGTTTGGTGTGCTCCGGGGCCGTATTCCAACCAAGCTCCTTGCACTCTTCAAAATCAGAAACTCCAGATGCGAGGGTCAAGTGCACCATCTTGCTAGCGTTCAGTTTGTGAGTACAGTGAATGGGGGCGTATATCAGACGTACAAAGCCTTCTTACTGTTCAAATGAATCAGGATGCTCGAGAGTTTACTCTAGTTGACATAGGCACACTTCTCGGCGTGGCGCCCCTTATCCCAGATAGGGATCAGTGGTGGATTATCAATAGCCAAATCAATTTGAGAACATTGAAGGAGATATAATAAGGGATCCGGATATCAGAAGGCATCTGCGATAGTATATTGTGTCGGGGATTGATTGAGGGAGGAACCTAGTGCTAGTATAGTAGTATAAAATCTACAGATGAATAAACAAGCTAGAGAGTAGTATCACCAGATCCATAAAGTAAAAGGGCGGAGGATCAATAGTATATGACCGATGCGCCGAAAACATGATTTAAAAAAAAGTGCTAATACTCCCGATGAAAGCCGATGCAACGAGGAGACGATAATAGGCTACATCCATTAGCAGTGCGAAGGAGCTTTAACTGGTGGCAGGAGGTATTCAGAACACTGCTATTAGGCAATCTCCCATCGTGACACAAAGAAGCGCGCAGCACGACCTGGATGGCATGGGATGTGAGCCGGCGTTGCCAGGAAACCCAGGAAGCATTGAATTTGAGCGGGTGTTGTCAGGCAACACAGGATACAGCGGACGCTGTGGACGCAGAGGCTATCTCTGAGGACGTACAGGATGCAGAGGATCCAACTCAGGATACACGATACAGGGGACGCAGATTCAACGTCTTGTGCATCAGGACACAGCGGAGCCGTATCTGACGCAGGGTAACTTTTTTCCTGATGTATACAAGACCATACCACATCTCGTTACCACTTGGTATACCATTTGGGCTAAGGTGATAGTAATTGTAGCTACCTATCATAGGGTCGTTACAGTCGGATGGATAGTGACAATATATACAGTCCCTCGTCAGAAGTGTTCGTGATCGGCTTACTAAGCAACCTCGCCAAATGCCACCTCGCCAAATGGTACCTCGCCAAATGCCACCGAGTAGATCGCGACCGTACCTCTACATAAACGACGATACCCCAAGCTTGTGCCACCTCCTCTATTTGAATTATTCTTTAATAATCTCCAATGGTTAACCGATCCGGATA
>Ga0307509_10002772_pt1 | contig 27838 bp, 21 predicted proteins | sample 10_EM_MG_FD_202245 | JGI IMG/M metagenome (GOLD analysis project Ga0307509, IMG submission 202245) | Populus trichocarpa ectomycorrhiza microbial communities from riparian zone in the Pacific Northwest, United States - 10_EM | ecosystem: Host-associated > Plants > Roots > Unclassified | place... | reverse complement strand
CACCTCCTGCCCTTTATGCTCTGAGGCACCTCAGACCTTCAAGCATGCCATCCTGTCCTGCCCCTCCTCCGCCCGTCAGAGATCCCGCCTCCTCCAAGGGGTCTCAGACTTGGCTCCTGAGGCCCCAATCTGGTACGACCAGCAGCTGCTCGTTGCTCTGGCTGAGTTCATCCGCACCACCGCCACTGGTTTCCCTCCTGGGATGCCCCCGCTTGCTCCCTCCCTCCACACCCCCGCAAATCCCCTCTTTTCCTCTACCCCCCTACCCGCCCCTGGACCTCGAGACTAGTTAAGCGGTTTTATACTTTCATTTGTTTTAGCTACGGCTGCGCTGCGACGATTATTGGTCGCGTTGGGGGAAATGGTTTTGGTTATTTCTTTTGTTGATTGTTATTTTGATTTTCGGTTTTGTTTTGGCCATATCGTTAAAGATGCATGTCATTTCTTGTACCGTAGAAACAATGAACATATGATTTAAAAAAATAAAAATAAAAATAAAAATAAAACGGTCACAGTAGTTAGAGCTCTTCACGCTACCATCTAAGTACTTTCTTACAATATAACTTTACCATTACCTTTACCTTTACCTCTTGCTTGTATGCAAGCAACCTAGCTCTTGAAGCGTCAGAACAAATACGACCTTGTTAAGACAAGGACAGTCTCACATCTCTCTCAAGAAGAGAAGAGATCACAATACGAAGAAGTTCCCTCGCCACCTCTCCCCAATAAGATATTGGAAGTGAGATACGACGAACATAAGATAGTCTAAATACGAAAGACGAGATTATAAGTTAATCTTGGAAAGAAGAACACTCTCAGATACCCAAACGAGCTAGAAGTATACGATAGTTCAAGATCCTCACGTAAGTAGTTCGTTACCTGTTGCACCACTAATCTCCACCCGAGTAGGATTGTTACACTTGCTTACGATTGCATACGCAGAATGGTCTCTATGATCGAACCAACAAAGAGGCCAGCTTTGTTATCGAACCTCTCAGCATTGCAGATGCATTCTGCACTTGACCGCTGCGAGGCATAAGATAGACTTGTTACGATAATCGCTCCAATAGCCATTATCCCTCCATAATTATATCGTTATTGTATGGTTCCGTCAGTATCCAAAGAATACTATTGACGTGTGTGAGTGCGGGTATGCCTGATTTCTCAAACTACCTCATCCAACAACACCATTCACTTCTGCGACTTTCATCGCGAGAGCGTGGAGTATAGAATGTGTTGCTTAACCATTGTCCGTAAAAAATACGTCCCGTTACTTAATAACCACTTTTGTGACTCACGTCTTCAGTGCTCAGTAACTTTATGCGACGTCGACCGGTTTGGCTCGAACCACTTGCATAAGCTCGCCAAAGGTCTTCCCTCATATATCCTGCGAACGGGATCCGGTCGGATGGACAGCCGCGACGTATACGCGGTTACGAGGAGGGCTCCAATGACCATGTCTTTGGTGAGGGGATGCAACTACAGCGGCATCTGCCGATGTAGCGCCGTCCCAACGCTGGTGCGGGAGGGGGGTGTTGGCTTGTCCTTTTCGAACTCAGAATCCTAAGGTAGGGTAACTATAGGTCTTTATTCACTAAGGGAAGGCTGAGCCTTCCGGTATGCCTAACACAATCTATCCCCTTATAGAATAATCACAGAAGAAAACCAGCTTCAAATGAGATATCAAACCTATATGTCTTCTTAACAAAATTCATTCTCCATCCTCTTTGTGATTATGCCCTCTCATATAATGATTCAATAATATATAATTGTAATATTATTTGATGACTTGAAATATTCTGCATAATAAACTACATGAAAAAGCCCTACGGCCTTCAAATTGTAACTATTTACCTTATAGTTGCATGCCAAGCCTGCATCCCTGCTACTATGCACTTGGGGGACGTTATGGATGGCCAGAACCATAGAAGCAAAAACTGTAGAATAAAAAGCTAAAAGAGAAAGGCATTCACCATGAGCTCGGGCAAGTAATGCCCCAGGCGACCCTCTTTTAGTCAAGCTCAGGTTGTCTAAAGATATTTCACGATCCTAGCAAAGGTTTTCTGAGGTGGCCCATTTAGAAGTCATAGGTCGCGCAACCATTTCATCCTAATGTTCGCAATACTACACATCGAGGACATTGTTCATAAGATATCCTCTCTCAACTCCACCAGGAGCGACAGAATCCACGCTCCAGTCTCGACTTCTCCAGCATTCAGAAAATATGGGTTAAGCCCAAGCTCTAAACAAGCCACCTCCTCTATCTACAACGCACGATGTATCACCCCTTCCTACATTCATTCTCTTTTGATATCCAAAAGTCTACATGCCTTTTAAGAATACATCCTTCTTATACATAAATTCGAGGACATATGTCGATAGGAATAAGTTATGCTTCCTACCCAGGGCCGATTAAGGCCCACTTAAGTTCAAAGCGAATGTCTATATCAGCTGAAGAATCGATAAAGAATTGGATAGGTCGCCCCCAGTGAGCCATTCATGCATCAACCCTCTTGATATACCCTATTTGCTCGGACAACTCGCCACCTCCGCCAGTCAAAACACCTCGAGAAGGAATGGTGTTTACCTGACGCGGTATAGCTCGAACGAGCAGAACCTGCTGGATCTTATTAACTGGTGTGCATAACTCAGTTAACTTTCTCAGCCGAGCCTGCCGCAATTTAGCTTTGTTGCCTATCTGATAGTGGGTTGTCCGGAGGAGCGCAGTGCATTCAAACAAACTCTATACGAGATGGGAATGTGCTCAGTCAGCCCAGTTGGATAGTTCTCCTCTATTGTCTTCAGACATCCACTATGGTGCCGATCAACCAAAACCTATCCCCCGCCCAAAGTTCTTGTAGTAATTTCGCAAAGAATCCCCTCCCAGGGCCTCTAATAGCTCCTACCACATTCTCATTTCACCGGTGAGTCTAAAACCAATGACTAGAATCATACTGCAGTGGGCTGTTTAATAAAGATGCATAACACCCTTAATCCCCACACCAACTACAACAAGTCCATGCATAGGCTTTGGTGAAAAGCAAAAATTATGGACTGGTTCCAGTTTATTACCCGTAAAAACTTGAATAATTGGACGGTGTGCTATGTCGTTGGACTTTCCTCTCCTAGTATGGTCAAGAAATTTTTGTTCCTTCTTCTGTCTCAGAGGGGGGGAAGGGCCGTGTTTTTGCTGTGTTTTTTGCCCCCTTTCCAGAGAAGGGAATTCTGGACTACATAGCACACCGTCCAATTATTCAGGTTTTTACGGTATCTAAATAATCTTACCAGAGGAGAGGAAATTGTGCCATTCCTGCTCAAAAGGCTATTCCAAAACTAGAAATCCTGGATAAAGTTGACCCCGGGGGCAGGCCTTGGTTGTCCAGAGCTACACATGATAGACGCCACCCTGGTATAGTAACTATCATAACGACAAACTTGCCACGGAATGGGATGAATTTCTCGGCGATGATGGAAGTCTTCCCTCCATGCGGGCAGTATTCGAAATGGTCAAATATACGTCACCGAATACCACTGGAATGGAATAGATAGCGCGCAAAAGTCTTCTCTTGTCGTCCTTTCTTGCTAAACTAGTGGTAAGGACAGAAGTATATATCAAAAACAAAACCAACGTCTGATCCTTCTATCGGTCACCACATATCTCTGCTTTCTTTCCTCCGTGCTCCAAGACAAAAAGAAAGAAACATTCTGCGTAATCTCCAAACAAAAGAAATCCATCACAAAGACTTCCGTTCTCCTTCGCCTTTGATCCAGTGCCTTAGCTCTTGTTCTTCCTTCATCTGCTTTCATCATCTTGCTTTCCTTTGACCGTATATTCTCTTTCTCATCCAACAACGGAAAAATGCTTCCCGTGCTTCTGCCTTGCATGTAACAAAAGAAACTAAAAGCATGACGAACAGGATTAACTGATTTCTAACAGGCAGCGCTTCCAGTCGTCCCGTCCATCCAAGACGGGGTGAGGACGACAAAGGACGAGAAGGACTCCCTTGGCGCCATCCTGGACGGGGTGGTCGTCGATAGCCGTCGAACAGAGACGTGCAAAATTGGTCAATGAGACAAATACTAGTACTCAAATGAGTTAAGGTTAAAAATTGAAATAAAAATAAAATAAAATAAAAAAGAAGAGGTGGTGTCAGAGCGGCCTACCAGGGGTGGCAGTCGGGCCGTCGACACCCGTCCGACTGGAAGGCTGAGAGCGCTGCACGCGGGGGCCTAACGTAGGATCTTGAATACTGGTTGTATGTACTGTACCCCGTTCGGGGCTTATGACTTATGCTTATGATACATATTTGTTTGTTCCGGGGTTTGAAGATTCTTTTGTTATTAGGGTTTTTAGGCCATACCTCAGGATGCTTACCCTAGATTTTCCTGTATATATTATACTTAGTATAATGCGAATAAACAATAGGTTTAAAAATAATAAAAAACACACCACCCATAGCGAGGTAGCTACACTACCGGTAATATCAGTTTTCTAATACCGGTATGATGCCTTTCTTACTAGTAATGGGAGTCAAAGCATGCAGGAAATTTTCCGGCCTTTTCGCATCACAGATTATGATTCGGATAATCAGGCAATGTTAAGGCATTCCCCCAGAATCGCGTGAACCTAAAGCCAAGATTGCAACGACCGCTTCTAATACCTTCAAAGCTATGCTAAATTGTAGGATCAGGGCTGGCTGATAAGGGCAGAGGCAGCTACCTGATCTACTCGTCCCAAGTAAAGTCGGCAGATCGACTTAGGCCGCTATACCTAAATTCTGGTATAGTATTATCACAATTATCGGGGGTTCTGCTACTTCGCCTCGATCCTCTGTTAGAATGTCGACTCGACGACCGAATTTACAATCGGACGCTCCCTGCCTCCAGGCACGTAACACCATTTTTGATCCCGGACAAAAAATACATAATACCAGAAACTCCCAATGACATAAATAGCCCCAATATCGGGCAATAGAACCCCGTAATACAAAAAATAATAGAAAACCGTATGTAGCGAGAAAAAGAAGTATCCAAAGCCCGTTATGCAAAAGTATCAAAATCCCTAAGAAATTATAGACAGTATCCACAATTCTAAAAGTGTCATTCATAAACATTATTCCACGATGGCGTTATATCTCGACATAGCCCTGATCTGGGGACCCCAGCGCTGGAAAGCCCACGGGATAGGTGCCATCGCGAGTGCAATGAAGCCAAAGAGCGATGTTCCCCACGCAATGCCGAGGCTGTCATACACTATTAAGTGGTTAGCAGGAAAAGCAGGGAGTAGGTGAGCACCACATACTTCGAACGGTAAAGAGGGGGAACGCCATTGCCATAAGATAACGTAATAAACCTAAAGCGGCAATGGCAGAAGCAGCAACTAATGGTGGGTAAACTTCCAAAATGTACATGATAGCCGTAAGCTGCACCCGCGTTAGCCACTCTCCTACCCGGTCAGCCGAGATCCGAGAGGGGAGACTTACGAAAATGAGCACAAGGCCACACCCGAATGGGACACCAGCAAGCACAGGCGAAATCCAATGGACGTCTTTCCTCGCTGTCCACGCAAACCAGAATAGTCCAATGGGCATCAGAAAGCTTCCAATCATAGCCGAGACTAGCCTAATCTCCGCTGGAGGCGATCCATTATACTTCTTCAGAGCAGGGACATAGACGAGCCTGTCCTGGATCAAATAGATTATGCACCCAACGATGAGACCACCAGCAATTCCCAAAAAGCACAGCCCCGTCTCACCGAGAGCAAATCCGTATTCCTTCTGGAACGCGACAGGATATGCCTCAAAGAATCCAAAAAGGACCGCAAAAGCAAATGCCGAATATAGTGCAACAGCCTGAACAATCGGTTCCTTCAACAACATCATTATCGGTCTAGCAAGCGTGATCGTGAAGATAAGTTTCAATGCTGTCTTTGGATCAGGTTTAGGTGGGAGTTCCTCTCCACGAGAAAGTGCTCGGCGCTTAAGGATGACCGGTTTGTAGGATTCCTCCATAAAGTACAATGGAACCATCAATGCACCTCCAAGAATTATAATGATCCAAAGGGTCCACCTCCAACCTTCGTATTCTGCCAAGTAACCACCGACAATAGGACCTATGATAGTATTAGACATTTTGCACAAACTTTCGTGGATATAAGTTTCTGTACCTAATGCAGGACCCATAAAACTGGCGATTGCTTGCACGGAGACGGCCGACCCGGATGATTTGAGATCCCAGACGTCAACGAAAGAACCAGCCGAGACAGCAACCGCAGGCCCTCCGAATATACCAGAAAACATCCTGCAAATTACTAACGTCTGGATATTCTGTGCCAGGCCAGCACCCATAGTGAAAAGCAGAAAAATTGGCAGGTTGACAAAGTACACCATTTTCCTGCCAAAGACCTCCGATAATGGGGCGCTGAACATTGGTCTACGAAAGCTTAGTATCAGGGGCACTGCACACTACAATTATTTACCCAGACAAACTTACCCTAATCCAAGACCGACAACATACATCGAAATCCCCAACAGTGCTACCGTGATAGAGACATCGAATTTTGCCGCTACTTCATAGACTCCTGGAACATAAACCGAAGATGCGAATGTTCTATGGCAACGGACTTAGCACATCTCCGAAGGAGATCATTCACCATGGAGCCACTTACACAAGAAAACACAAGGACCCGGGCACAACAGTTCCATACCACCGTTTCGACGCGGGCCAGTTCCACGGATTTGCCGGATCGTTGGGTCCCTCCCAATCCAAAGGCCCAATAACTTTCCGCCCTTCTTCATGTCGAGAGGAAGGCAGCGAATCACTGTGCTCGGAGAGTGACTTCATTGAGTGCGTTTCGACCGTTCTTCCAGAATCCACATTTGCCATTTTCCACTCGAAGTTCCTAGGGACTCCCAGATCAAGATGCGGTCACAGTGGGTATGGGGGGCGAGGACGAAGTTGCAAGGTCACCTGGAAGCAACAAACACAGCGGACGGGCACAGCATAAAATTCGTCTTGAGAAATTCCTGGGTTCAAATTCTTAGAACGAGGGGTGGAAGGGTATTGTATTCGCGAGTGCATAAGGAATCCTCCATCCTCCCTCTCTCCTGCCTGCCCTGCAAGGCATGCCTCTTGACCTTTCCGTCGATCCGCTAAGGCGCTAAGTAGCATCATGGTTCAGGATCTACTCGTACTGTCTGGGACCATGTCTCGGAGGCGAGATTAATCAAGGTTGAGCACCGAAGTGCGGCTGAGCTGAATCCGGAAGTGTTCCCGAAAAGCTTGTTGTGGAAGAAACCCCTTTCACCATTCCTCCCCAGTTCCGGGTTCTAACTTCCATGGTCGTCGTTGAGGAAGGTGACTTTTGATAACTCTACGGGCATCTTTTTAGAATCAGGCGCAAGCACCAAATTTGAGTGTAGTCAGGTATAATAAGAAACTCCATTATCGCGAATGTTCCAAACGTTTTCCGAATGGTTTCTGGCATGCGGTATTGTTGGTCGGAGATGGGAAACCCCTTTTGAAATGCCCTCTTTTCTTTTTCCCGTCCCGCTCTTGCCTCCTTTCATCACAGAGTGTCGCACAGACCCGACACCACCATCATACTGATAGCATTATAGTTTTGACCTAACCCTGACCAGTACTGTACCAAGGAGCTTTCTTCAGCACGGAGATGGGATCCTAATTGATGATGAAGTAACCTTGATGTTTCGCTTCTTGCGAGTGGGAAACCCTTGACGGTCCTGCTTGTCGGGGGGCTTATTATCTTCCTTACTTCTGATATTAAGACTCTGGGCAGGGGAGATGTCTCGCTCTGTCATACCGTGTACATACACAAGTATTCGCACCCAATTTGAATGAAGTAGAAGCACAGGCCCGCTACATTTCCTTCCGTCAGTTCCGTAGACAACTCACCATAGCCGACGATAATAACCTCTCGGCGCCCCGCAAGAACTTTCCTTGCATCATGCCATACCAATGCGGTACAGTACCGCGCGTGCTCCACCGGTCTTAGGAGCTACCAATGCTCGTACGAGTACTCGTACACCTCAATCAACTCAACCGTTGCTGATACTCGTAGTCGAGTTCAGCACCGTGGTGCGATTGCATCTTCATCCATCGAAACAGGTGCTGGTTGGGGCAAGTTGGGCTCAAGAACAACTGCCCACAGATGTCAACAGCCGCAAGCATGCTCCCCCCCGTACAATGCTTGAGCAGCATGTCAGGCGTTTATATAGCTGCATCGGTGCCGTTTCTCACAAGCCCACATCGCATTCTCTTTATCCTAAATTTCCCAGTACACTCCTCATCCCAGAACCCTGATAACAGTATGTGGAGGATCTCTCACCCACGCACATACTTTGACGATCGGACACAATACAACGCAAGCACAGTACTGTACTACGCTTCAAGGTATTCCGCCAGCGCCCTTTCAATGCCGTCGCACAGCATGGCCCCAGAGTACTCGAGTACTCAAGTACAGGCGAGCGAATTACAGCATTAATTCATCCAAAACTTGGCACTCCCTACCGTACTGTGCTATACCGATAGTGTACTGTACCTGTGCATACTCGTACAGTCTTTATGCCGCTTGCAGGTGTTCATCCAAACGAGGCTGCGATTGCCCCGCACAATACTGTATCTGCACCGCACAATTAATAAAATTGCTTGTTACTGTGCCAACCTACCGCCCTCCGGGACTAGAATACGGTAAGTTAGAGGGTACAAGTAACCGGAATTTCTGACACCCACGCCAACAACCCGAGGCAAAGGTTCAGTCGCCTTGCAAGCGCTAGTACAGTACTCGAGTACCGGCGCAATCCTAGCCAGCCTTCCGCAACTTGAATAATTCCCATATTGGTACCAAGACAACATGACTACAGTACCGTACTCGAGTAAAGTGAATCGCTTTCCAGATTCAAGCTTCCTGCGCTTAGCTACGCTACCATAACTACGCTAACTTATACGAGTACTAGCTCAAAATTGTGCAAAAAAGTCATAGTGCGATTAAAGTTGCTGTGAAATTTTATATCATAATTCTATCGTGCCCAGGCAAGCAATATCCCTCCTCCTCCGCCCACATGGCCTGGATCTGTCGGTTGGCGTGGTGAATGCGGTGTCGAGATAAACTAAGAAATGGTGACCCTCAGGCCACAATTTAGGCGAGTTAAAAACAAAAAATTCCGAGTCCAGCGGAGAAGTAGCTAGTCTCTATAGTGAGTATCACTCGGGGGGGTAAATTGGAATTGTGAAGTATTTATTGGGCCAGTACCGTACGTTGCCCAATTTACTCTCCCTGAGCGGGAGAGGCATGGTTTGTTCACCGATTTCGGCGCCCCCTCTTTTCTCTCGTGGTCTCCAGCTCATACGGTAGTCACAGAATCTACTCTCGCTACTACTCCTGCTAGTTCCCTTACTAGTTGCACTGGACGAGAACTTTATCATGAATTGGACCGACTTCTGTATGTACAGTACGCCTCTGGATGCCGCGGCAATGAAGGGGGGGAAGGCTTTTCTCCCTTCCAAACGGGTTAATTGAAATCGTGGCTCAATAATTGCTCTAAAGCTACTCGAGCGCAAGCGTCTCCTACAACTACTATCTAAGGGAAAGCCAGGGGGGGGACCGCGATGATGCTCCAACGAACCCCAATCCCCCATGATGGTACCAAACTCACAAGAAATCAAAACAGATTGGCTTCCACCTCCCCAAAGCCTAGATCACTGCAGCAACATATCGGGTTACCACAGTTACCACAGTCACCATAATTACCACAGCATACAGTACCGTATCAGCCCACCCCACCACCACCAAATCACCGCAAGCCCCCACCGAAAAATCTGCTCCACTTCCGCATCCATCAATGGGAAGAAAAAGCTCCTATAATACCACGCATGATATCATAACTTAACTCAACACTCCGCACCACAGTACTGCACAAGTAGGAACCCGCGTGCTACCAGCCACCCTCACTCCTTTCTCTCGACTGCCGTGTGAAGCGATACAAGTACCACACTCCCCACCGTCGATCATCTCACAAACCCACGTGCGCTACTCTACGCCCACCAGATAAGGCCCCGTTTCGTTTCTTTCCGTTTCGCATACATCACCTCACCCCCCTCAGTCAATTCTTCTGGGGAATAAAGTAGGTGGCAATTAAACAGACGTTTGAATCGATGGATGACCGCCTATATTATTATAATTACTATTACTATTATTTAAATTCCCCCCACCCACCCAAATTACACAAACAATAGTGCCGGCAGGGTAAGGCATATATTTAAAGTGCCCTTATTAACGCAGGTACTGTACAAGTTAGGCAGTAACTTACACAAGCGCGGGCACGGATATTACAGGTACAGGGGTGGCGACGGATGCAAGCCCTTTATCCCGACCTAATACTTTATTTTATGGCCGGCATATATATAAATGGGTTCTGAAGTGCTAGCGGTACGGGTAACATCGTACGGTATCTGGGATTGGATGCGTCGGGAAGGTTGCTTGGCAGAGAGTGTTTGACACGCAGTAGTGGATAGGTCGTGCGTTTTGTTCATCTGTAATTTTGGGGGAGTTGGGGTTGTTTAGTAATTGACCTGTGTGGGTGATGATGCTTTTTTGTCTGGGGCGGTGGTGTTCACGGAAGTTTAGTGGAAACAAGGCGCCATAGTATAATACCTCGGCCGCCCACCAGCGGTGTATGTATACGTATGGTACTTGTGCTCTACAGCCCTCAGCCTCACAACACCCTACCCCACTACCATAACCCATAATACCGGGACGAAAGGAAAAAAAACCTTCATGCAGACGCATTCACCCACCCCAGAGGTAACTGTTCTAGTCTCAATGCTCTCTTACAGAGCTCACAAATCAACCCATTCTCAGCCCAGACGTACAGCTCAACACGGCAGGGTGCATACCTTAAAGGACAAGTCTTCCTTCCTTCCCTCATTGTTCCATCCGTCCATTAGCCCAACCATTCCTCTTGTCCTTCCTTCTTCCGACCTGCTCGGGAATTAATGCAGCAGGTTTATCGGAAATTAGCGTAAAACCCCTCTAACTAGTCGTGTTGGTATACGCCGACTAGCATACCCTCGTTAGTTGTTGCTCTTCCAAGTGGGCATGCTAGGGGGTGAGGGGTAGTAGTTGGTCACAAGTGCTCACTCGCGAGTGGTTTCCGACTTTGTGGTTTCGGTGGTTGTGAGGAGGGAGGTATGATAACGTGCCTAAGGGCCTAGCGAAATATATGACACGAGGAAAATTTGGTGAGTGTGGGACATGTTTGAGAGATGCAGCAAAACAGGAGAATCCTGATTGCCATCAAAAAAACTTTAACGAGGGGAAAGACAGCCTGCAGAGCAAGTGAGGAATATAGATTCTGATTTAGAGCCTGATAGTTCTCTTGGTGGTAGCTCTTTTTAAATATTTACTGTAATAGTTAATCCGCTTAAAGTTTTTTTTTTTTTTTACTGCCATTCCGTTGTACAGATGTGGTGCGGCTCACCAAATTTCTGCTGTGCGGTACATTTCGGTGCCCTCAGGTATCATACCTTACTGTACTCTACTAAATATATTCTGTAAGAGTTTGCTTAGGTAGCCTTATTCCGCAGACATGGCTTCCTACGGTTTACCTTTTTAAAAAATATCAGAAAAGAGCCTAGTGTTTAGAGTCCTTATTTTCGCCAATTCTATGGTTTTCACACCCAAAGCGTCACTCACAATTGTACTTCTACGGGCCGTGCTACAAGCGGCACCCCAATTAGAGAGTTAAATCATGGAATAGAACTTGGTTACAAAAGGGTATGTGTTTGTATATTGTACTATAAAATGGCTTTGAGCCGTCATCCAAAAAAGCCTGGCTTGCGTGTGCAAACCAGTACCGGTATGCCAACCAGAAAACACTACGGACGAGCTACCAGCTACAGCGCATTGGAGGGTGACAGGAAGCTCGCGGGCAGTCAAGTGCAGTTTGGGAAGGTCTACGGTACTGTACTCGAGTACGTGCCCTCCTTAAGGGTTGGCTATAGACCCCAGAGGAGGATTCGCTTGGAAAAGGACACATTATCCCACTGAGCATACGCATGGCGATCTACCAGCTTTCGGAGGAGAAAAAAGGAATTGACTCAATTGTAATCAAGGAGTAAACTTGTCTCACTAGCTTCTTTTAGCTGCGGACACCAACCCTTCTCGTAGATCTTCATTTATGCATAAAGTATTGTTCGTAAGGGGTTATGTGCGCTACTATCATCCTTGAGTTTGTGCGCAGTGTTGAGAATATGACTTATGGCAATCTCATTCAGGGCATAGCGTCCGATTCTCAAGTCGGCCGTCAAGGGCCTACGAGTAGTGGGCACTAATGAAATCACGAGTGATAAAATATGATAGCTGTTGCGCTTGAGCCTTTTCTATTTTCCTGTGGCCTCGTGGTGGACAGTTCGGCTAGGGCTCCAATTCCAAATGCGCGACGGGGTTGAATTACCCCGCACCAATCCATTATCGGTACTTGTACCGTAAACCCCCCCTCTCATTCAGACGCCGTTCCCGGAGGAAGGCCGCTGCCTGGCTTCCTCTTGTGCCCTAGAAGCTTGGCACGCGCACGTGGTCGGACTCAGATAGGCTGTTTCAGATGATCGCTCGTATCCCTTGGCGCATTCGTTTTCGGGAATTCACACGTGTTGAGGCCACGGTATCGCCTGCGGAATTAACTCGTCGGATTAGATATCTCGGGGGCAGGGTTCTAATCTCTGTTTTGAGATAAAGGACTCCCGAGAAATCCCAGCTCTGGACGGAGAGGGAATGGGAGGATCGCTTTAACTGCTGTTAGGAGGCCTAGGAGCAACCCTAAATCCGTTTCTCTAAGGAGATCAGAGTCGCTAGGGCGCTACGCGATTTGAGAAGATAATACGGTACCGGGTTACTTGATGCCATAAAGTTTACCTTCTGGTGGCCACTGTTTGAAATGGTCAGGTCGAGAACCGGACTGGTGATCATAGGCCTAGCTTCTGCCAGCTAAGAGTGTCGCCTAATAAATTGAAAGTGTGGAAGCTAGGGATTGCATGGTTCTTACTAGATTACCGGTGTTGTATTATCAATGAGAAGGTATCGGTATCGCTGCCATATCATAATTGATAGGTTAGCTGCTTGGCACGCTGTTGCTCTCGAAGGCCGGCATTCATGGGGTTTATGCTGGTGTGACTTGGCAAGTATACTGACAAGGTATGCTTGCCGTTGCAAGTGGTGGTTATCGTATGTGTGTCTCGGTCGATCACTCGTGTTTTGGACTCCATGCCGTGTGATAATGCTTTGTTGGAGGTGGGATCCGAGCGGGCCGACGGTTGTGGAGACACATACGGAATACTCAAGTACCGGTAACTAACTTACTCGAGTATCTGTGGTTTCAGTGCAAAACCCTTGGAGGGAATTTTGCACAGCCCTGTGTTTCCTACACCAATCGGAGTACTGTACTAGTACATACAGTACTCGATGTCAGCCCCAGCGCGGATTTGTCGGGAACTAAGGCCATCGAATCGCAAACTCCACAACAGCTGCCATCAAAATCCCACTTCGTTAGCCTACAAGGTAGGTGCCCACTACCGGTACGGTACCGGTAGTTGACTGATCACCTTAGGATCCAACTATTTTATTGCATTGCAGCACAATTTACCTAACCCGACTATCTGACCTTGCTAATACCAGCAGCGCTGTTGATGCATCGGTGCGGTACCATAGCCCAAAACACTTTCCAGTTCACCTCCCAGCGCCAATAGTGATCAGAGATGTGCCTACAGAACTGACCCTAGATACCGTACCGGTACGGTAGTTAGAGAATCTGCTGCCACAGCCTATGTTCAATCTCCGGATACGCCGAATTTGTACCTCGGTTCAAAAACAGTTATCGTTGCGGCACGTGCTCTGAGACATCATGGTGGTGTTTAAGACATTCGCCATGCTGGGCTTAGTTTTTCGGATGTCTGCCTTACGGGGTGAGGTCCAGGATGGGATGCTGGAGATGGAAGCTGAGGCGAAGGTGAGTGTGCACACTGGCCTCCGGTATGTGGTAGTTTGCTGAGTGCTGGTGGAAGGAGGCTGCAGGAATAGGTACGGTACAGTACGAGTAGTGTATATTCCGTGATTGGGGGTCTCCGCCACAAGCACTGTGCACATGAGGCGGGTGGGTCTGGTACGGTACTACGGTAGCTGTCGGTGCTATGGGTGGTTGGGTTGAGATAAGAACAACGTGCTTGAATTTTCCGAAAGTAACAATTAGACCACCGGTAATAGTGCGCCAGAGGGTGAGAAGGGCAAACTCTTCAGTCCCGTTCACCCCATTCGAAATTAATTCGCGCACACAAGCCACAGCTCAAATCCATAATGTCTACAGGTTCTGTGGCCCCTAAGACAAATAACGGTAATTGAGGGTCCGTATTTTTTTTCTGGCTTGTGAGGTGCTCGTTGCACGAACTAGGTCAGAAGACTCACCATTCTCGCACCCTACAGTCAATTTACTCGAATATCTTCTTTTTTAGGAATCCCTAGGAGCTCTATTTTCTTGGCACCTGAGGCCTATGACTAAAGGGTCATCGGGGGGTCAGTTTAGCCAAAGACACCTTCTCTCCTCCGCCAAGTTTCTCGGGGCAAGGAACCGACTATCGTACAATATCAGGACTTCTACAGGCCACCTTTTATTCTTGAGGGGTCTGTTGCAATGGCTTCAACTAGCTAAAAAATATGAAAGCTTCTACAGTATCTTCTTGGTAACCAGTTTCAGCGAGATTTTCTATCACAAGCAAGAGGCCAATCTTGAGTTAAGAGTACAGGTTTTCTCCAACCAGAGCATCTGTTGCTGGTACCAAGTATTTCAGATTTAAAACCAGGTAACTAGAGTTATCGCTACCATTGATACCTAAGGAGATTCCCTACGACTTGGTCATGGGGTGCCCCAAGCTCATCTTCTGGAAAAGCCCCGGCACTGTGAAACTTCTATCATGGGTTATAATATCGGTATCAGAGCCGAAGTTGCGACACTCCCCCAGTATCAGAATACCGGGCGTGCCTATAAAAATTAGGGGGGCGATCGTCTGGGCCTATTATCATGACTACGGGGTGACTATAAGAGTTGACAATTGGCGAGCTCAGGAGGCAGGAACAGGAGGCGTGGCTGTACTGGCGGTGATGTTCCCCTCAGCGATGAGGTGAGGATGGTGGCCGGGGGGGTTCGAAACTGGATCCTCAAATATCTCAGGTATCTGAGTTTGCCTCAGTGCACTTTTACCGAAATACCTCTAGAGACTTTGTGTTGCAGGAAATGCCATGAGCAAAGTTTCACTGCAGCCAGTCCGAGTTTCTAGTGCCTATGGCATTCCCTTTCTTTCTAAATAGCTTTAAACTTCCTTGTAATAATAAAAAAAATACTTGTATTTCCTGCCACCGTCGAAGACGACCTGAGGAATCTGGGTAGGGTCGAGAAATAAGGCCCTATCACACTTCAGATAAACTTCATCCCATACAGGCAGCCTGAGCAAAAAGGAGGGTCATCACCGCTTGGGTAAAGCTCCGCGCCCCCATCACCACGCATCTGGGCTTCAAAAATCCACAAACTTTTTTTCTTTCTCACTCGTTACTAGAGTACGTTCCAAACCAGAAGAATGCACCCCTAAGATACACTTAAGACACAAGGGAATTTTTATTTTATTTTTATACCTAGCCCAAGACCTTCTAAAATCATAATTAAAAAATTCTTTCTATTGGTGACCATGAGCTTTCATAGCCTGTCACTCGCCCAAGATGTAGGTGCCGGACAATACCGGTGCTGTGGGAGAAAACAGCCAGAAAGGAGCAGGCAGACAGCTGGGCGCACGTCCCCACTCCCCGCGCTACCCCCCCTCCTCTTTTCCCCACAATGCAAGAATACGGTACCCAACCTCCCCCCCTCCCCCCCTTTCCCGTTTTACTTTCTCTTTGCAACTCTTCCGAGAATGTTCAGGTTTAGTCTGAGGTGGCGTGAGAAAGGCATGTTTTGAAACAGGACGGGGGGCAACACCTTGCGATGCACGATGGAGGCGACGGGCTCGGCTTGCACCGGTTGCCGTTGAGATGAAGATACAGGGGTTTACACCAAGGATAGGGTATGGTGAAGGATGTCTGTGATATGGACTAGCTGGCGGACCCCGTTGGGAAAATGTTGCTCACTTCAGCTCCCTCCCAAATTTCCAACCACGACTTTGGAGAGCTATGGCCCTACGGTATTAGAGGGTAGGGTACGGTACGCAAATAGGGACATCTCATCATGCTGTGGAAGTTTAAGGCCAAAATTTTGGCAAGAGCATAGTAATGTCTAGGACATAGTAATAAAACTGCTGATTTCCGTGGGAGAACTATAAAAGGTAATAGATGTTTGCCAAGGGATTAATCTGTAACGAGGTATCCTTGGCGGGTTAGCATGCTATTACTAACCCAGAATAAATGCCCGCCTGTCCAGCACCGTAGCACGAGCAGTGTGGCACCAGTTGGACACTGTAGCATGGCATCGACGATATTTCTGATCCATCACCAGAAACAATAAACCCCAAACTAGATGACAAAACTCAGATATGATAAGGGTTGTTCGCTACCCCTCGTTCGTCACTTTGGTGCTACCTTACCCCTCCTCCCCATGCGCGCCATTCTCCACATTTCGGCCCGAGCCTCAATCCACTAGCACAGACTCTAAACACAGGACGGGATGTTGCTCTCATCGTACCGTACGAGTATCATTGAGCGCGTGTACTCGGGGGTGTAGGTGGGTTATCGGACGGACAGGGGTGAAAAAATGTATGTATCAGCATACATTTTTTCACCCCTGTCCGTCCGATCACCCACCTACACCCCCGAGTAAATAGGCCGCACAGGACGTTAGAACCCAGAAGCACCGGTACTCGGACTGATACCGGTAGTGTGCCTGGGATCTGGGCCTGAGGGTCCTGGTGATACCGGCAAGAGCACGGCGTCGTACTTGCGAAATTCAAAAGTGCCGGTATCATATGTAGAAGTTTTGGCGCGGTTCGCCCTGGGAAAATGCCGGATTTTCGCCAGCATCCCGTTGCCATAAACAATGAGATCATCGTAAATTCTGCTTTGTGGTTAGGGCTCTTTGTCGCATTGGATATGGCTTCTACCATGGGTCTTTCTTTAGTTTGGAAAAATGGGTGGAGTTCTATATACTCGGGGGAATTCATCTTTCCGGGAAGGTTTATCACGGCTTTCGCTGTTATTTATCCCATGCTTAACTGTTACCTGCGCAACGGGGTCTCGGGGGTTGGATAGAGCTTCGGATGGAGGACGAAAGCTTAATATTATTGTTCTCTTTTGTTGGAGAGGCTCGCGGGATGTACTCGAGTACAGAGTACAGTTCCAGGAATCTCAATTGAAGAGCGGGAGCGGCATAGCATCCTCTTCCTCCTGTTACCTCTCCCTCACCTGAACAAAAACATTCCGTTCTTCTCGGTTTCTATACCCTCACACTTTCTCATCTCCCCAATCTGCAGGTCCGGCCTGCGGAGCAGCTCCTCGGGGTATCGCTCGTGTTGCCACTATCCATTGCCCGCACCAACGGTACCATGCCATCGTGATTCACAGTGTTTATGCCCACCCTCTTCATAGGCCAACAACCGGCTTAGCGCGGCGCCCCCATTTTCTGGCATGTTTGGGTTGATACGAGGAGTCCATCAGCAGGGCGAGCCTGGCAGCCTCGCAGCTGGGAAGATCGACCTGGACGGCAGGGTCGGCCGGCGGACGTCCTGTGCGTCGAGCTCGGTGTCTGGGTGCGGGAGGAACTATTTAATGAGTTCCCCGCCACGAGGGATCGCCATGTGCAGCAGTGTCATTTCGTGGCTGCCCGGGGTTTGATGGAGGAGCGGCTTTGCTGTAGTTTTGTCATGGGGTGGGGTGTGTGTGTGTGACCTGGCTCATCTTGCTTTTACCTCTTCAAGCGGATGGGCGAGGTGGGCCTTCACGACCCCAGCACTACCTGCGCTGATTACACTGAGGAGGGGGAGGAGTGTGCGGCGTGTTGCGTGGCCTGCTAGTTGGGTAGGGGTATATGCGCTTGAGAGGAATTGGGGATTCATTGCATGGCAGGTGACTACTACCGCGGCTATCGGCGTGTTTTGTATTGTCCAACGTTGGGGTTAGATTCGGGGGGCTTTTTTTGAGGATTTGGGCTCTATGGTGCTTGGCTTCACAGTGAAGCAGAGTCCTTGACAGCAGCAATTCTGGGATTCTTTACTCTAGAAACTTTTTGGCTGCATGTTTACCCTCGAGCTTTGCGGCGAGGATAATTGCCCTTCTGTCGTGCGTAGTTCGCTCGGGACCCAGAGTTCAGACTTTGTTCAGAAGAGCTGATGTCGGGAAGGAATGAAGCCTGCGGCTTGTCTGGGGGGGGAGGGGGCTTAGGCTGCCGTAGCAGGGTCTAGTGATCTTGAGATATTGATGGGTATCTGGTTTGGGAGTCTGAGGAACTAGATCGTTGATGTCCCTGTTAAAGTTATAAGGGGGTGTTTGGCACGGCGACGCTTGTGTGGTAAACCCACTCAAACTGTAATTCTAGTGGGTTGGTGTGTTTGGCTGCGTTCTGTTTCCGAACAATAGTTTCCAAGGTCTAGGAATTGCAGTTTTTGTAGGCTAATAATATTGTACAAATTTTTGCTCACTAACATCATATTAAGTTCACTTTTTTTTTTTTGAAATTAACCTCTTCCACTGGTTTTTACCAATTCCCCCCAAACTTTCACAAACTTACCAAAGGTGTTTGGCAATGCATACCATTCAACCGTCGCTGTGCCAAACAGCCCCTTAAGTATTGCAAGGAGCCGAGGAGTCACGGTTGTACCATTAAACAATGAGCTCTAAGTTCAATTGTTGGAGTTCTTACGATCGGTGTCCAAGTAATGGCCAGTGTTCCCAACCGTCCGGGGGACTGCCAAGAGCCTTGGACGGGAAGGGACGGCTATCTGTAGTCCGTCCGGGGCGGCCTAAGGGTAGGATGGCCGTCTTTGGGCAGGACGGCGGGCGGTAGGGGTCTGTTAAGGACGGCCGGGGACTGTTGAAGGACAGCGGGGGACGGTGGGGGGCTATTTCAGGAGGTCCGAGCGCTAGGACTATAGTCCCCTATAGTCCGTCCGGTCTTCACTTTCTAAGGTGTGTAGTCCGTCCCGTCCTCCCTCGAAGATAGACGGATTGGACGGCTGGGAACACTGGTAATAGCTCCTTAGCTTGTCCGATACACCAGGAAGGGTCATTTTTGGGCGCATTAGGAAAAATCCTAGAGGTTTGTTCCCGTGCTGTTAGGAGCATTGGCCACGAAATCCTGTTCTGAATTAGCGTACAGTATAAAAAATAGGGCTCGCAAAAAGAGAAGTCTAGAAGAAGAAAAAAGGAAAGGTAAATCAACAATCGCGAACACAAGAAAACACAAAGGATAAAACACAAGAGCCCTCAGATCCCAATATCAATGTACCCATCTCCCCAAGTTTGCTAGTTCGATGGGTGCGCTAAACGCCGTCCTTCAATCTCTCCAGAAAGCCATACCATAACACCAACTGTGGATAGTGCATGAGTATAGAGGCCAAAAGTGGATTATGCAAATGTGTCTCCATGAGATTGGTGCACACATTCGCCGTGACTTACGTGGCTAAACCGCACAACACCCCCACGACTTACGGAAAGGCTCCTGCGTCTAAACCGCCGAGTGCTCCGGGGTCCGTAACACGCTTCATCGACCCCACGAGCCTTCTACGCATATTGGTAGCCTATTAACCAAGATCTGGACCCTCGCCAATTCGGGTATGCAGAAAATGGGAGCCCGTGCTCATAGGCCACCTGAGCTACTGCTCTCGGTGTGTCTGAGTGCGAGGAGTGGCCGCTCCGAAGCTCAGACTTAATTGAAAAGCCGATTTCAACAGAGAAGCTCACCTCCCTGACGATCATTGACAACCTCGGCTACCGCTCTCGGTGTGTCTGAGTGCGAGGAGTGGCAGCTCCGGAGCTCAGACTTAATTGAAAAGCCGATTTCAACAGAGAAGCTCACATCCCTGACGATCATTGACAACCTCGGCTACCGCTCTCGGTGTGTCTGAGTGCGAGGAGAGGCCGCTCCGAAGCTCAGACTTAATTGAAAAGCCGATTTCAACAGAGAAGCCCACCTCCCTGACGATCATTGACAACCTCAGCTACGGCTTGCCGTGAGTCTCAGCGTGCGGGGACATTAGCACCATTAATCGTCGACAATACCCAGCACTCCCTAGGGGAAGAAATAGAAGAGGGGAAGAAATAAAAGAGGGGAATAGGAGGAAAAAAAGGGGGGGGTAACGGCAACAGAGAAGTTACCAAATAGATGAAAAGAGAGAGGGGAGACGTGGTGGGAGGAGAGATGTTGCTAGGGAGGTGGATGAGGGAGAGAGAGAGAGAGAGAGAGAGGAAGACGAGGGAAGAAAAGACCCCCTTATATACTCCCCGTGTGTGCGACTGCTTAGAATTTGTGGGGCCAAGTTTCCCCTTAAAATTAGGGCAAACCTTGGGACTCTTTCCCTCGGTTTTTCTTTTAGGATCGTTACCCCAATCTAATCCAGCACACAAATTGGATAGGTAAGAAATTAGAGACCTAATCCCGACGCCAATCTTTTTTTTCTTCTTTTCCTCTTTCCCCCACAGGTTCCGGCAGAGATGTCCATGTGCAGGAAATTTAGAAAACCTAAATCGCAGTAGTTTGCGGTATTGAAAAACCTTTTTTTTATATGATATAAAATAGTTCCATCCAAGTTTTCCAACGTGCTTGGGTTTTTTTCTTCCAAGTGAGATATTGCCAAGCCACGAGTGACAGTCTATGAGATTCGCCAGCATTTCGATTGGGCGAAAAGGGAATATTTCCAAACTAAACTCCTCAAAGCTACAAAAATCTAAACTATCTACCGTGCCTCCCCATGTGGCGAGGGGGTCCAGACCTTGCGAGCAATATTATAACCATTTATTGAGCTTTCTTCGGAGGTTAGTTAGTTTTCGGGAGAGGTTCGCAGAATTTTGTGAGCTGCTATCGTACCGTAAAAACTCGAATAGAAGAAAAATGTGCTAGGACGTTAGAATTTCCCTTCTCAGCTACGCGAGGGGAAAACACCGCAAACTCAGCCTTCAGTTGAGACTAAACAAAAGGAATATGGACGGTGCCTTACTAGGAGAGGCAACTACAACGTCCTAGCACATTTTTCTTCTATTCGAGTTTTTACGGTACCAGAGTTAGAGTACAACACTTTTTCTACCCTGCGGCTTCTGTCAAAAGGATTCTCTTCTCCGAAACAACCTTTGGTCTAGCATTTGCTTAAGAGCACTGCCCGTGCTAAAAAAAAAAAACGCTGAAATTAGTAAATTCGACCTTGGGGGCGTCCCGGACTGCGAATGCTCATCGGGGGGAGGTTAGTCAGAAAGAGGATATATGAGTTAACGTATCCTAGAACTGAGTGTCGGATTTTTCTAAGCGGTGCAATAGATGGAGTACCGGTATTCTAGCTTGTCAGAAGAACCCAAATGGCAGGAGAGGAGGGGTTATTCACTTTGGGGGTCACGAGACATCACTCGTAAAGTACTGACTTCTCCTCTTCTGGGCTAATGTACGTGCTTTCACTAGCGCTCATAGGACCCAATGGCAATGGACAGGAGGGAAAAGAAATTGTATAAAGTCTATAACACCGCGCTCGAATATGCAGAGAAAACGAGGGGGGGGGAATGCAAAATGTCATATATACACCTATGTCTGTGCCCAGACAAGGGAAAGAAGGGGGATAAAGTCTAACAAACGCGCTAGACAATGATCTAAAAAAAAAGAAAAAAGCAGGCGAGCAAGCAAACCAGAATTACGCAACGATTCCCAATTCCCGTATCTTTCCCAATCATTTAGTAAGGTATGATACAGGTGATAGTAGGGCACCGTATCGCTCAGCGCCAGGAAAGCGGGTAAAAAAAGCCCAACCAATCATCTACTTCTATGACACCGCCCAATCTCTATTCCGAAAACTCCCAATAAAACCCACCCCACATTACTGCCATCATGCCCATCAAGAAACCATACACCCAGATCCTCGCCTGCCTACGGCCGCAGCCCTTTGAGTAGTCAACTCATCTTCGGGAATCTCCCGATCAGCCATTATCCTCCCAGCAGTGTATGCACAACCTCCGAACGCGTAGCGAACCAGTGAATCACCAGTTAGGCTGCCGACGACCCACACGTTTTTCGTAACTTCTAGGTCGGCTTCTACCCGTCTCCTTAGGGTGTCGGCGGATACCCACCCCGCGTCGAGCACGCCCACGGCTTTCCGCAGCTCCGCGGAAAGGTACTCTAGGCCTCCGCGCCGACCGACACAATAGCTAAGTGTGCCGATGGTGCGCTCTAGGACGTCGCCATCTGCCGTTAATATTTTGATGACCCGCCCATCGCTTGATACCGCTATGACCTGTGCGTTTGGAAAGCTCTCGTAGCTTGATGTGGTCGTTGGTGAAGCGGGAGAGGTACTGTCTGCGGCAGACTGCTTCATTCGGCGGTATATGGATGCGTATTCCGGATACGCCTGGGAATGGCAACCCTTTAGCGGTGACGGGCGGGTGGTGTTCCACTTGAAGATGTGGATTATTTTCTGGTTCGGTGGCGCGCTGATGATCACGTCTGCTGCCGTGAAGCCTGAGCCGACGACGAGTAGTGGAAGGGCTTTAACGTGCTGCTGCTGGTAGAGGGTGTTGTTTGCTGGGTTGAGCAATGGTAGGAAGATTGGTGGGGGTGGTATGACGTTTGTGAAGATCCCAGTTGCAAGGACGAGATGCTTGCAGTGGATCGTGTACTCGCATTGTGGCCTCAATGAGGTGGGCTTTCTGTAAACCTTCACCGAGAAGCCAGATTGTGTACGGTTCACTCGGTGCGCGTATACCGACGAGAAGACCTCCGATGATATCCCCGCCGCGCGAGGGTACGCGCCATAGTAATCAGCTACTTCTCGTCTCGTGGGTCTATTAAGATAGGGCATGGCCTTCCCATGCTTCCTCCGATAATGTTCCCGAAAAGAGTACCCCGGCAATGACAACATCTCCGCATAGCTTTACCCCCAGGATCAGCCCCCAAATCCCGAATCAAAACCGGACTAAGGAAAAAAGAGAACAAAGCTAACCTCAAAGCCTCAATATCCCAGGAAGTACTAACTGGATCTTCGGACCACTGTCCGCCAGCCTCTTTCGCCGAGCCCAGAACAACATGTCCGATCCTCCTCCGCTCATCAATACTCCACTTCAACCGGGACTTTGCCCCTCCGATCTCTGTATCAGCACCCGGCTGCACCAGCGTGTCCAGCAAAACGTTCAGCGGTAGAGCCTGATTCGAATAACTCATGAAAGTGGCAGCATGGAAGTGCTCCGTAAGCAGCTCGCTCGCCCTCATGGACTCGATTGCGTCGAAGAGTGGTCGGTTGCCATATCGCGAGAGTTTTGCGTGGAGTGCTGGGTCGGGGTGTGGTCCGTGGGTGACGGAATCGTATGTCGGGATGTTGCCGTGAAGCAGGTAGCTCAAGAATAGCGCCGATGGGCCGTTTCCTTTTACAAAAGGGAATGTCAATTCAGTTCAATCACGTTTTCTCACTTTTTCTTCGATCATGTGGGCAAATGATCAATTAAGTTATGCAGTGGAAGGGAGCGGAAGGTCCCACCTATGATTACTGTATTTGTGCATTTGAAATCTTCTGGTGGGATGTGATTGGATGACGTGAACCTTCCTGGAGCCATGCCTCGGACTTTGGCGTGGATTACCAAGCAATTGCGTGGTTATAATTATTCAAAACAAACTCTGGTTTTCTCAATTGGGGTGGGGAGTGGTGGTAATTGAAAGAAACGTAAGATTAGGGAGTAGGAGAACGAGGAGGAAGTGGAGGTCGAGGAGAAGGAGGAGGAGGAGGAGGATAAGGAAAGAGGGATAGAGAGAAGGGAAAATTGTATTGTAAGAAGAGAGAAATTTCTAGCGTAACGGGCGGGAAATAAATTGGGCCTAGGCTAGAAGGGGGAGAGGGGGAGGGGAGAAAAAATAAAAAAAAGGGAGGAAAGGAAAAAGCGAAAATATATCAAAAATGGACTAGGTAGAGAGAATCGAGACGAACCAAGCCTACTCTAGACCTAGACCTTCATCGTTCAACACAGGTGGGGAGCGTTGTGAAGATCAAGTACTCGAGTAGGAGGGAAAGGAAGAGTACGACAAGAGGAGGAGTACTGTACAGTATTGTACTGAAAGCATGAGTGAGAAAGGAAAGGAAAGAAGGAGAGGAAGAAAAAGGAAATCAGGTCCAGTGCTTATAAACCCACCCATATCCACGGCGTGCACAGTTTTCGTACAGTACAGTACTGTACAGTAGATGCCTAATCCATTCCGACCATGCAATAAATGCCAAGGGGAAAGCCGATCAAGGTTATGATACGATACCAGTGGTACCTCACTATATATATATCTATTTGTACGAGCACTGTACTCGTACTGTGCTTGTACAGTACCGGTACTCTACAAGAGGAAAACAAGGCTCAAGCACCGATCTGCAATCACTCACTCAACGGCTCATTAACCATTAGAATTACCCTCCCCGCCTATCTACTTATCCATCCATCCACCACCATATACTAATCACTATGCATCCTATACCCGCAATCGAAAGCTCGACTCATCATTTGATTTATAAGGAATAGAAGACAACCCCCCAAAGGAAAAAGAAAAAGAGAAATACATTATGCAGGGAGCCATATTCGCCGTTCTCACCCGACCCCACCTAAGAGATGGGGGAGGAGGTAGGAAGTGTGTTACAGGAAAAAGTGGAGAAAAAAAAACAACAACACATGATTGATTGACCGATGGATGGATGGATGGGGCAGATGGATGGATGAATGGGTGGATGGAGGACAAGCATTTTGCAACGAGCGTGTGGGATGTGGTGGATGGATGGAGGAAGGTACTGTCCCGTACCGTGCTGTATCCGCACCGTACAGTACTCGTACAGTACCCGTTGGGTACCGGCGCCACATAAGCATCCACAAATGTGCCGCCCACTAGATGGATGGTGAGGCACGGGCCCGTCGTGGACTGTGGTAGGACTATCGTGCACTATCGCATCACACTGCTCCTCTCCTCTCTGATGGCAGACTCAATGTGAGGTCTAAATAAACAGTGCTCTGTCCCCTCCTTTGAAATTTAGCAACTGCTTAGCTGCCTCGGTCACCACAATGACAATGAGTCGGTCGCTCACCATCTGTAGAGTACAAAAAGTGCCATTAAACCCAATGTTGCCCTTGGCCGCACACTACCAGATAGATATAATTGGCCAGCAGTTGATATTAGACACTGCACTTGTGCAACTTGGCTAGACTATCATGCGGCAGAGTAGCGGGTAACCCGATCATGGAGCACGCGCAGCATCGCTTTCACCTTAAATTTACTCGACTTAATGCAAATGTAGCGAATAGAAAGTACTGTACAGTACTATACATACGATACGCCCAACTCAAACTCCGACTCGCTATCATGGAATAAATACCAAGACGAAGACGCGACAAAGCAAGAGTAAAAAAAAAAAAAGATAGGAAAGGAATAGAAAAAACAAGTCCTATACCCCCATACTCCGTATCACGTCTTGAAATTATGATGATTAGGAAAGGTAAGTGGATCAAGAAACTCAAAAGAGGAAATAAGGCCGAACTCAGAAAAGATTCCTACAAGAAAGTAAGGGAGCGCGTTGATTTTTGGTTGTCACGGTTGCGTCTTGAGGGAAAGGAGAAGGGAGGGAGAGGTAGGTGAAAATGGAGAAAGATAGACAGATGAGGAGGAAAATATAAAATAGAGACAATGAATATAAGCTACCACATGCTACTTGCTTATTCCAAAAGTATAGTATCCGGAAATGCGGACTCCGGCTCGGAACTAACTTAGGTGGGACCGCCTGCCAAAAAGCGCCTGGCCTAAGGTCCACATTTCCGGATACTTCTGGGAATGCCCAAGTAGTGCTGCAGACAGATAGGTTCGTGGAGAAATAGATATATATGGGGGGAAGTCCCCCCCCCCCCCTCCAAATGGTATCAAAAACATCCACAAAGAGAGAATGCGAGCAAATGCTCTATGGAAGGAAAAAAGGTAATGAAGGGTTGAAGAGAATCCAAAATCCCAGCACAGAAGGAGAGAAAGAAATGAGGGAAAGGAAACGGAGAATCAAAAAAGGAAATGGGATACAAAAAATAAAAGAAAGAGAAAGTCGGACCCTCTTTCAGATCAAGAATCTCCTCTGCTCATTCCTTCCGTATTCCCCACTAAAAGCATCTAGCTTGACACCTACCAAGACGACCTCTGGCCGATCTCTGCCGTCCACCCCAGGCGTCATTCGCACCCTCAGTCGCCACTGTCCTCGCTTCACAAGCCACTCGGAGGAGTCCTCGATCCCCGCCATCCGCTTCTGGCGTTTTCGGGGATGCATGCCCAAGAACGCTCCTTGGGGTTTTGTCGACGGTGGCCGACTGCCTGTCCCGGGGTGCTGCTGCCATGGCATATTTGGGCTTCCGCCTGTGGCACTCCTCCCCGCATCGCTTCCGGGACCGGGCCGGCTGCCCATGCCATAAGCGTCATCGACAGCCGTGCCATCTAGATCATGTCCATCTACTGAATTGACACCTTCTCGATCCCATCCTTGCCATTCCTCTCCGTCCAGCTGCACAAAGCAATCGGGGCCGATTTTGATCTTCACCCTATCCTCGCTAAGTGGAGTGTTGCCTGGGCTCGCCGGGCCAGGGGTCGACCCACCGGTGCTTCCATTCATGCTATTCTGCATCAGAACCAGACCGAGTGCTCTTTCATGCCCAACGGGCAATCCCAGTTTATTGGCAATCACCTGTAAGAGTGCTGTGACGCGTTGGTTCGTGGTTCCAGAAAATTCCGCTCTCCCAAGTTTCCAGTCCACCTTTGTTTGCTCACCTCCTATTTCCAGGATGAGCTCTCTCTGCATCTCATCCACGAACGGCCGGGAGTAGTTGATCCAGCCTGAAGTGCCGCGCGGTGGCGCCCGATCCGGGGTTATCAGATCAGGGACAAAGGAAATTCCGGACGGCTTAATATCCTCCAATCTGATGACCATCTCCTGCTTTTGTCGCTTCTGATTCCACGATATCTCATGCGGAATCAATTTCTGTTCCAGCCCCTTTAGGTGAAAATATTTGCAATCGCGCAGGAGCTCTTGTCGGTGCTCCTCATTCCGGATGTGAACCGGATAGCCACGTAGCAAGTGCAGAAGCTCGGCAAAGACCTCGCCCGAACGGGTCGGGACCTCGGGCGGTAATATTGAGGGCGGTCGCAGGAGCCCCTCTCGACTCAGCCCGGGGAAGACTTCATTTGGTGATGAAAAGAAGACAGCAAATCCAAGTGAAAAATAATTGGGGTTGTTTCCGGGGGACTGGAATAGTTCACGGTTGATTTGGAAAGGCCTTGATCCGATCGAGATGAAGATCTCTGACTCAAAGAGCTGTGAGATCAACTTTGGAACTACTCCAATTAGCTTTCATCCTTCGCAAACTCTAGAGACGACCCACGGCTATAGAATTGCGCATCAGCAAATAGCTGTACAAAGTGTTGCCCATCTCTAGGGGAAACATGATAGCCTACACGACGTTAGTACCGCTGCTCCCCTAATTGTAGCTCCACTGCGGGCGTAAATCCATGCCTTGTAAATGCCGAGCAATATCCCTAAACGTGACCGGATCCCGATCGATATAGAGTGTTCTCACACTCTGACCTTCTTCTAGGTTCGCCAACTGCTGCTCGAA
>Ga0307509_10002771_pt1 | contig 27866 bp, 28 predicted proteins | sample 10_EM_MG_FD_202245 | JGI IMG/M metagenome (GOLD analysis project Ga0307509, IMG submission 202245) | Populus trichocarpa ectomycorrhiza microbial communities from riparian zone in the Pacific Northwest, United States - 10_EM | ecosystem: Host-associated > Plants > Roots > Unclassified | place... | reverse complement strand
ATCGTGATTGCAGGAAGGCTATCGCTCTCGGGTTTTGTATTTAAACCAGTCTCCTGGCTAGCAGGAGACAGCAGACTTCGACAGACCTTCAGTCTAAGAATACACTTGGTTGAACGGCAATCCCTGAACCCCTTAGCCCAATTTGTCCTTCAACTATTATCCTTCTAGCTACCGGTCCCTTGAAGCCTCCCTTAGCACCAGCGCTAGCAGGTCTATCGCCGGTCCTATTGTATTTTCGTTAGACAGGAATAAACCTGTTACATTAACAAAGAGTAGCATTCGACTTATCTAGCATGATGAGCATATTGAACTTGCCCTACAAGCATCAAAGCACTGATCCATTTGGACAAGGAATCCAGCTAAGTATTGCAGCCAGTCATGACGAAGCATGTCGAGCCTGGGCAATGAAACAACCCCTAGCCATGGATACTCACCACCCGCAAAAAGCACCCATGTTCGGTGTTGGAAGAAGAGAACTACTACCATTCAGAAGACAGCATATGGTAGAGAAGTTACATGAATTGGGGACAATCTCTGGCCTTGGTCAAGGAGTATGGAACGGTCATAGCTTTCCTGTATGGCAGCACCCTGGGCTGCCGAAGTTGGAATTTCAGAGTCTCTGATCCAGACTCTAAGACGCGGCAGATCAGACGCATATAAGGCCTATATTGAATACTTACATCAGGAATGAATATCCCTATCTGAGCACTTTCAGGGAACACCGGCAAGGCATAGGTAAGATAGCTTGCTAACCTGGCTGGAATTGGGGGAGGGCGTTGGCCACCGGACGGCAGGCAACTTTACCGCCACTTCACCTACCTGCCTCAGAGTAGGATATATTGGTGGCAACAATCCCACGCGACAAGGGCACCAACATTCCCCCAATGCCTGCGACAGATGACTTACGAATAAGGGGTGAGAAAGGGATAGCATAGCTAGGATCAGATGGGTATTGGGTTTCAGATTTCTCTATTTCTTCTCACAGTTTTTTTATTGTTTTTTTATATCATTATCATCATGTATTTAGGCTTCGTTACGGGGCCCCATTTCCGCGGAGCAGGGACAAAATAACCTAGATTATTCTGATTAACTAGCTGAAAAGATCATCCAAATCGGACCAGAACTGACAGAGATAGAGCTTTTTGAAGTTAGGCAACTTCAAAGAACCCTATCTCACTTAGTTTTGGTCCGATTTGGACAATTCCTCTTTTAATCTGCAGTTAATAACCTGGTCTTGGCGCCCCATTTGTCACAAACGGGGCCCCGTAACCAACACTACATGTATTCACTTAGCTTTGCAAAGGTTGGTATCTGGAAGGTTCAGGAAATACAGGGAAGGTTGGGACCAAGAGAAGAAAGGTAAAGGTATGGGGATGGGGAAGGCGCACACAACCAACACTAGGATAGCATCAGGACACGATGGCCTAGCGTCTGAAGCCCTCAGAACATGATACTCGAGCGTGGGAAGGCATCATGGCATGATAGGCTGGCGGCAGAAGGCCTGATGACGGACAAGACAGAGTGTGTGTTTCATGACATGGTCAGTAGCCAAAAGGAAGTTGAGCGAATCTTCCGCACGCAGCGACAGCTTGACATCGTATCCACAATAGCGTTCACTACGGGCCCCATTTTCGACAGATGTGGTACTAAGAGCAGGTTATTGACTGTAGATTAATAAAGGAAGTGCCCAAATCAGCCCCAAACTGTGTGAGATACAGCTCTTTCAAGTTAAACCACTTTAAAGAACCCTATCTCCGTCAGTCCTGGTCCCATTTGGATGATTCTTTTAGCCAGTTATTCAGAATAACCTAGGTTATGTTGTCCAGATTTCTCAGAAAGGCGGCTTTGTAATAAAGCCTAATCCAGACTGGGCGTGAGCTTCCTATTAGTCGTGTAAGTCCTGTGTGTCTGACCTATAGCAAGATTAAGCAAGTTTTTGCTGACAGAGGGGGTGGGATAATAGCGTTCAGATGTGCTGTCAGCCCAACATCGCATTCAAAGTAACAGTTAACATTCTGCACGTCCTCAGCCTCCGATGCACAGGATGTTCAAGACGCATATAATAATTTTTGCTGATGCAAGAAGCCAGCAGCAACTAGTGAGGGAGGATACCTATTTCAAGTTAAACAGCCAACAAACTCCTGCTACACTCAATCGGCCACAAATGTCAACAAAGAAACCTGCACAGAAACATTGCCTTCAGATGTAACATGAGTCCGCATCAGCCCCACTTGCTTTTTCTCCTCCTGCTCCGGTGGCGACACCTATTGCCAGAACATTGCCATGAGCTGAACATATGTAACAGTTTCGACTAAGGTAAAGCCAGTCTCAAATTTTTATCATTTGACCACCAGTATCCCTCAAATCCTGAGATGAGAATTGGCTCACTCTGAAGAAGTATTATTAATTCAACAATGCCCTAGCCAACTTGGGTAATACGCAAGATGTAAGAAATTACTCTGGCCTCCTGTAATATATAAGAATAATTCCCTATAGTTGAAGCAGCAGAATGGTCAACCACTAAACCAGGCTCATAAGAGTTGGCCACGGCTGACTGCCCCACAGAGAATATTCATCAAACAAATTCTCAAATCAGACTTATAATATTTGAACTGCGAGAGATTAAACAATCTAAAAGGTAAACACATCTCCATATAGGATCAAAACCTGATCTTGATTAGATTGTCCGAATCTTGACCTTTATATGACTACAACTTAAATCTGAAATTCAGTAGAGGTTAGCAGAGTTAAAACAAGAGACAACTCATCAACCTACCTCTCAAAACTCACGAAAGACCCAGCCCCATCCATTGCACTGTCTGAAGCATCTGAGGTTTGTGTAAAAACTGAAATCCTAAAGCAATTGGTGAATTATATCAAGAATGGAAAGCTGCTATTTCCAAGGCAGGGCAGATATACAAACATACTTAGTTAACTTACCAATAAGGGGACAAAGCTAGCTATGCCGGAGTATATGTGAAATGCTGGTCAAGGGAAGTCTTTATAACCTGCCTGTGTATAGGGAAAGGAAACACGCATCTGAGATAATATTGATAGGGATGGATTCGGTTAGGCTTGCAAAGGCACTCACTGGTTATTGAACTGCCCAATATCCACCGTATACAGATGCCCATCTAGCAAATCAAGTGTTACCTATGGTCTCAGTTGCTGTTGTCCAGAAACCAATCAGAAGACTTGTCGCTAGTCAATCTACACATGGATGGCTTCTGTAATTATAATGGAATTGAAAGAAGTTAAGGAAAGGTGTTTACCAAGAGGGACCCAAGCAGGATGACGTTGAAGGCTATCGCCATGATAGCTGTCTCCCATGACTACCAATGCTTCATTCACCAATGATCGAATTGAATATATTCCTTAAAGAAGTCCCAAAGTCTTATGAGTCCGGCAAGCTAGTTGGATTCATAACAGATGACGAATATAGATTCTACTCAAATGATGGATGGAAACAGTTCTGGATTCACAAGTTGTATATGCCAATTAGAAAGTATGGCTGGTTCACGGCTTGCAGGTTTCCAATTCCTGCCGCCAATTCAACAATTATGATCTGTTCATGTTTGTGTAATTCAGAAAGGAAAGGGACATGTCAGGTGAATAGGGGAGAAAATATTGAACGAGGTTACTGCGGAAGCGATTCCTGCTTTCAAGGTATTATTTCTAGGATGTCAGGCATTATTTCCCTTTGATAATTCCAAGATGTACCAAAGGTATTCCGCTGATAGCCTACTGGTTTCCTATTTCCATGTTATAGCTTGGGGAAAAAACATGGTTCCAATGTAAAACAGATTCTTCCTGATACTACCAATAATACTGAAGTCCAGTGTATGATGTTACCCGATTTGCGGGTCAAGCGATTGATGCTCATTTTAAAACAACATTGCTTGTGGCCTACGGGACAGAGGATTCTAACTCAATGTTGTATTGCATCTGAGGTACTAGGAGAAAGAAAACCAAATCCTGCATCCCTACATGCTTTGAATCCAAATCGCAGCATACAAGCTCTTCTCTCCTCAAAATCTAACCTTCATGCACAAAAGTGTCAACTTCAGCAGTCTATCAATGCTGCTGGCCATCAGATCATATTTTACCCTCCTGTTTATTCTGTATTGAACTACATAGAATATTTCTATGGTAAAGCCAAAGTTTTTATGAGACCCTATTGTTCATACACCTTTCCATCATTGGTTCAAACAGTACCTACTACTTTTGTACCATTTTCCAATGTTTTAATATCAAAATATTACTATAGAACTCATAGGATTATCGATACTTATTGAAACAACATCAGCAAAAATAATAGCTAGCATTCTGTAAGTCCTGTGTATCTGATGCACCGGGCGCCAGAATGCAAATCATCAATCAGGATGCAACCACCTAACCACTGAACTCCACGGATCCCCCCAAGTGGAGCACCTAATACTCAGGACATACCCGACACAGGACCTAATACTCAGGACATACAGGATGCAGCCCCTCATTCTCAGGACGCAATCTGATGCTAGACTACCACTACTGGATATGGGCGAAGCGTCCCCTCTTTGCCACTTTCTGACCTTGCTCACCTTGGTCACAATAGATTTCATACTATCAAACAATTCAATTTACTACGATTCTACTATTGTTCTACTAGTAATATACTAGGTAATACACAAAGAAACACCTATACTCATAGGCAGCCTTCTGACAAAAAGCCCATTCCAGTTCAACCCCCTCCCTGTGGTCTCCAGCGACCCCCACCTAGCCTGAGCCCATCTAATACCATGAATAAAGGTGGCGGAGGGATGAACCCTATACTATTGCATAGTTGATGTTGAGTCCAATAACCTCCTGCACAAAGAATCACCTTCCGTTGACCAGTCGTGGAGTTAGCTCCCGTCAAGTAAATTATCGCCACCTTGATACCTAATACACTCCCCTGTGAATACAGCGATTTCCTCATCTCTGATTCTACAGAGATTTACCTTATAGCGGTTGGGGAGCTGACGTTGACCACAATAGTTCACCGCAAATACAATGAAAATGCATCCTGCAGTTGTGGAGTAATCTGCCATCAGGTAAAATATCGCCAGCTGGCTACCAAATTCACCCTCCACAGTAGACAGCGGGTTCATGGGCTTTGACGTGACAGAGATGTACCTTATACCATTGGATAGCTGGTGTCGAGCCAAACAACCTCCGGAAAAGATAATCAAGATCTGTACAGTAGGTGTGGATAAATCAACCTTCTGATCCAAAGCTCCTCAGTATTCTAACGTCGTGAATAATAGCCCTGTATGGATCAATCCAATACCAGTATTGAGCTGGCAGCCACCCCAGTAACTTCCTGGTGTAACATTCGGGATTGGTTTAGTGGTTGGGGTCAAGTATTGCAGCTGGAGCTCAGGAATATGGGTTTTGAGTGTGTTGATGAAAAAGTCTAAGTGGGTCACGTCACGTTGGGCGCTAAGTGCCGAGAAACCTCCACGAACAGCCTAAGTGCTAGACTAGAGAGAGTTCTAGCTATCACTTGCTTTCAGACTGGAGTAAGCTGGCATTGTGGCTGCTCCAAAGATAAGGTTCTGAAAATAGAACTCTGAGTCCTACCAGCAAGTCTTAAGCGCAAATTTAAGATTAAGAGTACAATAGTTTTCTCACCTGGAGCCAGCACTAACCCTATTTTCTTTACTACAAAATACCCCTTACTCAACCCTGGGGTGCTCCTGGGAGATACTCAGGGGTAGTAGTACTACAAGTAAATCCTGATGTGCAATGATGTTAAGGTTGAGTCAGGATGCATGGGAGGGATGGTGGATGAGTTGCATGTGTCTGGATGAAACCAAGGGTTGCCGGATGCACTAGACGCAATCAGATATAGTGGAGCGTTGCAACACAAGTCAGGACCCACAGGACCCAACGCTGACGAATCAGATGTAGGGCTCGTTTTTGCTAATAACTAGAGTTTACGGTTTAGCTGATTTCAAACAAGATGTTTATACTAGGCTGCATTACATGGCCCCATTTGACCGAAGTGGGAACAAGGTAATCAAGGTTATTCTGATTATCGGGCTGAAAGATTCATCCAAATCGGACAAGAACTAACGGCGATAGTGCTCTGTGAAGTTAACCCACTTCACAGACCTCTATCTCACTCAGTTTTGGTCCAATGAGGATGATTCCTTTTTTAATCTGCACTTATTAACCAGCTCTTGGCACCCCGGTTGTCAGAAATGTGGTCCCATAACTAATCCTAGTTTATACTAGATACTCCTCTTATCAACATATCAATAACTCAGTGCTTATTGCAAACTAATTTTATTACAACTATTTCATACTTTGTAATAATAATTCACTTCTCTCTACTTTCCTTGCTATTTGTATAATTGCAATAACAATGCTCATCTCATAATATTTCTTCTATTCTGTTTCTTAATATTCCAATCCTTATTTAATACACAACCTCTCCTATATTCCAATATTATTCTAAGATTAAATATATTAATAATAGTAATTTGTCATAGAAATCAAAGATTAGGGTTGGGGAATCAGATTGAGGATAGCAAATATAGTAGCGATTTTTTTTAGTCTCCGGAATGTAGGTTACAGTCGAAGATCACCAAGGGTGAATTTCCACATGGGTTATTTAAACTTTTCTTGCCGGTGATAAAGAACTTACACCTTTGCCAAGGAAATACTTACCCGACGGTCAGGATACCTTACACCGAGCCATTCCGTTTTGTCGGATAATTGGTATCGTATCTGGTCTTCCAGAACCTTATTGCTTAACATCAGCTTAAAAAGAATTGTACTTTAATTAAGGTATTTGACAACAGGCCAAGTACCTCTCTATTCATCAGCAAAAATTCTGGCTTGCATTCTGAGCGTCCTGTGCCTCAGACGCACAGGATGCCAGAACCCCAATCACCAATCAGGACACAACCTTGGTACCGCAGAACACACCAGACACAACCAAACGCAGCACCAAAGACTCACAACGCACTGGACACAGCCCCTAAGACGCAGGACGCACCAGACGCAGCACCGAATACTCAGGATGCCACCTGATGCTGCACCATTTCTTCCTGAGATAAGCGAAGGGTCCCCCCTTTACCTGTTTCTGACCTTGGTCACCTTGGCCACAATACTAGATATCATGCTATCAAACAATTCAATTTACTACTATTCTACTATGGTCCTAATATACAGGCTAATCCACATAGAAACACCCATCATGATACTCATAAGCAGCCTGAGCCTTCTAAAAAATACACATCCACAGGCAAGTTGAACCCCTCAGCCTCAGGCTCCGGGGGACCCCCCCTAGCCGGTACCCTGTAACATCATGAATAGAAATCGCAGAGAGATGTAACTTATATCCTTGTGAAGCCGGCTGCGAGCCCAACAACTTCCCACAAACAGAATGAAAATCCGTCGCGCGGTTCTGGAGTAATCTGCCGTCGAGTAAAATATCGCCAGGGTTACTCTAAAGATCCTCTCCACAGAAGACAGCACCTTCCTGGGCTTTGATGCGACAGAGACGTACCTTATACCGTTGGGAAGCTGACATCGAGCCCAACAATCCCCCACAAAGAGCATCAAAATCCGTCCCGCGGTTGTGGAGTAATCTGCTGTCGAGTAAAATATCGCCAGGGCTACTACTCTTACTATAAAGATTCTCTCCACACAGACAGCGACCTCCTGAGTTTCGATGCGATAGAGACGTACCTTATACCGTTGGATAGCTGGTGTCGAGCCCAACAACATCCTATAAACAGAGTCAAGATTGGGTGAGCGGTTGTGGAGGAATCAGCCTTCTAATCCAAAGATCGCCAGCTTTGTAACTTCATGAATAATAGCCCTGTAGGGATGAATCCTATACAAGTATGGAGCTGGCAGCGAGACCAGTAACTTCCAGTTCTAACCTTTAGGATTGGTTTAGTAGATGGGATGGAGTATTGCAGCTGGTGCTCGGGAATGTGGGTGTTGGGTGTGTTGATAAAAGAGTTTAGGTAAGTCGCGTCGAGTTGGGGGCTACTAAGTGCCGAGAAACCTCCATGAACAGCCTGCCAGTGAGTGCTAGACTAGAGAGTGTTCTGGCTATCACTCGCTTTGAGACTGGAGTAAGCTGGCATTGTGGCTCCCTCAAAGATCAAGTTCTGAAAATAGAACTCTGAGTGCCAGTGTGACTCTGGCCCCGGGTCTTTAGCGTAAATTTACCATTACGGGTACGATGGCTTTCTCACCAGGCCCCAGGCCTAAGTATATTTTCTTTGCCAAGAAATACTCCTTGCTCACAACTGGGCTACTAGAAGACAAAAAAGGCTGAAAGGAGAATCAGTGGTCGTGGTGAATCCTGATGTGGGATGGTGTTAAGATTTAAGTCAGGATGCATGGGAGGCAGGGTTGCTTGGTTGCATGTGTCCGGACGGAACCCAGTGTAGGAAAGGGTTTCCGGATGCACCAGACGCAACCAGAGGTGGCGCATAGGTACAGGACGCACCGGACAGACAGGACGCAGAGTCTAGGCCAGGAGAGTCAGGACGCAACACTACTGTATCTGATGCAGGCCACCTTTTTGCTGATGTTAATTATATCTTGTCAAACCTGTTCAAAGCAGCAGGGACTTGAGATCCTATCAGGATCATGTTTCTTCTGTGTACCGTTGCTGCTAGAATTTTAGTTGTGCAGTGTACCATTATTTTATCCCTTACTCTTGCACCTGGACAAAATTCTTCAAAATAGTGTACGTTCGGTAGAGAGTCTTGCGGTCCTTATTCTTTCTGTGCTGCCAGCAGCCTCCTATATATACACAAAACTCTCTTCCTAGAAACACACTTCTTTGCCATCACCCAACTCTGTTCTTTCATCACCGTCTCTTGCTTTCCAAACCACATCCTCAACCTTCCTACAGATTTCGTCCGTCAATCCCTTCGCTCGTTTTCAACTACTTACAGACTTTCCCTGAATGCTCCTTTCCAAACTTTCCTGATATCTTCTCCTGTTTTGCTATCATCAAAGTCTGACAGTCGTTCGTTCCATCTTCTAGCTAACCCTAGCTCCAAACCTCTTGTACCCCTAGTCTGATTTGTGAATCTTCCCAAAACATTTCCGATACACCTAACCGTTCGCTCATACACGCCGTTGCTTCAACTTCCATACTCCCCAACCCTGCCAAACAAAAACTCTCCTTCTCCTAACTTCCGGTGTTGGATCATTGTCGCAGATATGGAACCTTCATGAATATTTTAACAAAAATTAGCCGCGCACCAATGATCGGCCGCAACGCAGTCCTCCTGATCACTGCGCACTTCCAACACCACCTAAAGAAATTTCTCTAGCCTCTACTACGTATTCTACTAGGCATTTACATTTTAAATTTTTATTGTTTTTGTGTGGTTTTCATGATAGCGGGGTTGGTGGGGGAGTGCAGTTGTCATGGCCGTAGTTTTTCCTTTTGCTTGGTGCGCGGTTAATTTTGCGCAGGGACAATACTTCCCACACATCCTTGCTCCGGGGAGCCAGCGCGTTTTCGCGCTCGGCTACAAAAGTGTCTACCTAATCAGGACTTAGATTACTCTCCTCCCCTTCCGAAAACATCTCCACAACCCCTCACACCTATCCCCAGTCTCTCAAGAGAGCGGCATTTGACCCTATTCATAGTCCGTCCGATTGGAGCTAACACTCTCGTCTCAACACCATCTTTGCGACACCCTCTTCCCCTCTTCCAGCTACTGATGTGAGAGCCGTCTTCCCAACACCGCCGACCGTCCGAACCTCCTATTCCTTTCTCTCGCATACAGCCCCACCTACCTTGAAAACTTACTTTTAACGAACCGCGTGAGCTACGTCTTTTCGAAATATCCTGTAAGAAAACTAAACTCTTGAGAATTTTAGAAGAGTGGAGACATTCGACCTGTCATTCGTTTCAGAAACTTGGCCGATTGTAAACCGTCTCAGTCCATCCCAGTCCATTAAAAGCGAGTCCTTACGGTGCAGCCGCACCCGCAAAATTCCCATACCCTTCTGAGCACTATTAGTCATTGGAAACGCTTCACTAGCCCTCCCCTTCTATTATTCAGTTGAATAAGTTGTGGTAAGAGCTTACAATGTCTCTAGAAGCGTATCCAAAAGAGAGTCTCCAAAAAGACCCCAGTTAGCATGTTGTGAATACGTATTATTTTTTTGAGGTACACCACATGGAACTGTATGAGAGCTTTACGAACGCAGGTGTATCCCTATAATCCCGAGAAATGTTACTCGATAGAGTTTTATACATAATTATTGTCCTTCTGACTTGTAAAATTAATCACCCGAACCTCCATCTTGATTATGGCGCAATAGGAGTACCGCCGCCGGCCGGCATACTCGCAATGTTGTGATATTTGTAAAACGGACTGCTACTGCATACAGCCAATAATTGGCCAAGCCTTAGGATTTCGGTGGTATGCAATAGCGGTTCGTTTTAAACGCGTCACGATATTGCAAATATGCAATTTAATTACTATCGGCAAGACTCCCAACCCAAAACAAAACTAACCTAGCCCAATCAAAACCCAAGCGGCTTTTCAATAACTAGGGACACACAGCGCCTCCGATCCTCAATGGTCGGATGACATGTAAGTTTTATTGGTACGAGCAGGTATCGTAGAGAGGAGCTGTTTGGGGGAGCAGGGTGCGAGGTGGGAAGGGTGCAGATAACGAATGATTGGTTTACAGTCTGATAGAGGATAGATGGCTGAGTGGAAGGGAGTGAAAAACGAGATAGATAGAAATTATAAACAAAGGAAGAACATACCGCCTTTTATCCTTCTGAAAATGGAGCTTTCTTCTGGCATATAATACTTCCTGGGCATCCGGGACCACTCATCAACTTCCTCGATCCAGTCATCTCCCCATGTGCTTCTGCAAGTTACTTTCTAGGTGAAAATCGAATGGCTGAGTGTAGAGAGTTCGGCTGGGAATGAGGCCGGCGCTCGGCTACCATGGCTGTCAGAGCTTCATTATAAGCCCATGTTTGGCGCTGTCGCACTAGGTACTCAGGATCGTTCTCGAAGATTGTGCGGCACTAACAGTACGGTAGTGAGACAAGACATCAGATGCTGGTGTGAAACTGACGGTGGTTGTTTTCCTAGTTTTCGAGCAGTAGCGACCCGGAAGTATGTGGTGAATAGCCGAAAAGGGTCCATGCTAAACAGCGACAACATTTTTTGTTAGAAACCAGACACAATGAATTAAATCCTTCGTGGCCCTCCCAAGTAAGGATCGTATATAAAGAGCTTGTGGGATTAAGAAGAAACCATTCTATTTTATTAAACCTGCCCCCCACCCACCGTTTCGATCCAAGAGATACCGCAATACTGATCCAAGAGAAAGGGTGGTTTTAAAGAAAAAACTTTCAACTCGATCACAGGCCTTTTACGTCTATTAGACATCTACATAAGTGAATAGAAACAAGGATACGAGTGAATGGGGCCAGATCTATACAGCTAATAACATGCGCTCCACCCCTGTGGCATTAGTGGAAATTGTTCGAGCTTACCCAACGCTTCTTTTGGGAAATAAAGATATATAATGGAAGCAATGCGAGAAGGCTGAGCACCGAGATCCCGGGTTATTTCTGAAGGCGGAGCCCGAACTGAGTGGCTCGTCTACAGAGAAACCTTAGTGCAAGTGCTTCCACGTTTTCCGTCGCTCCCCTTCTTGCGTGCCTCCCCTAGTAACATGAAGCATATTCTTGGAAGGGCATTGCCGGAGGAGCCGAGTTAGGATTTGGCGAACGATCCCGGAAACACCTGAAATTGAGGTATGTTAAGCAAACCCCTGCGATCGTTGAGTGAGGGTTTGGAATAGGGTTGGGTGACCCGAGAGATACTCTCGCAGAGTAGAGTGCACCATTCGGACAGTGGACGAAGAGTCCTCGACCGTGACAAGACCCAGGCAGCTTGCTAGGAGCGTCTGTGATGGAGGGACATTTCCAAGATCCAGATCGGCAGAGCCTATCTCGACTGCTAGGGCATGACAGAGCTTCTCGGACCGTAACGGCCTTTCCGAATACAACACCCACATTAGGACACCATTCCGAGCCTTGATCTCCCTTTCGTCTGTGCTTTCAACCGTGCTAGAGTTTCTGTGTAGGCATGTCTCAGTCCACCGCCTCGCCCTATCTCTCTAAGTTTCTTTCTTCTCTGAGAAATTGTCATCCCTCTTAGGATAGAGTTAATTCCTAGAGCAACAAGGAGGAATCTGCACACTGTTGGTAAGTACAAATTCGTGATAGAATAGGAACTCTAGGTGCTCCTACATATTGTAATTCACCGGCACTCTCTCCGGCACTCTCTCCTGCACTGTCACACTAGCGTATACAACTCGGTGAATGGTGCGAAAGGCGGGGTAGCGGTGAAGGCAAGGCGGGGTAGCGGTGAAGGAAAGGCGGGGTAGCGGTGAGAAAAAGAGGGGTAAATCGGTGAGAGCTTGACCGATGCAATGAGGGGTAAGAGGATAGCGTCAATGGGACCATATGGTATGATGTTAGTGGGAAGACTATGAGAGCGAGGAGATCTGGGCTTTTGTACTTAAGGGTTCGGTTCAAGCACAAGTGCAGAAGACAAGTCAGCGAATAGTTTGTTCCTCTCCTACGTCTTTTGATTCTCTCCTGGGCTTCTCTATATACGATTGGTAGTTGTTCGGAAAAAGATAAGACTACGCACGTATCAGACATTTTTTCTAGAATAGTTCTCATAACCTCAGCCTTTAGGTCATTGCCCATCTCTTCTAGCTCGTGGTCCCTGTCTAATCCCATCTCTAAATAAGTCCCGATTCCCTTGGTTTTAGGTGTGATCGGCACCAGGAAGCATCTTTCAACATCTTCCCTCACATGGGGCCTGCCGGTGAGGAATACTCTTGTCTTAGGAAACTCTCGAACGATATCGTTCAATGACTCAAGAAGCCCTAGCAGATTCTCCGGCAGGCATTCGTCGAGACCATCAATACAGATGAAAACTTGGGGTAACGAAGAAATAACCCCCCTCAACAGTTCAACTAGAGGTTTTCGCAGCCGTCTGCCACCAATCTCCCGATTCTCTTCTGAAAACGCCCTGCATGGATACTCCGAGATGTGTATACTTCTTACAAGTTGCGCCAGAATATTTTCCACCATGTTGGCAGTTGTCTGCTCTTGCAGAGGAAGGAAGTTGTAGTAAAAGCCTTCAACAGCGATACCCACCTCCTTTGCTTGAGCGCGCAGGGTGTCGATCACCAGCGAACTAGTATTTCTGGCTGTTAGTGATATTCGCTTCCTTCAGGGTATCCGGCCACTACCTCAGATATGTCTTGCCCACTCCCGGATTCCCATAGCATAACAAGACGGCCTTATCAGCCCCTCCACGAGCATCCTTCCACTCCCTAAACTCACTTGTTTCCAAAAGCCAAACCCCGACACCATTAAATCTGGCCGTTTTCACTATTAGATGCATGTTCCTTGGGTCTATCGCACAGACCCAACGCAGAATCTATGCATTTCTATCTACCCCATTAAAGGTGTTATTGTTACTATTCACTAGGTTGCCCCTGTAGTCAGTGCTGGTGCCGATGGTGGCTGATGGTGTGTATACGATTGAGTTCATGGTATTCTGTCCAAAATATTGGTCAAATGCAGACACCGTATGGACATCTGAAGGGGAATCGGAGGAGTTTATCAGCTTTCTGTGTTCAGGGCTGAAGAAAGCGCCGCGATATGGCATGTGGTGTTGTTGTTAGTCACCGGTCCCCTCATGCCCACAATGGCGATTGGATATCGTTCCTGCTTTCCGACAGTAACGCAAGATTAGAATACACTAGTAGGATACTGGAATCGCTATAGAAGCTAGAAGAAAGAACTTTGAGGATTGACGACAGGACATTTGATGGAATAGGCAAAGGGGAAAAGGAGCGCAAGCAAGTTGTAGGACAAATGGAGGAAATCATAGGGTCATAGCATTGAAGTCATATGGTCATGATATGGAAATGATGTGATCATAGTGATGGAACCATATGATCATCATGAGGGCATTGTCGGAACAGCATTTCTTGTTTTTGTGTATTTAAGGACGCTGTTTCTCCCGGAGTCAAAAGAGAAAATGAGGTAGGGTTAATAAATCGAAGTTTAGGTCCTCATAGTCCATATACTCCGACTGCGCAAAACCTCGCTATTGGCAGCCAGATCCAGAGCTCGAATTTCATGAGGTGTGAGCTGCTATCATCGATCCAATCCCCTCTACCTATTGTAGGGTGTACCTGACGAATGCGGGACATGGTAGAATCTCTAAGCAGGTGTTGTAGTATGATTGAAGATTAGTGGGAACGGTGGAATCTTGTGTAAGCAAAGAGGTGGGCGAGTGCCAGCCTCAAGTCTCGCTCATACCGGCAGTAGATTCAATTTCGAAGTGGGCTGAGACTAAAGGATTAAAATAAGCGCTTTTAAACCCCAGCAAGTCACTTATGTCCTTTAACCCCATTCTGAGACGCTCTCGGACGCTCAAGCGGTGGTTTTACTGTACTCGAGCACTGGAGAGCTAGGGAGTTGGTGTGATGTGGAATAAGAGTCAGTTAGATACCTTGGCGATAGGCGAGGCGGACCCCGTGGTTAGACCAGAAATCCAACAAAGTACGGTATGCATTCGTAACCGAAGGCGGCTGGGGAGGACAGGGGGGGGGATACCCGCGCTCATTGAAAATCGGTCTCAAAATCATTTGACATGCAGACGAGCCATATATACTGAAACCCCTGAGCTAACCTTGCGAGCTCTTAGTGTCTGGACGAAATCGTCTCTATGCAGACCCCGGCATGGCGGAAAACCAGGTCCTGCAGATACAGTACTAGTGCTGTACGAGCACGAGTACATGTGGGCTATGGGGATTGGTGGGGCTAGAGTACTCGTAATGTCCTGACGTTTGTGAACACAACTGCTATTGCATGATGCCAAGATCAGCGCAAAAAAGCTGAATTTTGGCGGTATGCAATAGCAGTTGTGTTCACAAACGTCAGGACATTACGAGTATGCTTTCGCTAATCCGTTGATAATTCCTAACAATGGCCATGGGCTTTTGGGGTTCTTTCATTATCAGGTTCTTTTTTTTTCAATCCTTTCACATGGATTCTGCATAGTGCACGGTACCATACAGCATATACGGCCTTAACCTCAACTCGTGCCCATTTCATTCATACCGTAGAATTTCATGAAAGCTGGAATGGCACTATAAATTCAAATTTCATACTACGTGCTGGAAGCATTCCTAGTGATGCTTCTCTTGAACTTGCACAATCGTCGCTCTCTATGTTTAAAGTGTCGCGGCTTGGCGATCTTCATCCCTTCCTGTTGGTTTGGCTACCTTAGTTTCACCTTAGCTGGCTTTAGCGCCATTCCGACTTTCACGACATTCTACGGGATTCCACGATAATAACCAAGGCTGACCGGGGCCCCCCCTATCAGGTGTTCAGAATATTTCTGTATCTTATGCATATTTAGGTCGTCTCAGCCAATCCTTATTTACTGCTCGCCACCACCAGACCCACTCTTGTGCTCGAGCAAATTGTAATTTCTAGGCGGGCTTCCAGTGTTAAACGTGCTCGCACCTCGTTCTTCCGTTTCCGTTACTTATTACTCTCATGCGACAAGAGGGACCTCTGCATTGTGCAATATACATGGGTTCGCAATCTACTTTCCACATTGAGCCCGCCATGAGCTATTAACTTATTAAGATCCTACTTACAATTCACAAGATTCAATAAACTCAGACACCGGGTGACGGACCTCTTGGTTAGACTTTGCAGAACTATAAAGAATTGACTCCTTGCAAAGGGTTTCTACATAGTTCAACTGAGAGGATAAAAAAAATGCTACTCCATTTTGTCCAACATATTCTACCATTCCGAACAAAGAGGTTTCCTCGCACATATATAAAAGATAACACAATTTTAAATGAAAAAATGCAAAAACCTATAAAAAAACTTTCAACCCACCTGGGGGTCTTCCACAAATTCCTACAGAATCAAATAAATACTAGAATCTAGAGAATAAGGAAATATCCGTAACGCGCAACACCGGGAGTTTTCGAACTAGTAGGTGCTGATCGAGGCCTACCCAGCAGTACTAGGAAGCGAAGACATGCAGTAGGAGGTGACTTCAGAAAGCAGAACATGTAGATCCGCCCCGCCCGGATCACCCATTCTTCCCGCACCCCAAAGGTTGACATCTATCCTTTTAGATTTAGGGGACTATCCGAGTAAGTATTCAGGACGACTTAACCCAGAAAAAACTAACCCAATCCTAGCACCAAACCTAGCCCCGACTAACCCACAAACTGCCGACCGAACGGCGCGGCTTGCCGATTAAGCAGCATCAGGACAAGTTCCCTCACTTTTTCCGTCATTCCGATTCTAGCGTGCTTCTCCCAATAGCAAGAGGCGTATTCTTCAAGAGGCAATGCTGGGGAGACCGAGTCAGGAGTTGGCGACAGGTCCCAGAGACATGAGAAATTGAGGTATGTTAGGCAAACCTCCGCAATGGCTGAGTGTGGACTCTGGAATAGGGCTGAATTATTTAAGAGATACTCCTGTAGAGAAAAGTGGACCAGTCTGACAACGGACGAGGATGCATCGACGGTGACAAGACCGCAGCAAGACGACAGGACTATCTGTAAATCGGGAAGGTTTTCGAGATCCAGATCCTCAGATCCCATCTCCACTCCAAGAGCATGACAGAGCTCGTCAGCGTGTAACGGCCGTTCCGAATGGTGCACCCACATGAGGACTTTCATTCCGAGTTCTGATTCATTCCCCCCCTGCTCCCTCAGTCGCCTTAAAGCTTCTGTGTAGGCATCGCTTAGTCCGTTGCCCCGCGCCATCTCTTCAAGTTTATTTTTTCTCTTCGTAATTGTCAACTCTGCCAGGATAGCGTCGATGCTTAGCGAGACAAGGAGGAATCTGTAAGCAGTCGTTTGTACGATAAGTATACATCGTTGATAGAGGGGAAACGCCAAATCCTCCTACTCACATGTCTGACATCTTTTCCTGAAAAATTCTCACAATATCCGCCCTTAGGTCATTGTTCATCACTTTTTTCAGATGATCCCTGTCTAGCCTCATCTCTAGATAACTCTTGATATCATCTTTGTTAGGACGGACGGGTATGACAATGGCCTCAGGGAAACACTCTTGAATCGCTTCCCTAACAGTGGGCCTCCCGGTGAGGAATATTCTCGTGCTAGGGGACTCTTGAACAATATCTCTCAACAACTGAAGAAGCACTGGAAGATCCTGGGGGAGGAATTCGTCGAGTCCATCGATACAGATGAAAACTTGTGGTAGCGAAGCAACAGCCTTCCTCAATAGTCCCGTCAGATCGGGAAGTCGCAGCCCTCTACCAGCAAACTCCTTTCGAAATGCCTCGCGTAGATACTCTGGAATGTTCCCTCTGCCTACAAGCTCCTTCAGTATAGCTCCCATAATGCGGTCGATTGTCTGGTCTTGCCGGGCTTGGAAGTCGCAGTATAAGCCCGCGACGGCGGCATCTCTCTCCCTTCCCTGAGGGTATAAGTTGTCAATCACCAGGGAACTAGGATTCCTCGCTGTTAGCGATACTCGCTTCACTCGGGGAATCCGGGCACTACCTCAGGTATGTCTTCCCCACTCCCGGATCTCCGGAGCAAAACAAGACAGCCTTGTCGGCTCTACCTTCACCTACTCTCCATTCCCGAAACTCCCTTGTTTCTAAAAGCCAATTCCCGATACCATCGACTCGCCTGATGCGCACACCTTGGTGTCTGTGATATGGCTCTAGTGGAGAGAGCCAACTCCTAATTTGCGCATCCTCGTCGGACCCAAAGAATTTGTTGTTGAAACAATCTGTGAAGTTACCACTATCGGCATTGCCGTCGCGCATGTGGACCGATACTCTGTGGGAGGACTGGGCCATGATGGTCTGCACAAATTTTTGATCGACAGAATGTAGAGAGAATGCCCAAACAGTCCAGCAAATCGAGGGAGTATCGGGGGAGGTTATCAACTCTGTGAGCACAGCTAAAGAAAGCGGGGCAATGTGGCTTGTTATGCGACATTACCCTCCAATCGTTTCCATTCAGCTCATGTGTTTAAAATGTGTTATGAGAGCTCAGCAGCATTATGCAGCTATGGTCATTTTTGGTGCAGGAAAAAGCCTGCAGAAGCCCCGGGGCAGCAAGCTCCCCTCTCCCGTCCGGCGGGCGAGCGCAATGTTGCTACAGACCAGGAATATCCCTAGTTTCTCCTATCTGTTGTCCCCGAGTAATTTCGTCCTAGTAGGCGAGCAGATAAGCATTTATGGACGAACGGCTTCAATTGAGACAGTGGGACTCCTGCACAAATCTGAAGCTATGGGGCACCACTCTGCCGGGCTTGACAACCAGTTCTCACCACGAAAGATACACCAACCTCCCAGGGACCTTAACCCATTCTACAACGAAAATCTTGCCAATAGTGACACGAGCAATTGTAAGAAGTAAAGAAAGGAGAATGGGGCAACTACAGTTGGGGCTTGGCCAGCCTGTAGCTATTGTGAATAGTGATGGATAATATTGTGTTGGAATTCAATAAACCTTTTGGTCGGGGGTATGCGTTTCCTGAATAGACCGAGCAGCGCACGACAACATATTTTGCGCCGGAGTATGTTTCCCGCAATTTCTACTCGTAACGTTTGCGAACGCAACTGCTATTGCATATGAGCAGAAAGTCGGCCAGGGCTTTATTTCGGTGTAATGCAATAGCAGTCGTGTTTGCCGATGTCAGAAAAAAATGAGGAAGGTAGAGTGATTCCTTTTTTTTTAATCCCCTTTTTCTTTCTTTTCCATTTTCGTTAAGTAATCTATTATGAGGCTACTGAGAAAAAATCGGCGGTGGTGTGCGTTTTCTTTTTTTGTTAAATCCTTGAATTTATTTGTAAAACAGGAAAATCCCGGCAAGCACCCTAAAGTATGGCTTAGAAAACCTAAAAAACATAAAAAACTCCTTCACCACCTACATAAACAAATAAACGATAATAAACTTATCACCATCATCCATCTTTACCCATTACAGGCTAAAACAATTTATGATCTCAAATCAGGATTTCTTGTGAAAGGAAACACTCCTATCTTAACAGGAAAATTTATCCAATATTTCATAACATGCGTGGAAAACTCCTTCATCAAAGCCTTCCCTGGTTTATCACCTTTCCATAACATGGAATCTCTACCTATATTGCAAATCTCAGGATCCCTTCCCTGTTTCTAGCTTTTCAGGGCTGGGCATATCATAATTATGTGTCGAAAGGTTCTGCTCGTCCTGCCCACATCCGTCACAACGCTTGTCTTGGTCTTGGTTTGACAAATCTTTCTGTGCTTTTAGGTAGTAGCTTTTGTTTGCTTGCATTTGGTGTATTCTGCCTGCCTTAAACTTCGGGAGAGTTATGAAGTACCAGCATTCCTTGTGTGGGGGCCTATATTCGTAATAGGGTGGGTACTCCCAATCCACCAATTTTTTCTGAATCTTCTTTCAAACTGCCCTCTTAGCTTTGACCCAGGATTTAGCTACCTGTTCCTGCACTATGGATAGCTGGTTGGGTTTTATCCAGAAAGGTCTTTCAGTGCAGAAAGACGCTACAATTGCTCCCACCTCATGAATCGGAAGTCTGACCTGTGCAGAAGTGGTGGAGGTTGAGTTCCACGTCTTGGGGCAAATGCCTCCTTTATTGTTGTCAAACGCTGGTCTCCTACTGGTCGGCTATCTGTACTCGTTGACTATAGTGTAGCCTGCAGGCAGCTGAGCTGTCGCTATGTTATTGCTTGAGATCGCCGTAGTGATCCTGACTGCCGTCATTTCTCTCGCCTGTCTCATATACAGCTTGATGGGTGCTGAGCACTCTTCTGCTAACACAACAGTGATATTAGTAGCATAGAAGGAGTTGGTGATCCACCTAAGGACTCTATTCCAAAACTTCTGTATTTTGTTGGTCATGTTTACCATTGGGTCAAAAATCTCTGGCCTGTACAGTAGTATCGGTAGGATTATGCATTTCACTGGTCGCCTAGCCCCATTGGGGGTCAGGCCTTTTCTGGGCCTTGACACTCTTTGTAGTCAAAGGAAAGCCACCTTGGCGAGCACTAATCTTTTTGTAAAGTGTGTTGAGGTCTCTCCATTGTCCGTGAGCCAGAAGCCAAGCCACTTTATTACGTTCCCAGCCGGCTGAACAAAATGAGATTGAAACAGTATTGGGCATTCCGATCACTCACCCTTCTCCCTTCGGATTCTCCAATGCATCAGTTCAGTTTTCGCAATGCTAAATGATCGGCCTAGGCTGGCTGCTACACAGTTAATACTCTGGACCCTGCACTCTAGGATTCGTCTGTTTCGGTACCACCTCGTTGAAGCAACCGTTATCTGGAGGTCGTCTACATATGATGTGGTGAAGGTCTCTGTTTGCTCATCGCCAGAATGCACTGACCTGACGTATATTATGAACAGTAAAGATGATCGGGATGATCCTTGAAGAATGCCTTTGTCTACCCTGTTCTGAGTCCTGCGGCTACCCGGATTGGCTAGCCTGATTTCTCTGGTACATATGAAGTTCGATATCCAATCGACTAAATACTCTGGCACTTTTCATTGGCACCAAGCAGGTCGAGTAACCTTTTGTGATTAACATTATCAAAACCCCCTTTGACGTCCAGTAAAACTGAAGAGACCTTCTTTCCTCCAAATTGGGATTCGCGTATCCAATAATTTTGTAACAAAGTCACATCAACAGTTGATATTTGTAGTAGGCTCCCTGTCTGGTTGATGCAGTACATGTCCGCCTTGTATTCTATAGTGATCAGCCTTGGGTTGATTATCTGCTCAGTAATCTTCGAGAATGTTTGCCTCAGGGCTATAACAGAGAAGCTCGTGCAATCAGTGTTGTCTTTATTCCCAGGTTTCGGGAGTATAATTCCAATTCATTCTTTGAGCATAAGCAGTGGTTGTATGCCAGTACGTGTATATTAATATTCATGCGTGAAATAGGGGGGATGGAGATCAAGGTGCATGGGGACATGGATAAAGTCTGACCAGGACCCTGCCAGGGAAAACGGGAGGTAGGGAAGGTAGGGGGATGGCGGGTAGCCTACAAAAACCAGAAGTAATGACCTTTATCAAAGCCTATCAACGAATAAATTGATGAAGGCCTCGGCCACACCAATCCTGCACCTGAAGACTACCCACAAGAAGCTAATATGAGTAGTAATGAAGAAGGGTGTAAATAGGAAAAGCTAAGAGACGAAAGATAGCACCAGGCTGCGAGCGAGAGGGTTCAGGTGCTATTAGGCTCGGTGTCGATTTTCCTTGGAGGGTGCCAAAACTTTAGCGGTCGTGGGGAAGTGGTTGAAGTAGCCGGGATGGTCCAGCAGGGGGGAAGTCGCTACAATATCTTGTGAATTGGAAAGAGAACTCCTGAGGTCCAATATCCCGTCCCGCTCGGAGAGAACGAGTAGATTGGGTGTTAGGATCTCTGATGCTAGTATTGTAATCATGACATCTCGCAGCACACTCGACCGAAAGCAGGGTGGACAAAATGAGGGATGCCTGGCTCCGTCGGAATTGGCTTTGCCCCGACCTAGTACTCGTAATGTGCTGGTACAATAATCTGGTGAAAGTCGGAATGGCGCTAGCGAGGATTTTCTTGAACCTGCCCAATCACCGCTACCTATTTGTTTAAGCTGTGGCAAATTTGCTTTCTTCGTGGCCTCCTGTTGGCTCGGTTGCCTCAGTTTCGCTTTAGCTCCAATCCGACTTTCACCAGATTATACGGTATTGCATACCGACAGAAACCCAGCTGGAGCCTCAGAACTTTGCTAGTACCGGTATGCAATAGCAGGTAAGGCCCCCACTGTCCGCCATGTCTTTTCGGTAGAGAAAATCGTAACGGGCTTGAGTTGTGGCGATCTACTGTGGCGGTGCCGATGGCTTTCCTTTGCTTTGCTACCTCAACATCCCTGCGCAGAGCCGCCAGCCTGAGTCTCGCTCGGCTAAAAAATGTGCCTGCCTGGTGGATTGACATCCTCTCATTCCAGCAACATCCCGACAGCCTCCTCTTCCCGCTTCCAGCTGCCATACGAGAGCCGTGCTCCCCATCCTATCGCTTGCTTCGGCCTCTCATTCTTTCATCCCCAATACTCGTACAACCGCAACTATCTCTACGGTCCCGGGGGTGCTACACCATGGAGTCCCACAAATATCGCGCGTCATCCCACCCCCTAAGACTAGTTACCCTAACCTCCATCACAATTATACCACGGTAGCAGCAGTTGAGCAGACATATCATCAAACCTATGCTATCGACGGGTGTCCTGGTCGAACATTCTTGGGCCCAGCCCAAACCGGCCCTAACGAAGTCTAAGCTAGCGAACTCAACCCGACCGTTAAATCCACTCCCGGCGATCTGGCCCCTGATGCAATCCCAGGCGAAACACCCTACGAAGGAATAGTGTTTCCTAGACGAGGTCTAGGTTGGAGAGAGGCGGAGCCTGCTGGATCTTATCAACTGATGTTCATTGTTTGGTTGACCTGCTGCGCCGAGGTTATTGCGCTTTGGTAGTGTGGTACTTGTAAGTTGAGATCTCTGGTAACTTTAATGGATTCAACGAGTTCTTACAATACGGTATTCTGGCGACAAAACTTTCGACCAGAGACCCGAGAACCACGATAGATTAGCCCTTCGTAGGGTTGCCTACCGTGGCTCTTTGTTGAGTAAAGACTCTATTATGTAACAGTAGCACTTGGAAAGAACTTAAGGATAAAACAAAATTCCCACTCTATCAAATATTTCACCACCCCGCGGCTTTAAGGCACGAGATATCCTCATACAAATATAGAAGACAACATAATTTCATGTCAAGGGGAAAACTTTCAACACACTCGGAGGTCCTCTCAGATCCATTTGACACCTGTATAGTAGAAATAAACAAAATCGAGGATATAAGGAAATAAATCAATGGCTAATAACATGTCGTTTGGCACTGGAACGTACCAGTCCAGGTTCACGCAAAATTTCTTTTAGGGAGTGAGGACATGTAATAAGGGTGAGGGTTAGGAGGTAGAGCACAAAGATCGACCCTGCCCAAATCTCCTATCCTTTGCCCCAATTGAGCTGGATCACTCGGTCTAAGGTGAGCTCGGTTCACGTGACGGAGATTTGGATGGCAGTAGAAAGTCCGTCTTAAGCCCCGAAGCGTTTGCGAAATTCCTCACATGCACTGGAAAATTGGCATCCTTCTTCTTAGGTTAACTAGGTTGCCCGAGTAAGTCTCCTGAGAGACTCAACCCAGGCCGTCCCGCCCCAAATCCAGCCCGAGTTAACCCGGGAACTAGAAACCGAGCTCGGTGGCTTGACTATTGAGAAGGCTTCGTGCGAACGTTTTTGCGTTTTCGCTAATCTCCCTTCTCATGTACGTCCTCCAATAACAAGAAGCATATTCTAGAAGGGGTACCGTTGGTGGGGCCGAGCTGGGATTTGGAAGATCCCAGAGGCATCGAAAATTGAGGTATGTCAAGCAAACCTCCGCAATCGTTGAGTGGGGGTTGTGGAATAGGGTCAGGTTACTTAAGAGATAAACCGGCAGAGAAAGGTGAACCAGCCGGACAGTGGACGAAGACGCCTCGGCGGTGACAAGACCCAGACAAGGCGACAGGACTCTCTGTATATAGGGAAGATTTTCGAGGTCCAGATCCTCTGATCCCATCTCCACCCCAAGGGCATGACAGAACTCCTCGGCCCGTAACGGCCGTTCCGAATACAACACCCACATCAGAACCACCATTCCGACCCTTGGTCTGTCTCCCTTCTGTACCTTGAGCCGTGCTAGAGTTGTCGTGTAGGCATAGCTTAGCCCCTCCCCGCGCGCCACCTCTTTAAGCTTCTTTCTTCTCTGACCAACCGTCACTTCTTCCAAGATAGCGTCAGTATTTAGCGCGACGAGGAGGAATCTGCACACAATGATTGGTAAGTATACACCATCGGTAAGATGGAGGTCCTAAATATTCCTACGCACGTATCAGATAAAGTTTCCGGGATAATTCTCATAATATCATCTCGCAGGTCATTATCGATTGCCTCTGGCTCGTCATCCCTGCCTAGCCTCTTTTGTGGGTATTTCCTAATATCCCCCCGTTTGGTCGTGATGGGCATCTCAAAGGCCTTGAGGAAATATCTCTGAATATTTTCCCTGATATGGGGCCTCCCGGTGAGGAATATTCTCGTCCCAGGGCACTCCCTGTTGAACGTGGATGGTTCTGGACTGCTCACCATTTGCATATATTCCCATGCGCGTCGGATTAGGAACCTTCTCGCTCAGACCTGTTACACACTAAGGGCCCGTTTACCTATAGACGGCCGTCTAGCAACCAGAGGCAGAGCCGACGGTCGGAGAAAGTCAGTTAGGTAAACGGGCTTTCAGTTATATACTAGACAGTATATTAGCTGGGTGTGCGACAATTCTGTTTTCTTTACCTACATTCAACTGTCTGTCTCTTTCTAAAAATTAAATTTGTAATCGTGGTTGTACTAGACGGTGGCGTCTCCAGCGTTATCTGGCAAGCAGCGCGAAAGTGTTTGACAAATTTCCCACGGTCCTAGATTCTTGTAGCTAGATGGTCAAAAAGTTCCGTTGCCTACTCTAGCTAAACGCTATCTACTCTGGCGCACACTCCCCCACTGTCAAGCCCCGCTTAACGGTGGGCTTCGTTTTAGGCTTTTACGAGTAGACGGACGTCTATAGGTAAACGGGCCCTAAGTCTTCGAAAGACGTCTCACCACTATTAGCTTCATACCGATCTCCGACATCAACCCTGCATATCTAGTGCGACAGCATCAAAACCTCCATTCATCTACAATGAAACACGAACTATCATCAATAGCCGAACAACCATGGCACCCGCGGTTATGCACTCAGTATTCAGCAAACCGGTTAACCACAACCTCGGTGCTTGGGTTTTCACCTCGGATAGGACTCGGCTGAGAAGTAGGAGGGGGCCACTATGCGGAAGAAACTGATCAAAGATATGGCACGCGCAGGAAGTGTGCTGTAGAGGAATGGTCTCATCTCACGGAGGATATAAGAAAGCCTGTTCTTCCCTTTGTTCGTTTGTTTTCTGTCAGTCATCGCATTCATCATTTATTCACTTGGTCTTTCTACCGTTTGTCGAAGTCATTCACTACCGTACACGATTCCATTATCTCTTCTTGTTTCTTTGATAACTTCTCTCTATCCAAATTGTTCGTACCAATAAAAGTTCAGCATCGCCAGATCATGAGAATCAATATTCGCTGCGCATAACCTCAAAGTGTTGAATACTCCCGAATAGGCTCTCGCAGCGAAACAAGAAGCTCTGGCAGATGTTTCGGGGGCATTCGTCGAGGGCGTCAATACAGATGAAAACTTGTCATAGCGACGCAAGAGCCATCCTCAACAATTTCATCAGATCCGGAAGTCGTAGCCCCCTGCCTCCCATATCCGCTTCCCCCCTTCGAAACCCCCTGCGTAGATACTCCGCAATGTCCCCCCCTCGTACAAGCTGCTTCAGAATGGCTCCCATCATGTGGGTGATTGTCTGCTCTTGAGCAAGAAAGTCGCAATATAAGCTCCCAACGGCGACAACTCCCTCCCTTGCCTGATCGCGCAGGCTATCGATCACCAGAGAACTAGTATTTCAGAAAATTAGCGATATTCGCTTCTCTCAGGGTACCCGGCCTCTACCTCAGATATGTCTTCCCCACACCTGGATTCTCGGAGCAAAACAAGACGGCCCTATCGGATCCACCTTCCCCATTTCCCCACTCCCGAAATCCCCTTGTTTCCAAGAGCCAATCCCCGACACCATCGAATCTGTCGGCGCTCACTCTGTGATGTCTGTTTTCTGGGTCTAGTGGAGAGAGCCAGCGCAAAATCCAGACATCCTCGTTGGTCCTATCGTACCTAATGGTTGTGTTGAAGGAGTTGATATTGTTGCTGAATACCAACGACATGGTGCTCTGTCAAAAATATTTGCTGAACGTACTGTAGATATAGCACGGCAACTTGTAAGGGTATCGGGGGAGTTTATAAACTTTCTGTGATCAAGGTGACGAAAGCGGGGCGATGTGACATTTGTGTGACATCGCTATCAGCGATCTAAGCACCTCCACCTACATAGCCTCCGGTAGAAAAAATCGGGATACGGGTGTCGGGTTTTCGGGATTTTGATTTCAGTGTTCGGTGTGCTCGAGCCAATTGAGCAACCGTGTTTCTGAAATTTAATTTCCACATTTCAAGATATTTTCAACCGGAGGCCGTACGGCGTATCTCGTGCGCACGGGGAATGAGGGAACCTCAAAGTAGGATTGGTACAATCATACGGTAGAAGATTGGTTAGAGCAATGGAATCTTTTATAAGCTGATTGGAGGGTGGTCCCAACCTCCAGTCTCGCTCACAGAAGAGTAAATTTTGAAGTGGGCTGAGAGTGCAAATTTCTAAACAAGTAATCGTGCCAAGGTTCCTGCCGATTATGTAATTGCGAGCAATTCTAAAATCTTTGCAGCACGTCTCCTACGTGCCCAACAGCTCAACGTCAGATACAGCTCAACGTCAGATTTCAAAAAAATACCGAAGCTACCAGCCGATAATTGACCAGCCCAACCACTCAAAATGTCAACCAAGTATGCAGAACTAGAGGCCAGGATTGCGGAAGCCTGTTCCAAGTTGGGAGAAAGTGAAAAACCAAATATTGCTGGTGTCGCATGTGAGTTTGAGGTTCCGGAAAGCGGTCTTCGGGCTTGTTGGAATGGAAGGCAAACTCGAAGCCGCCGGGCAGCCGTGAACAGAAGACTCACCGAGGCCGAAGAACTTGCTGTTTGCATGTATCTGAAGCGTCTCGATACGATTGGAACCTCTGCCCGGCTTCATATGGTTACCAGTTGTGCCAATGATATTCTTAGAAGAAATCATCCTGGCAGTTCACCAGACCCCCCACCAACCGTTAGTGAAGTCTGGAGTAAACGCTTTGTCAACAGACACCCAGAATTCCATATTCGACAACAAAAAGCTATTGAGGAGCAGAGAAAAAAAGCCCACGACCCAGAAGTCATTTTGGATTGGTTTGCTCAATACCAGTCACTCTGTCAGGAAAGGGGGATTCTAGTGGGCGATCGGTATAATTTTGATGAGACAGGATTCCGAATTGGTGTCGGTAGGGACCAATGGATAGTAACCATAGATCCTAATCGGCAAGCTTATCTGGGAAGCTCAACAAATCATGAGCTGGTAACCTCGTGCGAAGCAATCAGTGGCGATGGCTATGTTCTACAACCAATGCTGATGCTCCCCGGCACATTACACCTGGAAGATTGGACAACCAAAACAAATTTGACGATAATGTCCTGCTAGCTGTGTCTGATACCGGGTATTCCAATGACCAGTTAGCGCTAGAGTGGATTTCTCACTTCGACCATTGTTCGTCTCAAAGACGTACTGGCGCTTACCGCTTGCTCCTACTCGATGGTTACGGCTCACATTGCACACGGGAGTTCATTTCTTACTGCGACGAGAAGAAGATTATACCATTTTGTCTGCCTCCACATACGACTCACTTACTCCAACCCTTAGACGTTGTCGTATTGCAGCCTTTAAAGCACTACTATGCGGAAGCCATCGATTATGCAACAAGAACTGGATGCTCAGATTTTAATAAGATTGAGTTTCTTACAGTAATCACATCAATCCGAGTACAGGCATTTAAGGAGTCAACAATCATTTCCTCTTTCCGCAAGACCGGCCTAATTCCTTACAACCCCGACCGCGTTCTCTCTCAGCTGTC
>Ga0307509_10002770_pt1 | contig 27880 bp, 25 predicted proteins | sample 10_EM_MG_FD_202245 | JGI IMG/M metagenome (GOLD analysis project Ga0307509, IMG submission 202245) | Populus trichocarpa ectomycorrhiza microbial communities from riparian zone in the Pacific Northwest, United States - 10_EM | ecosystem: Host-associated > Plants > Roots > Unclassified | place... | reverse complement strand
TTATGCCTCTTCCAAAGCAGTCCACTGACAGATGCGCATCTAGATTCTTGCTGGTATCCCTAAATATCGATGCCGTCTTACAGGAAACAACCATCTACCGGAGGCGGCAAAGGCTCGGGGCAATGACGGCTGGTTTAGGGTTAGGCGACGGGTACAAGATGACTCTGGAACGCATAAAAGCACAGGGAGGGGAGAAAGCAAGACTCGGGATGGCCGCTCTAATGTGGATTTGTTATTCGGAGCGGCCTTTGGGTGTGGAAGAACTATGCCAAGCCCTTGCAGTTGAGATTGGATCACCAGATCTCAATCAGGACAATATTCCCCCGATATCGACGTTGCTAGGATGTTGCCAAGGACTTGTCATTGTTGACAAGAGAGCTTCAAAAGTTCGCTTGATCCACTTTTCTCTCAAAGAATACCTCTGCGCCCGGCCCGACCTCTTTGCCGGAGCACACTCCACGATGGCGGAGACATGCTTGACCTACCTGAATTCTCAGCATGTCAATAGCATTCCGCTTAGACTCGATGACATCCAGAAGGTCCCTTTTCTCGAGTATTCTTCTGTATATTGGGGAGTTCATGCCAAGAGGGAACTCTCGGATCGCGCAAAGTCGTTCGCTATAAAGCTCTTTAGCCAGTATAGCAATCACATATCTGCTAGGGCCCTTCTGGAGGACCAAGTCGAATGTCATTGGATCTTTGGCCCTCCAGAGGATGATTTCGTGTTCACTGGGCTACACTGTGCATCCATATTCGGAATCGTTGAGCTCGCAAGTGCTTTGATAGGGATGGAGGATTGTGATCTCAACCAAAGAGATTCCCTTGGCTTCACACCACTCATCTGGGCTTCCCAGTATGGCCATGAAGGAATGGTAGAACTACTGTTGGCACAGAAAAATGTCGACCCCGACTTGCCAGACACGTCCGATAACCAATCACCCCTCTCGTGGGCCTCCGAGAATGGGCACGAAGCAGCACTGAAGCTACTATTAGCACGAGAAGATGTCGACCCCGAGAGCCGGGACAACGACGGCCAAACCTCATTCTTGCACGCTGCTCACGGTGGACATGAAGGAATATTGAAACTACTACTGGCACGGGAAGGCGTCAACCCTGAGACTCTAAACAACAAAGGCCGAACCCCACTTTCGTACGCTGCCCATAGCGGGCATGAGGGTGTATTGAAGCTACTTCTAACGCTGAAAGATGTCAACCCTAATAGACCTGACAATAGTGGCCGAGTTCCACTTCACTATGCTGCCCTCTGGGGGCGTAAGGGAGCAGTTGAGCTGCTATTAGCACAGGAAAACATCAACCCAGACATAATAGACAATTACGATTTGACACCGTTCCAAGCAGCTATCGCGAGAGGGCGTAAGGAAATAGCGAAGATACTCCGGGCCCATAAAACCACAACTGCCGGATGCTCTAAATCCCAGGCGGCATGACTGCTCCTGATGAGACCTTCGCACACGCTCATATTTGGCTCTTGCAATAACCACGATGGCATAGACTTTACCTTCGCCTCCTCCTCTTTCTCTCACTCCCACCTCGCCTCTGGTCTATCCGGTTCCGGACACGGATGCCGTTCTCCGAATCGACTAGGTTTTATACGCCGGGATATGGTTCAGGTGGGGAGCATTTAGGCCTTGTGGGGGGCCCGACCTTGAAGGGCGTTCCAAAACTAATCTCAGCGCCCCCGGTTCTGGTGGAGTAATTACCACCGCTCGAGGGGTATGGGAGGAGGCTCCGTGGAAGAGACATAAATAGATCCACGTAGTGCTAAGGAGAATTGCTACACTTGTTCTTTGGCGGGGTATGAAGGTCTGATCGGTCGGCGATTCTTGTGTAATATCTTAAGTTCTATTTAGGAAGGTTTCTTTTAATTTTGGTTCCGTTCATTTGTCGCAATTTTAATTTTTTTTGGTTGATTATTATGTCCAGTCTCTGAGAGATATCAGGAATACTAAGACTTTATGTATAATACCGTTCCCCCCCCCCCTTCGCCTTAGGGGAGGGGGCAAACATGAACTCTAGCATCTACGACTACCGTAAAAACTGCAAAACGTACCTAATAGCATACTGAAATATACGGCACAGCGAAATATTCGGTGAGTGGAGGAAATTTCCGAGAGAAGTAACTGCACAGGAAAATCTTGATTGCCATCAAAAAACTTCAACAAGAGGAAATCCAGAGTAGGTGGAAAATATAGAGTCTGATTTGGAGTCTGATACTTCTCTTGGTGATAGCGCTTTTTAGCTATTTGATAGTTAATTAGCTTAAATAAAAAATTTACCCCCATTTCACTGTGTAGTCGCGGTGTCCCTCACCAAATATTTCTTCGTGCCGTATATTTCGGTATGCCCTTAGGTATGATAAACAAAGAATGTGCGGTGCAGTTCAGCATTCCCTACTTTAGAAAAGGGGCGAAAAACACGGCAAAAAAAAAGAGCTGCTCAGCCTGTCTGAGAGACAGACGCAAGGGAAAAAAATACCAGACCTTACTAGTGGAAAGAAGAAGTCCAACGACATAACACATTTTTCGTTTATTACAGTTTTTACGGTATGATAGCTTGGTTTTTACCACGAGTGACTGAGTATGAGTGCAAAGGGAAGTCTAGATTTGTCCAGGCCGACTATCAGACAGACTACAGGCAGACTACCCAGAGAGACAAGAGGAAAACAATCCAGTTTCTGATGGGGTCGTGATGAATATCAGCTGGTGGCGAACAGGGGGGTGGTGGTACAGTGAACCCGAATTGGAATATCAAGCAGATTTTTCGCATTCGGTCGTGTTGGAAGGTATACATGGTCAGGTCCAAAGGTGAGAGGACAAAATAATAGAGAGCTGGAGGACGAAGTGGCCCCACTGGCAGGCTGTGAGAATATGTCTATGAATGAGTAAAACGTAAGGAGGGGGGGACAAGTTAGCAGAAATTTCTGTTGACTAACTTAGATTAACATTACTTTCCACAAGATATTCTGGGCAGCCAAAAGACTAGATTTAGCCTTAAGCCTTTACCCGTATAACAGACCTGGCTGCACTGGCAGCAATGTCGGAGAAACCCAATTGTGAGTAAAAGGCAAATCATGTTAGGATTCTATCAGCAAAAACAGAACTTGCATCTGATTCACGGGCTCTATGCCCCGATGCAAAGAGGCTTTACCTTAGCACCCCCTGCATCCTGTACATATTGTGGATGGTAGGGATTTTAGTTTGATCTTGGGCTAGCTCGAGGCCGATATTTTGGGGTATTTTTTTTTTTGTAAAATCCTGTGAGTTTATTTCGTATTTAACTACAGGAAAACTCCGGCATGCACCCTTAAGTATGGCCTAGAAAAACCTTAATATAACAAAAGAAACTTCAACACCGTCTCAACTACAATATAAAATGTAGAACCAAAGTCTACGCAATAACCATAACATAAGTCATAGTCATCAAGTGGTCATCTCCTCCTCGCCTTCATCCGGCTTATCATCCTGAGCACTCAAAGGGCGGGAGGGGCATCGGGTAGTGTGGGCGTCGTGTGGGCCTTTGCAGTTCACACACCTAAGCACGGTGTGGTTGCATGGTCGGCCGCGTATTCGACAGGTAGCAGTAGGACAGGTGTGATTACCTGTAGGGTGTGGGGAGGCACACCACCGGCAGGTGGCTGGATTGGTGCATTTGTTATTGTGGTGTCCGTAGCCATGGCAGTTGGAACATTGGGTATGAGAGTTGAAACGCAATCAGCGCTCGGTTCTATAGGTGGACGAGAAGGCAGCCAGGCGTTTCCCGACATAGTCAGAGGCCCTGGGACCAGTAATGGTGATCACGACTGTGGAGGCGGATTTTCCAGCTCTAGCGTCATCGGTAGTGAGCCACCTGGGCTGACCGGTGAGGGACAATCCAGTGTTGAAAGTTGTGAGCTCCGTAGCTATTTCTACTAGAGACTTCGAGGTGGGGATGCCGTGCACCAGGACATGTGATACAGGGGTATCCAAAAGAACGCTAACTGTCCCTGGTATCAGGTGGAGGAACGACCCCACCTTGCTGTTAAGCGAGGTGGCCTTGATCGATTCCATTGTTGTGAGAGTGACCGTGTTTCCCCGGATGGAGACAGTCTGTATGTAGGTCGCAGCTAGCGCTAAGTTGATGTCGTCTCTTAGGTCTAGTGCAGAGGTGGGGAGTGGCTCGCCTTCTCGTTTAATGATGAGGCGGCGTTCTCTGGCAGTGAGGCCCTTTTTGAGTTGGGGTCTGTTGTTGGTATTCGATTTCGCTGGGGCCTGGGCAGCCCAAGCAGCCATGGTAGTTTTCTCTTTCCTGCCTCTTCTAGCCACCGTTGCCCACGATTTGGGCTGGGCAGCCGCGGGGAGGGTTAAAGGGTTGGTGTCGGGGGCAAAGGGTGGTGAGGGGGCCGTTGCCAGGAGTGTGAAGGGTATCGGGGTGGGGGTGTCAGGCCGGGGTGTAGCATCTTTGAGCGTGCTAACTTCCTCGGTAAGGGCTTCGATCTGTTCGCTTAGCGCATCGATGGCCGTCCTGTAGTCTTTATGGATCTGATAAATCATCTCTATCATGACCACATTTTCTTTGCTGGCTGTGGTAGCCCCGATTTCCTGGTCCTGATTTATCTTGTGGTAAAGGTTCAGGAAGTAGGCGCTTGGGGGGGCGTTTCTCAAGTATCTCTCATCAATATGTGGGAGGCTTGTTATCGTGTTGCTTCTGGGTCGCTTGAGCGAGGGGGGGCCTGCTGGCATGAAAATTGGGGACAGGGTCGGGGCGCCCTCCTGAGTGGAGGAGCTCCTAGCACCTGCCGGCGTTGGGGGGGGGTTGGTCTTTTTGCCTTTCCCTTTGTTTCGACGACTCGAACCAAAAGGCAGGACAGAGGGATCCATATGGTATTCGTGTAACCTGACTGGTCACGTTATGCGGAAATCTCGAGATAGTGTACGTGGTGTTTCTGAAAGTGCAAATTGCACTTGGAGGGAAAATAGGGGAGTTCAATCTCTTTTATTTATAACTAAACTAGCTAATGGAGCGACTACCTATCCGGGCTTGCACAACCATACGGCAGTACATTCCAAGGAGTACGCCAGTCCCAACCCCGCCTAGCCCGCAGTACATCTGGAAAAGTACCACCCCCGCGATTCGTAGACCGAAGTCCGAGTATCCGGCCAGCACACGGGAATCACAAAATAAACCACCCAACTAGGGTACGAACAAAGTAAATCCACCTCCCATAGCCATCCATCAAACACTACCGCAAGCGAGGTCATAGCCACAACCAAGCCCACCCCCGGCAAACCGGTCCCGCAAACACGACAAAAGAAAACCAACACAATCTCAATGGCGCCCACCACGCCCCTTCCGACGACGACCACGGGCGACGGTAATAAAACCAGGATCGCGAGCATGACGATCGGATCCTCCCCCCCGAGCAGCCGCAGCCACCGGAGAACTGGTACCACCAGCGGGAACCGGAGGAGGCGACGAAGAAACTTCAATCACCCGAGCCTTCCGTGAAGCCACGCCAGCCTCATCGTCCACCCAACGCACACGACGCGGGTGACGTTTGGCAACAGCCCCATCAGCCGAGGGCGACCGTTCAACCTGATCCACCACCGGTAACACTGGCTCAGCCACACCGGGCTCCGGCTCCTGCACCATGACAGCGGAAGCCACAGTAGTCACCGTCAACGCCTCCACATGCGCCCCGAGGGACGCCACCGTAAGCGCAGCAGGCTCAGCCACCGGGGCGAGCACCGCCACTTCATCAGCCACCTCCTCACAAAGAGGAGAAGAGGCTTCAGCACCGTCACCCTCACGAGAGAGGGGAGCGACCGAACGAACAGCATCGAGCTCAAGGCGGAGGGACTCACTCTCCCGAGTTGACAAATGTAGCCGACGGGAGAGGACGGAAATGTGGTGCCGAAGATGGGAAACCTCAGCCTCGAGGGCCAAAGTTTTCTCGACCGACAACCCGAGAGCCAGACCCGATCTCGCAACCGCGGCGGCAGAAAAGGTTGAGGAACCTCGCTTAACCATGACGATCAACTTGACCGACAGAAGACCGACCGTACGACTAACCGACCGATGGGAAGAAAACCACCGACCTTTCGACCAAACCGAAGGGAGGAAACTGCCAGCACTCAACCAAAGGAGGAAGAAGCAGGTGCGAAATCGTCCACCAAGGGAAGGAAGAAGCAGAGGGCAAGCCGACCGAAGGAAGAAAAAAGCAGAGGGGAAAGAAGAGGAACCTCGAGATTCCAAACGAACGCGATCGAAAGGAAAGAATTAAAGTCAAGCAGAGCCCAGCGGAGTACTTGAAGTTAAAGACTTGAAGCTATCGCGACAGGGGGCGATAAGGAATCAAGGACGCTAACTCGCTGAAAACCAGAATGTGACGGATCACAAGGAGGTTACGTGGCCAATTTCCAAAAAGTGAGGAAAATAGAGGAGAGGAAGCATGGCCGATATTTTGGGGACTGTTAAGAAAGTTATACAAGCTTGTTTAGTTTTGGAGGAGGGCTGCATGATGTGTTTGCCCACAGTACTAGGCGATTTTTAAAGTATTCGGAATCTTGGCACTGATTTGTATGCGTCTTGGCGCCAAGCCGTCCGAATATTAAAAAAATCTGCGAGTAGTGTGATATTATGTAAGAGGCTGTTTGGATACGGCAGTTCCGTTCTATTGCCCCATACAAATCGCCGTTTCCCTTCCGCTCCAAAAATTCTGAAACAACCATTTCTATAGGTAAAATAGACACAAAACGGAACGGTTGTTTTTCCTTCCGCTTTTGCCGTTAGGTTTGTTCATATTACTGTAAGGGATATGCTTGACTGGCCTTCGTCAAACCTGTTTGGATCGACAACCAATTGTTCGTTGCTACTGAGAAACTCATGTGATAACTAGTCCTATCATACGAGGCAAAAGTCTTTTTGAGGAACGGTCATATCCAAACGGCTCCAGAGCAATGACTCTCCCTGCCATCCCCTATCACCAGAGCTCATATCCCCACAAACGACTCACGACAACTAGCCTTACACCACACCGAGAAACATGCTTGCGCTTGGCTTACAGTATCAACCTGTTCAATTGGACCCTACGCTGGGACGTTAGAGTTGCTTTTGCTAGTAAGGTCTAGCTCTTTTTTCTTTTTCCTTTGTCTTAAACTCGGGCTGAGGAGGCCAGTTTTCGCTGCGCGCTCGCCCCCCTATCCAAGAGAGGGGATTTCGGACGTCTTAACGTGAGGTCCAATTGAACGATACTGGATTCCTGGCATTCATCATACAGCCTCCGGTAGAAATAATCGGAAAACGAGGATCGGGATTCTAGGGTTCTAATTGGAGCGTTCGGTATGCTCGATCCAATTGAGCAACCGTGTTTCTGAGATTTTTCTACCGGAGGCTGTAGGAGCAGTGGAGATCACACCGCAGGTTGACCCCAAATTTCGCCCGAATTTATGGGATCCTTGTTAGGCAGCAACCACAGCAACCAGATGAGACAGTGGATCTACCCCGCTTCTCAGTAATTCCATCAATTGACCCTCCTCTATAAACTATCCTCCTCTACTTCAAGCCTGCGAGAACCAGAAAATGTTTCTGTCTAGAAATGATAATAGTACCGCCAGTTCTTTTAACACTAACTCTTTTAATACCACCAACTCTCATAACGTTAATAATGTGTCGAACTACTATGTGGCTGATCAGAGGTCGAAGATTTTGGCCTGGCTATCTCCGCTGGAGCCTCACATCAGGCACCAGGACGTTAGAAATAACCGGGTCGCCGATGTGGGGGATTGGCTTCTTGGAACCGACGAGTTTAAAAGCTGGCGTGATGGCAGCGGGGAAGATGTCAACAATGCCACACTATTTTGCTATGGAAGCCCCGGGGCGGGCAAGACTTATATCAGGTAGTAGAGGCAAGACAATATGTGATAAAAAAGCGGAAAGTGTTGCTGCTGACAAGCCGAAATATTAGTTCACTAGTGGTAGATACCTTATGCGATCAAGCGGAGCAAGATACTGCTATTGCCTGCTTTTACTTTGACTACGCCTCCCAGAAAGAGCAGTCTCCAACAAATATGCTAGGTTCCCTGCTGAAGCAGGTTGTTGCTGGGCTCGAAGAAATTCCGGAGCACATAGTACAAGCTTTTAAGGGCGGGAAGAGATTTCTTGGTGGTCGAGGATTGCAACTTTCCCAGATCGTGGAGCTGCTGGAGGTCACATTGTCCTCACAGCGCACATTTCTATGTATTGACGCCCTTGACGAATGCATTGCAGCGCACCGGCTCAAGGTCCTTAGTTCACTGAGGCAGATTCTCCGAAAGTCTGCAGACACTCGAATATTCCTAACAGGAAGGGCACATGTTCGGGGTGAGATCGAAAGCCGTCTTGCAGGAATAACAGCAACTTTATTCATAACGCCTAGGAAGGATGATATATACGGATACCTCCGGGCTAGACTGGATGAAGACACAAATCCTGATGCGATGGATGATTGCTTAGAGGCCGATATTTTGAAAAAGATTCCCGAAACTGTTTCAGAAATGTAAGTGCGAAGGGCACTGACAATTATGCCTCTTCCAAAGCAGTCCACTGACAGATGCGCATCTAGATTCTTGCTGGTATCCCTAAATATCGATGCCGTCTTACAGGAAACAACCATCTACCGGAGGCGGCAAAGGCTCGGGGCAATGACAGCTGGTTTAGGGTTAGGCGACGGGTACAAGATGACTCTGGAACGCATAAAAGCACAGGGAGGGGAGAAGGCAAGACTCGGGATGGCCGCTCTAATGTGGATTTGTTATTCGGAGCGGCCTTTGGGTGTGGAAGAACTATGCCAAGCCCTTGCAGTCGAGATTGGATCACCAGATTTCAGCCCCGACAATGTCCCCCCGATATCAACATTGCTAGGATGTTGTCAAGGACTTGTCATCGTCGACAAGAGAGCTTCGAAAGTTCGCTTGATCCACTTTTCTCTCAAGGAGTACCTTTGCTCCCACCCCGACCTCTTTGCCGGAGCACACTCTATAATTGCAGAAACATGCTTGACGTATCTGAATTCTCAGCATGTCAACAGCATTCCACCTAAAATCGATGACATCCAAGATGTCCCCTTCCTCCAATATTCTTCTGCATATTGGGGAAGCCACGCCAGGAGGGAACTCTCGAATTGTGCAAAGTCATTGGCTTTAAAGCTCTTCAGCCTGTATGGTAGCCACATATCTGCTAGGGGCCTTCTGGAAGACCAAGTCGAATCTCATTGGATCATTGGTGCTCCAGAGGATGACGTCGTGTTCACTGGGCTACACTGTGCATCCATATTCGGAATTGTTGAGCTTGCGAGCGCTTTGATAGAGATGGAGGATTGTGATCTCAACCAAAAAGATTCCTTTGGCTTCACACCACTCATCTGGGCTGCCCAGTATGGACACGAAGGAATGGTAGAACTACTGTTGGCACAGAAAAATGTCGACCCCGACCTGTCAGACATGCCCGATAACCGACCACCGCTCTGGTGGGCCGTCATGAATGGACATGAGGGAGTAGTGAAGCTACTATTAGCACGAGAAGATGTCGACCCCGAGAGGCGAGACAACGATGGCCAAACCCCATTCTCGCACGCTGCCACCAGGGGGCATGAGGGAGCATTGAAACTACTACTAGCACGGGAAGATGTCAACCCTGAGACCCCGGACAACAACGGCCGAACCCCGTTCTCGTACGCTGCCGGCTGTGGGCGTGAGGGGGTAGTGAAGCTGCTTCTGACGCGGAAAGATGTCAACCCTGATAGACCAGACAATGATGGCCGATCTCCACTTTACCATGCTGCCCTCTGGGGACGTAAGGGAGTAGCGGAGCTGCTATTGAAACACGGAGGTATCGACTTGGATAGGACAACCAACTCCGGCAAGACAGCGCTCCAGGGGGCCATCAGTAGGGGGCGGACTCCAGTGGCAAGGTTACTCCGGGCCCATAAGACCACAACCGCCAGCACGCCCTAGGTCCCTGAAGCATTGCTTCTCCCGGGGGCCCCTTTTCACATGTTCATGTTTGGTTTTCGCAGTAACCGCAGCAGTATAGACTTTATCCTTGGCCTCATCCCGCTCTCCTTCCCCTCCTCCCCCTCCCTTTGTAGGAGGCTCGGCCTTGAAAGGCTTCCCAGAACTAATAACTGCGCTCCCCTAGTTGTCGTGGGGGTGTTGTTCTCGCCGGAAAGGTACGGGAGGAGTGCCCACGGAAGAGGTATAAAAATGGATCCATGCGGTGCAGAGGTGGATTGTTGGGCTTTTCCTTCCTTTTTTTTTCCCTTGGGGGCGTGGGGGGTCAATGTGCCAGCGACTCCTGCCTTGAATTTTGTAGTTGCATTTAGGAGGGTTTTCTTTTGCTTAATTTCAATTCTGTTGGTTTGTCATAAATCTAGTCTTTTCAGCGGATCGTTATGTTCAGTTTCTGAAATATATCAAGGATACCGAGGCTTTCTGTCCCCGCTTTTTATATTCCTCGTTCCGAGGGCAAACATGAACCCTAGTCTCTACGACTGGCCGGGTCTCTGCCACGAGTGATTAGGCATGAGTGAAAAGATAAAGTCGGGTGACAAAAAACTCAGGTCGTTAGCTATTTTACACCAAAGAGAGCCATTTTCGGAGACTCATAGCCGGACACTATCCAGGCAAGAAATTTCAAGAAGTGGCAAGTGATGGAGGTGGCGGCACGATCGTGTAGGCGTGGTGAGAGGAGAAGAATGTCATGGTGTCTATCCTCTATGGAAATTGCTAGCTAAAGGTCACTTAAGTATTGAAACATGCATAAACTTATACACCCTTTCATACCCTAGTAACATCTCTCGTCCATACTCCAATGTTCCTCCATCCCATGCGCGCTTCCTGTTGCCTGCGTTCCTCTCCGCTCCTAATACAAGACTCACTACTAGGATTATTATTATACCATCAGCAAGAAACATGAGAACAGCTATTTCTTCTATCATGGAAATGTCAAGCCTATAAATCGATGTCATGATTTTTTTGTGGTGAGATCAAAAAGTGACTTGAGACATTGCATGCGGATGATGTAAAAGATACATGACAACTACCTTTCTTGTAGGTTCTCTCTGGTTTCTCAATCCCATAAACCCTCTACCCAATCTTCCTTATTGAAAACTACTCTCTACCTATTCCCCAGTTTGATTTGGCCCAAAAGTGGAGCCCCCAGGTCCGCTGGGGTGATTAAATGGCTGACAGGGCTCGCTCGGTTTTGGTGTAAAATGGCCGCCTGCTCGAGTTTTTCGTCACTCGACTTTAAGTATTGAATTTCCCAGGCCGACTGAGGGAAAATACCACGGAGTGAAAATGAATTCCCTGTGGGTGTATCCGCAGATACATATCATACCACCTGGTATATGAATGCGGAAGCTATTCCTACCATATTTTCCCACCCACGCACACTGTCCGGGAGGATTTTAATAGGTTATAACTTGACTAATATACATTGGCCTACTTCATATAGCGAAAAGATTGAAAGCCACCCGCTAGAGAAGTTCTCAGGTTTATAGAAACCAACATTCGAATCCTAGCTATATTAAACTGTAATTGATGTTTCAGTTCCAATGCTTAGCTTCAATGTGCGATAGATATGCTAAGGGTTAAGGAAAAATGAGCAGTTTGGAATATAATATGACTGTTGCTAATAAACCAAGCACCAATTATAGGCGGGTTATAAAGGCTAAGGAGCACAACATATCCCTCAACAAGGATATACTCCCGGGATCCATTGACCATTGGGGCCTGAGATACTATTTCCTATGATTACTCCTGTATGAATCCGCGACGACCAATAGATAACACTTAGAAAAGCTATCACCTTATAAGGGTCATGCTGACAAGCCATGCATGAATATCCCATGACGGGGTATGATCGTAAGAGAACCTGATCCAACCCTAATATACCCCCCCTCCCGAAATGCTCCTATCTTCTTGCAAATGCTAGATCCACCTTAAGGAAGACATATCGAATCGCCTTCCGCCATCATACTTGCATAAGCTAGCACGGTTTGTTGGACACTAATCTGACATTTACCAAAGGATCGGCTGCCCCTAGTGAGATTAAAAGCCCGTGCACTCGAGTTCACAAGGCATGAACCGATCTCGTGCCTCGCGGCTCGAGACGATGCAGGAGGGAAAAAAAGCAAATTTAACGAAATTCATTACCGGTACTCCTCAAGAAGCCTTGGGAAACAAGTTCCTGGGTGATCAGGACGCTGCAGTCTGGCCTATATCCTCAGATGCTTGGCTAATCCCCTTGCTCCATTGATACCTTGGACCTACCAGCGTCCTGCCGGTGTCCGTGCTCTTATCCTGATCAAGAATACCCACAAATTGCATGACACCATGGTATCAAAACCCCCCCCGACCCCACCACTCCACAGCGGTAACTCACGGCTGTCCTTACAACCCACAACCCCCAGAGTAAGTCTTCTCATGCAAAACTATCCACCAATCAAGTCAAGCGATAGAGCCCCGGCAAGGATCTCCACAACCCACTCGTTCTTCTCACTCAAGATTTGCCCCCCCCCCCCCCATTTGTTGTAGTAGTACGTATTGGCAGTTCTTTTCTACCGAAGAGGCATAGTGTCTAAGTAGTGCAAGAGTGGAGGGCGAACTATCCAGCGGATTCTACTGGTAAGGAAGCGGGTGCTAGCCACAGCCCGCGGTGAACTCTAAAATTGATATTCGTATATCTGTGCTAGCCAGTGAGCATTGCCAATACGCAGCTATTAAACACAGTCCGAGCCGGTCGACCTAAAAAAGCTCCCCCCGTGGAACATCGTGAATTGAATTTGATGAGATTGAACATTCTTCCTGCCACATACCTGCGCAATCCTGATCTCCTGATACCAGTGCACCCACTATCATCATCCTTTGGTAGAAAATAACTGCCAATACGCACTACGACAGATGGGGAAAGCAAATCTTGGATGAGAAGCATGAGTAGCTGATGATCTGCAGCCGTCATCACTTCCTACCGGTACCTATTGTATCTACGGTAACCGCAAAAGATCTCACAATCAATAAACAAATCGCCGGAGAAAAGCACTGCTGCACATACAGTTTGGCACCCGCACAACAGTCCACATCCCAACAATTTTCGGGTGTCCCGGGACCTCCCACAGCATAGTATCGCACAAGTACAACCTTTCCTCCCCCCAATTTAGGCCGGCGCTTCCTGCTTCCTCCCCTTGTAAAGGCTGCAGAAATAAGTACGGTACTGTGCCGCTACCGGTACCGTACTCGAGTCAGCCTCTCCCATTAGCTTCCACGTTCGGAAGAAGAAAAGGTAAATTCGAAGACGAGAAACAAGTGCGGGGCCAGTTAGACCTAGGAAAATTTTAATTGAGGAGAGGGGGGATTCGTGGAGGGGGGGGGGGTGTGGGGTTTAGTCGAAATACCATACAGTAAAAGGGATAAACCGGATAAACTGTTTTTCCGTCGCGCTTTCGCCCCGGAGAGACATAGCGCCTCCACAGCAGCTGGCACTCCTCCCCGGCCATAAATACCCGGGAACAGGAATTAGAGAAAAGATAAGGAAAAATATCTTTCTGCATCTAAGCTCCCATACAAAATATACCCCTTGATTTCGGGTACCGTACTTCTGGCCGCGGACGAGCAAGTAATGGTGCCTCGGATGTCTAGAACTAGGCAAGTTGGTGAACTTAATTGAGGATCGTTAAGCGATTCCTTGGCGAGGGATAGTTTTTTTTGTTGGGGTTGGGCTGACAGTGAAATAGGAAGACATGTTTAGTTGAGCCTCAAGTCACAGCTCTCTCAGACAACACCTAATGATGCATTGGGAATTATTTAACAGCTGAGACGGATTGTCGGGTAGATTCAGGCAAACAAAGGCCTTTGAAACAAGCTAGCTGGATTCTGGCGCTTCCACTGAATTATTATCATAATTATTATATTCGTCCAAAACGCGCTGTCCCAACAACTGCGCACCAAGCAGCTGCTGTGCTAGTACTGTACTGCCAGTACACTATTAACTTTAGTGTTCTATCATAGAATTATGCTAGCGGGCTATCACGATAACGGTAAAGCACTATGGCACTGGATTCCTAAGGCCAACAACGGAACGCATTCCTTCTTATGACACCCTTCCCAAGATCAAGATAATGTCTCTGGTTCCTTCTTGAGGGCTTTTGACGTGGGAAAAGTAGGCATCCTCCCCAGAAAATATGTGTGTCAAGACTCCCAACAATATTCCATTGCGTAGCCCTAAAAGGTTGAGGACTTCATCATGCAGGGATCCAACAAGCGAGGTTCCCAATCAAAAATCCAATAAATACAAAATAAAAATTCAATAAAATAAATAAATTCGCTTCCCCCCCGCCCGTACACCACTTGCAGGGGAGGTAGAGAGGACCGCTGGCAGCTTGCACCGTACATATCCTCCCTCTTGTCTTCTTCCTCTCCTTCTCCTTCATCTTTATTCCAGACTACACCTTTTCCTTCCACAAGTCCTGACGACCAATTGATACAATGCAAGCCGCCGTGGGATCATTCATCCCATCGCTAAAGGTAGCCTTTCCTCCGAGTTCATGGTTTGCACTACTGCCTTCCCCGTCCACCGCTTCTCCGACAATTCCACCTTCAGCATCGAAATACCCTTTCACCATCTCTGAACCCCTCTACACGGCGTTCCTCGATCCCCGGGTACCATTGTCAATTGCAGCGGTTTATGCCGCCGCCGTGCATCTTCTCAATTCTCGATGCAACGGAAAACCGTACTACATTGCTACGACACGGATCTTTAAGGCATTCGTGCTGCTTCATAATCTCTTCCTGGCTGTTTACTCTCTATGGACATTCATTGGGATGGTCGGTGCTATCCACCGGTCAATTGTAACCTCTAGGGGGGTTCCGGGAGTGGTTGAATCATTATGCAAGATCAGACCCGAGACAAGATTCGCAGGTGTGGAAATCAGAGAAATGGAAGGCGGTGTCGGACTCTGGGAAGAAGGATTGGCATTTTACGGGTGGCTCTTCTACTTGAGCAAGTTTTACGAGGTCTTGGATACCGCCATCATCATCGCGAAGGGAAAGAAGAGTAGTCTTCTGCAGACTTATCACCATGCTGGTGCAATGATCTGCATGTGGGCTGGAATAAGGTTTGTTAATACTTTCCCCTTACGGCCACTATTTTTGGATCCTCCCAAGGCTAATTGATAAATCTATACTGTAGATTCATGTCGCCACCTATCTGGGTCTTCTGCATCTTCAACTCACTGATCCATACACTCATGTACTTCTACTACACCCTGTCCACCGTCCGCATCCCCGTCCCAAACGCCCTCAAGCGCAGCCTCACCTCCCTCCAGATCACCCAATTTGTTGTTGGTGGCTCACTCGCTGCTCTGCACCTTTTTGTCTACTTCACTCCTACCACTTACCTCTCCGGCTCCCTAACTGAGGCTGCTCCATCCTCCTCGGCCCCCGCTTCGATTTCCAACCATGGAATGCCGATGGATGTCAGGGCACCCGGAATGGTGCACTGTCTGTCGAATCCCGGGGAAGTCTGGGCTGTCGTTGCAAACGTCATTTACCTCACACCCTTAACGTAAGCCTATCCCCATGCTTCACACACCTCAATCAAACGATTGAATCAAAAAACTCACAACCAAACAGTTATCTATTCGTCAGTTTCTTTGTCGAATCCTACACCAAACGCGGAAAGACCAAAAGAGCTGCGGCGGCCGCTACTCTTGTTGCGGAGAAGCCGGCCCGGTGAAACGCTTAAAAAATCATTGATACGCTTGCACGAGATGAAAGGAAATGAAGTCAATGAAGAAAAAACAATTTTTAAACGGATTTCTGGGTCTAGATGAAACTACTGCGGATAAGAGTAGGCTTTTTATGTGTTATACAAGCATTGGTGGGGGGAAACAAGCCTATCCCCGCAATTTTCGTGGAGGGTAAGGAACTGTATATAATTATCCGCTTTCTTTTTAAAAGTCAATGGAGTTTTTTGCTTTTTTACAAATATAACAATATCATGGTTTGCCCCCAAACAGCACGCACAAAAGTGTTGATACTTGAGTGCCAGGGGGGGATATTTTCCCACGAGACAAGGGATTGCTTTGCTGGTTAACCTGGATTAACTTGCTCACTAACTCTCCAGCGGGCACCTGTCCAAAGATTTAATCGACCACCAGAATAAAATACCGATGTCGGAAAAGAAAAATAAAACAGCACCAGTGGATAACCACATCATAACGCGTGCGTAGCACCATTATGACAACCTGCCACGAACATGAACCATGACCGCAGCAAATAAAAAAGAAAAAAAAACAGGAACGTGTTCCACTACGATAACTCACCCAATTAGCGACAGCCAAGCATCCAGCCACACGAACCCGTCACTGCAGATATCTATCATATTAACTGATTAACGATAACTCTACTTTCTACACCTTCTCCCCTCCCCTCCCCTCCCCTACCACCGCCCTAATCATGCACTGTCACTCACATCAACAACATCCCGGGAATATCGTGTCGTACATACCATCGTAAGGGAGTCTTAACGGCAACCTAATTTTCTCCTTCACCCGAGCCTTTGGCCAATCACAGTCTACGCGCATCCTAGCCTTTTAGATTCTCTCGATTCGGGAGATCATTCTAGTAAGCCACGTCGTCATGGGCACTTTCTTTCCCTTCCCCTGCTGTGCATTCCCGGGGGCTTGTGGTCCGAGTCGTGTGTCGCAGACTCGGCAGGCGGGTGGGTTTGTGCGCACATCGCACAAATCGGTTTGGCAACGGATTAGTTACTAGAATGTAGTATCGGTACGGTATCGGACTCTACCCTATTGGATGCTACTGGTACTGCGGCGGCCTTGTAGCACGGATGCCGGTAGTAGTCAAATGGTGGGCAGTGGTGATAGGCTGACTGTGGTAGGGGGGGGGGGGTGCCGGTATGTTCGGTACAAGGTTGGACTTCACAGCTTTCTTAAGTTGTTCGACGCAAGACTGTAAAGTACCGTGCTCGGCGATTAGCGAGCACTCCCCCCCGCCCACGATACGCAGCCGTAGACGAAGCGAAGCGCTGAATGGTCTCATCTGTTGTGCCAAAGTAAGCAAGCAAACAGCACGAGTAAAGCCGCCCTTCCCAGAACTATAACTTATTATATTTGTAGAGATTTCTCAGTAGGACCATAAACGAGAAGTCGAGCTTGAGCCGGGGGGAAGACAAGGGGAGTGGCATATCGCAATGTCTCAAGCTAGCTAGCAATGCACAGCGCAATACTATCATATCCGCACTATAGGGGTATGACATACGTACGCAAGTGATATCGTGTCTCTCGTAGTGAAGTGATAGCTCATCATACCCATGTGTGCGCCTTCAGGTTGAATGATAATCGAGGGAGAGGGATGGGAAAAATAATCAAAACACGGTGCAATCATGATATGCACGCCCGTAACACACTATGCTGGGCTTCACCGCTACACCGCAACCGGGTGTTTGCTAGTATGCAAGGCAAGGGGTGCAATAACCAGGGCATGGAATCCGTCACCCTCCTCCCGTGGTGAAGGTGAATGGGCGGACAAGCCAACAATCTGTTACATTGATGTTATAAACTGCCGCACAGGACACTTAGCAAAGCACAAAAAAGGTGCGACAGACCGCCGGGCGACACCATCTTTTCTTTTGTCCTCCTTCCATTTCTCTGCTCTCCCTTATCTACTCGAGAACTATACATATCTACCACTCAGTATTGAACTCTACCCACCCATCCGATACCGCTCGGAATACCCGCACACCGCCATCAATCATGGTGTCCCCGAGTACAATTTCTCCTCGAACAACTGCCTTCACGCCGCCCACGTTCTGCTCCAAGGTTTGCACCACGATACCCTCGGGGCCTTCCCTCACGTTATCTACGATAGCGGTGTGGTCGCGGCTGCCATTGGGGTTCTCCGGGTCCCCCGTCCATTGTTCAAAGATTAACGCCCCATATTCATCCCTTTTGACCCAATGGGCAGCTCGGAACTGCAAGATATCCCCCCGCTTTAGGGGTGTGTTTGGGAGCCTCTGAGGCGGAGGCGATATGTTGGGGTAGTATGAATAGATGCAGAGCCCGAAACTGATTCCCTGGGGTACCATTATTTTGTCCCCCCCTCTTTGCTCATCCTCCTCCCGGAGGGCTCGGAAGCATACGTCTGCTAGCGCCCAGCATTCACCGTTGCCCACCTGCTGACCGAGCCTATCAGTAACCCATTCCACAATCCTATCACCCCATTCCACACCGAGTGGCGGCGGTGAACTGGGTGGGGGGATGTGTCTTTGAAGAGCTTTGACAGTCGCTGCGGGGGCCGAAGCGTCCCAGGTGAGCTTGATCTTTGTGGTGGACAGGTTCATTGTCCACCGAGAAGCTATTAATAGAGTATGTTGGGTTCTTCCCGAGGATGCTCGTGTCCACCGTGAGGCCCACATAAGCATTTTATCCTCAATCGCTTCGATTGACTTAGGAAACCTCAAGGGTGACTTCGAAAACCAAGCTGTAGAAAGCTCAAGATCAAGATCTGGAGGTACCTCAGGAAAGAATTGAGAAGGCAATCCGTTGTTGGGAAGGACAAGCATCGCAGATGGTAGTGAAGGTCTGCTGCCAACTGGAATTGGAGGTGGGCCAGGGCTCGTGGATCCACGTGGAATTAATGCGGCAGGCTTCCTCTTAGGTGGCAGTGGTGGAGGTTTCTTTTTTGTAGTTGGTGATATGACACTTTTTGTCTCTTGAAGGCTGGGGTCAGAAGGTCTTGTGGGGAGCGGTGGAGAGGGTCTAGCCCGTATTGGAGGTGGTGTCACGATTCTGGGTGATACGTCTCTGGGGCTGGCGGCATTCGGTGAACCCCGCATGGACAGCAAATCTGCGTAACCCTGCACGTGTCCCCCTCCCTGCGATTTCGGTTTCTCATGTAAACCCATCTCCTCCGCTTTTTTATACCCAGCTGCCACTTGATCTCCATGTCGCTGTTGAAAATTTCGTCCAGTCCTCAGGGCAGCCTTTGCATCCGAGGCATTAACCGACATTGGGTTTCTGTAAAAAGAATTCGCAGTCTTAATGGCAGCCTTCTTCTCAGCAAACGATGTCCCCCCCCCATCATGGGAGTTGGAAGCTATCTGGGGCCTCCGTCCTATTGGTGGGGGAGAAGATTTTGGTGCCATGTTAAACCCCGGAACAGATATTCCAGCCTTTCCAAGACGCCCAACAGCTGACAAATTTAATCCACCAGTCTCATCAACTCCTTTCGATGGAGGAGGCAGCGATTCCCTTCGTGGGGGTAGGCGAGGGGGGGTATCCGGCGGTTTCCTGCCATCGTCACTGGATGGCTGATCACTTCGTTTCGGGGGCAGTGGCAACGGCTCTTTGCCTACCCCAGTCGTGTTCACACGAAACGGCACCGGAGGAGGGAGGGGTCGTTTGGGTTCTTGAGATTCATCACCTCCAACCTTGGAAGATGGAAGCGGTGCGTTTGGATCACGTTTCGGCGGAGGCCCAAAGCTAGCAGGGTCTTTGAGAGCAGAGATTGGACGGGGGTTTATCGAATTTTCCGCGCCCCCCGAGCTACCTGGCTTTCCCATCCAGCCGGCCTTTGAAGGCCATCAGCAGGCGACAACACACCAAGTCCGACGAATTCATGGGGGGAATCATACAACTTGATCAAGCCCCTTAAAGTCCCGCCTCCATCGTGAGTCTCCGCTAGTTGATGATGATGATGATGATGATGGTGATGGAGGTTTAGAATCGGACGAACCGGGATGCCAACCAGACTTGGAAACCGATTTCAATCGGTCCATGATGGATATAATCAAACAAGAGCAATCGGGGGGAGGGGCGGAGATGAAGTCCACGATGGAGGATTAGGGGAAGTGGTAGCCGTGCATAAAGAAAAAGGGCTAGTCGTGTCGCCAGTCGATACGGTAGGGAATCTCGGCTAAGTTTATCTTTCTTGTCTGGGCGGCAAACAGCGCCCGTAGCAGGGAAGTATCCAACAACTGGGACCATGGCAAAAAATCCGTGCGTATAAGTACCCGGAATATGTTTTCGCACAAGACAGGGATTATTTCACAGGTTAATATAAATTAACTGTCGAAAACATATCCCGACTGCTTGTATATGAGCGCCTATAAAAATTCCCAGCCCGCTTTTGGATACTTCTTGCCTGCTATGAGCAAGGTCGTTGCTCTCCAGTGCTTATTTTTTCCTCTCTAAGCCCAATACCCTCCACCACCGTAAAAACTCGCTAAATCCACAATCAGAAATTGCTGTGCTGAGCCGCAACAGGCTTAGCCCAGCAAGTTAACAAAATTGCGAACACCGGTTAATGAGATCCAGGGGCTCAATTTAAATAATATATACCCTGTCTAGAATACACCGTTCCTTCTCGGGGTGTTTCCTCTCGGATCACGAGGGTTAGGGGCCTGACCCACCGATGGGCGATCTACCGTACCAAATTTTTACAGCACTCCATCAAGGAAGATCATGACTGTGCTAGTGCTATGATAGGAGAGATGTTTTCGCGCAAAGACAGGGATTGTTTTACTGGTTGACCTCTATTATCTGTGCGAAAATTTCATCCACGACTTCTGCAACACCGGTGGCTGGATTTGTCGCATCTATCAATATATTCTCTCAGGTCACATTGCTTTATCGAGCAAAGGCAAAACCCTCCTGCTAAAATTTTCACGGACGCGCAGTACAACTTTCACTTTTCTTCACTTGTCAGCAGAGCTGGAGGCGCCGGGGCGCAAGTCTTGCACACAGCCCAACAGCCCATACCGTGACGCCAGTATCCGTACGATATGTCCTTCGATGAAGGCTATTTACTCTCTTTTCTTTTTCTTCAAGGTCAGGAGTCTTAGAAACTTTCTTCTCGTGTCGCCAAACTACAACTAACAAGTTACCTAAGGAATTAAAGACATGTGTGCGAGTGGTTCAGTGAAACTATCGCATGAAACGCCTATGTGCCGTAGGTCGTACTCGATATTTCAAACCTAGGTATCATCATCATATCATACCTAGAGAGCCGGGGCGTAGCAAAAACATATCACTAGCTATGTTTGCGACACGATTGCCATAGAATCAGAGAGACAAAATCACTTATTCCCGCAGGGACTAGAGAGCCCAGAACTTCATTTCTTATCACCGGAGCACCGGCGTATCACCGGGCACCCTACTTCTTTTCTGTCAGCCGTTGGAACGAGAGGAATCCTACGAAGGTCTTGTACAGCAGTGGAAACTAGAGCCGGGCGTCCGTAGTTGGAAAGCAAGGCTAGAAAATTCAGATCAATAGATGAACCTTGCTTTTTTTCCGCTCCTGCCCCCCCTCTCAAAGCGCTTTCTAGCTTGATGCAGGAGCCACATGTCGAGAGGGATCTTGAATTTCCATCGCGACTCACTATATCTCGGCCGCGGGACCTGAGCATTAGGATAGCTAAATACACTACGGTATCCTTCTGTACTCTTCACTCATTGTAAAGTATCACAAGGACGGAATTAACGGTGTTGTTTCTGCTAAGAAGGATTTAACTAGTTATTGGACTCGGCAGCCAGGTACCTTCGACAGCAGTCGGGTAGGAGATGATTACTTGAACGCTAACCCTCAATATCCTGCCTTACGTAGGATTCGATCCCCGATAGCAATTCTTGCCCCACTCATAAACGCCAAACCCAACAGAAACTCTCTTGGGCCTGTCAGAGGCCTCCCCGCCGCACAACCCTAGGCATCAACTTCCCCCGTTGAGCAGACTATCCGAACATTCCGTTTCAAACAAGCGTCTCCGATGCAGGGGCTACAGGCTACCAATGCCCTTCCCAACCCTTCTCCAATTGCTTTCCCGTCCGCTATCCACCGCACCGCATCACCATATCAGCCCATAGTTGCCATTACTAAAGATATCAAAGCTATCCTTGGATCTGCAAAGCTCTGCAACAAAAAGTAGGGCGAGCATTGCATGGAGGGATGTGGACCACGGGGGCCCGGACCACGATAGGATAGTGGGAGCCCAGTAATAGCTTCCCCGCTTCAAACGTGCCGAAATAAATTATCATGATAAGGTCTAAGCAAGAATTCATACCTAGCTAGCGTTAATCACTGTACATAGAGTAATAACAATTGATATAGTAACCCATCAGCCAGGCCGGTCCACGTATTGGGCAGTTCATATGACTCCGATCTAGCTGGCTATAGATGCCGGTAAATACCTAAATAGTAGCCCTTTGCGGAGGAGCGTTTCAGGCGATGTCCCGCACAAGATTAATCGGCACCCCCCACTACAATTCTCAGGCTCTGGGGGATCTACTGAGCACAACAGCAACCTCAGTATCCCGCGGCAGGAAGAGGATAGGAAAGAAAGCGAGAGGCACCACGGTACCACAGATTTCATCCGGTACGGTATGGGCAGCACGGGGCAAGAACCGGAAAGCAGGCCCTACCAGAAGACCAAACGTCCCGCCAATTTGGAACTTCGGACGCCAGCCAAAGGTACACATAGAGAAGGGACACCGGGGAGGCTGTGCGGTACCGGTACCACATTCCCATTGAAAGAGCGAGAGGTACCAATGCAACTTCTCCCGGTATTATGCCGTAGGGCATCTATCATGCAATGAATCCCTACGGCGGAATCAAGCGATCCTTCTGGGGCTTGGGACACACTCATGCTTGCGGGATTAATCTTGCGAAACCTTGATAGCCGAAGCATCAAATGCACCGGTAAAGCCCCCCCAAAATTGATGGGCGGTCGTCGTGGCGACATGTCAAGAGTCCCCAGGGAGATATCATACTAACCTCTTTTGCCTAAGTTTCAAGATTTCAAGAGTCCAATCCTTTCGCTTTTCTCTTGTCACGTCCATTACCAACGGAAAATGAATGAAGGCACGTAGTTGGTCAAACACTCCTATGATAAGATACTGTATCGGCGCAAGTATTTGGAAGAAATTTTCTCAGTGAGAAAGGGCCCCGACCACCACCAGACAACGGGGGAGAACCCCCCCGATCTAAGAGGACTGGTGGATACGATATTTCTAGAAATGGGGCCCCCTTTCGCTTCCTTTTTTTTTTTCAAAAGCATACTGGTATCTGGCAACAAGCAGTGTACGGCAATGTATTTGGGAGTGCAGCCCTTGTTACCAAGCTACCCAACCAGCGAAAGAAACCCTGTCTCATCCTTGAATACTTTATGCTAGATACAAGCACAAAAAATTCGAGACATTTTCCCTACGTTTCTAGAAACGGATGAATTACTTGTACCCTCTTTCAATGTGGGGAACCGCTCGGGTAAAGAATGTGCGCAAGCATACAAAAATCACTACCGGTAGCGAGGGTCTCTAGAAAGCAGTGGGTTAGCGAAGGAGAATTTTGAACCACGGTAGGGGTTGGACGGGCTGTCAATTAAAGGTATTAGCGAAAAGTTACCGTAATTTTTCCTACCATAAATTTCCTGCAATGAAATCCAATGATGTAGTCCTGAAAATCAATCAATTGAGTAAAAGCAAGGATTGTTTGCATCTCGCTACCGGGGCTGAGGGCTGGCATGGCTTAGAGGACCCTCTTTACTACTGTCGTGCTCGAGTACCGCTATTGTGTCTCGAGGCGTCCGCAGTTCGAGAAAACAAGAACAAACCACCACCCCCGATCTCTCTTGCCTCCACTTTATTACCACGTAACACAATAATATCTTAACCCCTGAGAACATGGACGATTCAGCGCTCGAGAATGAGTTACATGCTCATGTGGTGGATGTGTTCGCCATGAATTATCATAGTGTATCTCTTGCGGACTGCAGCGCTCATACAATAAGGTGCCGTACTGTATTCAACAGTACCGGTAATCAACGAGAAATCGATAACCATGTATTACCGCTATCAAATGACCGCGCCACGCTTTTACTCGGGCGGCGACCCAAGGCGTTGCGTTGGGCTGAGCCTCCACAGTAACCATTGTCTGTTCCACAGGTAGGTTGTTGCGGGGGCTGAAACAGATCCTCGAGTATATCAGTCAACCAGCGGAAGCGCCAGCTCTCCCGAGATACTGAGTGCAAATTTGTTTTTTTCATACTTTTTTCAGTAGACTTACTCGAGTACCCCCCTACATATAAAGACTTCGCCCTGGGGGCTTGGTTTGAGGTTTGAGGTTTCTTTGGAAGTTTCCACTTACCACTCTACTACTACCTACCGCACCTATCATACTTTTCCCTCTCTTGTTCTAAACCAGCTACCAGAATTGGCACGAGGAGAGCATACACCATCTACTAAATCTGCCTTCGTGAATTGTCTTGGTTATCCGCTGCCATCGTTATTCATTTATCACAGCCCGGGATGGAGAGCGTGCTACAGTTTCTGCGGAAATCAAAGCGGGAGATCCATGGGAGCTTCGAATCCTACATCTCGAGAGAAATTATCATACCCTGTCGGAGTTGCGAGCGATACGTCCCCATAAAAGTTATCGGAGTACTGCTCGAGCCAGACAAGGCCGTGCAGTTTAAATGCAATCACTGTAGCCAGGTAGTTGGCTTCACCACGAGAAGCCCGCAAGCTCGAGCATATCCACCCCCACAAAGCTGGCCGCCGAACCACACTCCAGCGACTCCATTTGAATTGGATTTAGCCAAAAGGGTCATATATGGCGACCCTGTTTCTATTGGTAGTGTATGACATCCTGTTTCGTTAAAACCCTTAGGTTGTAAACGGTACTGACTCGTCGCAGCAAATATATATTGCTGAGACCGGCCATGCGGCTAACAGAAACTCGAATTCCCATAACGAATTAAGGGATGATCCAGAACCCTCACACCCCCCTCGAAACCCTACATCTTCCAGCCTGAAAGGCAAACAAAAAGCCCCGGCGAGGAAGGCAAGCGTGTCCTTCCCTGAACGCCTACCGACTCTGCGTGACGCATCCAGTGATCGGAGCTCGAGCGAATACCTTGGTGAGGATGGCTCCATGGATGGAAACCCACGAAGTCGTCAAAGCTCCGTCAGTTTACCGAGACGGCCCTCATCCGGCTTCCGTCACCACGACACCATGGGCTTTGACAGTATGGTCGATAAGCCATTCGGCCGACACTCTTGGAGCTCTTCAAGGCATTCTATTGGGCCCCCTCACCGCTCGCATTCTCCAGTCCCACCAATTCCTCCCATGCCTCGGTCAACAACTCCCACCTCTAGTACTATATCAAGACGGAGCACTATATACCGGGGGTCAGGAGACTACACAATGGACCCTGACCCGAGTCCAAGACTTAGCACTGAGTCTAACAGTAGCCGGGACTGGCAGAATCCACACATGAACCGCTCGTCGTTGGATTCCGAGTTCGATCAAAGACGTGAGCTTCCTGCTCCTATCGATCGAAATGTATCCGGAAAACGACGTGCGGAACCTCGGCGGGGGCTTCACAGAGCTGCTGTCAGTAGGAGACAAAGTATCCGTCTAGTGAGTCAGACATAGTCCTAGTCACGCTCCAAAGCTAATTCTACAGGAAAACGAGGACGAATCTGAAGCCATCGCTTCTAGTATCAAAAGGCGTGATAGCATGGGTTCTGACTTCGAAGTCGAACCATCCGACGAACAAGTTCGGCATGCAACACAAATTTGGAGCAAGCCCGGAAAACACGAAAATGCCGATGTCCAATGGGCCCGCGATATCCTCAGAAGACACAGGAGCTGGAGGAATATAAACAGCAAATATCCCAACCCCCTCCAAGTAAACAGGGGGAGTGTCGAACAATTTCAAATGCGACCGGATAATGCTGACGAAGGCCCCAACTCCAGCACCAATAATCCTCAGCAGCCACACCCATTGACTATACCGGTGCTTTCAAGCTCTACTCTGGGGTTTAATGAAAATGATATTCCCACACCTGTGGAAGAAGAGCCGGATTCTGCTGGGCCCAGGTTTAGAACCGCTTCCAGTAGATCTTTACAGGAATCTGGAATACCGTTTGGGAGAGGGCCAGAGACTTCGGAGTTTTCACTCGCCGGCACTTCTCAGGCCACCAACAACCAAGCGAAATTTAATGATCTCGGTGGTTCGAATCCTGCTAGTGGTGGTGGCACACCGCATCGAGAAGCTACCCCGTCCGAGCTACCCAGACCCCATTTAACCCCTCGCTACGTAGCCCGAAGGTTGAGACGACGCTGCAGGAGGGCACTAAAGGCCATTGCATGCAAGATAGCTTCATTCCGCCGGACGTCAAGCCGTTCGGCAGCCCAGGTGCCTACAGTTGTAGCAACCGCTGTTGACTGTCCCCGGCAGGGTTCCAACATAGACCCAAGGCATCCTGCGGCTCCAGAGGACTTGGAGCCCACATCTACCCATCAGGACTTGGAGATGTATGAAGTGCCACCTGATGGTCCTGCTGAAGCGGAGGCCAGCACACAGGTTTACTCCGGCGAAATCACTCATGACCCTTCTGAGGAGGAGGTTAGCCAGGTCGTTAGTGAGATAGCTCATACTATCAATGGCATGGTCGCCCCGCTGATAGAACTGGAATTCGAAGCAACCCCTCTACAGCTGGGGTTCGCTACCCGGCAAGTGTCAATGTAAATGACGAGTTATGTTTTCCTATGCTTTCCCTTTCTTTTTTTTCTTCTCTTTTTTCTCTCTCTTTTGTTCATGCTATTCGTTCGCCGAGGATTTCTTTTCTGTATTCCATCATGCGACGGATACCTCGGGTTTTGGCTCTATGTTTTACAAAGAGATGGAACGTATGCACCTCGTCGTCCCCGACCCATTTGTCTCATTATTTGGCACTTATTGGCCTAATTCAGGGTTTGATGTTCAAGACGATTATTGTTATGTCTTAGGGATAGCTACATATTAGGTCTAGTCTGGCTCATGTATGCACTGGAGATGTATAGGCACTCCATGCAGGTAATTTTTAATTATAATAGCGGAGAATACATATTTCTTTGGAAAGATGCTGGCTCATGTACGCGTCGGAAATGTATAGGCACTCGGTGCACTTAATTTTTAATTATAATAACAAGAATACATATTTCTTTGGAAAGATACCGGCAACTATTGTAATGTACGATAGAATTTTTTCAATTTAGTAGGTTCATCCTGACCAACTCTATGTACTGCACAAGACAGTACTTTCTTGGGCTCAAATCTACCCCTGTGATTCAGGCTCCCATGGCCGGACCCCGGACTCCGGGTGACTGTATATTTGAGTTAGAAGTCAAATGACCAGGAGATCGACCGTATCATAAACTCTAGGCAACAGGGAGAGGAGAAAAAATTTTCTCCTCCACCCCACAGGATCGCTTATGGTCAACTTGGATCAAACCCCGTAGTCTTCCGACCGTTAGAACATGTATCGTATCATACAGCATCGAACAAAGCCATGGCAAGTACCGGTATTATTTAGCTTTTGGTTTATAAGATAGAAACACGTGCCCCAGGCGCCAATCCGCAGGGCAGTATTATTATTACCGGTTGTCCCGTGAGGTGAAATCTCCTCCTACTACTCCGGGGGGGCGGACCTTAATTCAGGTCTTATCTCTAATAATACTGCACTTATAGGACTGCCTACAGCAACCCACTCAACAGCTAATCCGCCATGCCGATCCAATCCAAGTACCAGTACTGGTACGATTCCAGCACCTGACCTTGACCCAGATAAACCGTTGTGAAAATTTTCTTCCTCCTCCTCCTCCACCTTCACTCACCCCCCCCTCCCCTTTTTCGTCTTGATACGGCACAAGTTGTGCTTGTATTACGTGTTTCTATCCCAGCGATTCGTACATTCTCCCCATCATTCTTTGTGAGATTAATAACCTGGATACCCCCCCCCCCCCCAAAAAAAGTGCGAGATAAAGATGGCATGAAAGGGAAGGGTTTTTTG
>Ga0307509_10002769_pt1 | contig 27883 bp, 23 predicted proteins | sample 10_EM_MG_FD_202245 | JGI IMG/M metagenome (GOLD analysis project Ga0307509, IMG submission 202245) | Populus trichocarpa ectomycorrhiza microbial communities from riparian zone in the Pacific Northwest, United States - 10_EM | ecosystem: Host-associated > Plants > Roots > Unclassified | place... | reverse complement strand
GATCGTGTTCGCGATCATCCCGCTGCTCCTCCTCGCGCTGCCGCCGGCGCGGTGGTGGAAGCGGATCGGGTTCGCGCTCGCGGTGACGATCCTCCTCGCCGGCATCTCGCGCCTCGCCGAGTGGGGCGTCACCGACATCAAGACCTGGGAGTGGCAGCAACGCCTGATGCTGACCGACACGGTCAACACCGTGCGCCGTCTCCATCTCAAGGAGGGCGGCGCGGCGAAGGCGTTCGAGGGGTTCGCCATCGTCGATCCCAAGGATCTCCCGAACCGGCTGTCGCCGAAGCGCGAGGCGTTCGACTGGTACCCGCTCACCCACGGCGACAAGCGCCCGTTCGATCTCGTCACCTCCGACGAGGGGTCCGCGCGAATGGCCGCGACCTGGCGGCGGACGATCACGAAATATCCGTTCGCGTACCTCAAGCACCGCGAGCTCGTGGTCAAGGGGCTCTTGCTCCTCGAAGGCAAGTCGGCCGTGTTCGACAGCTTCGGCGACGTCGAGCTGCTCGGCGCGCTCCACCACCGCGCGAGTCCTTCGGGCTGGGAGGACGGCATGCGCGCGTGGATCCGCGCCGCCGGCCACACGCCGCTGTTCCGGCCGGTCATCTACGTCCTGATCGCGATCGGCGTGCTGATCTACGAGCGCAAGCGCCGCACCGTCGCGTCGACCCTCGCCGCGAGCGCCCTGCTCTACCTCGCGACGCTCGCGTTCCTGTCGCCGGCCGTCGAGTACCGGCTCGCGCACTGGATGGTCACCGCCGGGTTTGCCGCCGGCGTCGCGGTGCTCGTCGCGCGGCGGTCTCAGACGCCTTCGCGATAGGCGCCCGAGCGGATCGCGTCGGTCCACGCGCGATTCGCGAGGTACCAGGAGATCGTGCGCCGGATCCCGGTCTGAAAGTCGATCGTCGCGTGCCAGCCCAGCTCCGTAGAGATCTTCGTCGGATCGATCGCGTAGCGGAAGTCGTGGCCCGGGCGATCGGTGACGAACTCGATCAGCGCGCGGTGCGGCTCGGGCGTCGGCGCGAGCTCGTCGAGGAGATCGCAGATCGTGTGGACGACGTCGAGGTTCTTCTGCTCGTTGCGCGAGCCGACCAGGTAGGTCTCGCCGATCCGGCCCTTCGCGAGGACGATCCGGATCGCGGCGCAGTGATCGGTCACGTAGATCCAGTCGCGCACGTTCTCGCCCTTGCCGTAGACCGGCAGCTTCTTGCCGGCGAGCGCGTTCGCGATCGTGAGCGGGATCAGCTTCTCGGGGAACTGGTACGGCCCGTAGTTGTTCGAGCAGTTCGTGGTGACCGCCGGGAACTTGTACGTGTGGACGTACGCGTTGACGAGGTGATCGCTCGCCGCCTTCGACGCCGAGTACGGCGAGCGCGGATCGTACGCGGTGGTCTCGACGAACGCGCCGGTCGGCCCGAGCGCGCCGAACACCTCGTCGGTCGAGACGTGAAGGAACCGGAACGCGGGATCCGCGTTCGCGGCGAGGTAGCGCCGGCACTCCTCGAGCAGGTGGAACGTGCCGACGATGTTGGTCTGGATGAAGTCGCCCGGGCCATCGATCGACCGATCGACGTGACTCTCCGCCGCGAAGTGAACGACCGCCGCCGGTCGCGCCGAGTCGAGGAGCTCGCGGACGACCGCGCGATCGCCGATGTCGCCGCGCACGAACTTCAGGCGCGGCTCGGTGGCGAGCTCGGCGAGCGAGCGCGGGTTGCCCGCGTACGTCAGCTTGTCGAGGACGATGACCTCGGTCGCGGGCTCGGCGACGAGGAGGTCGCGCACGTAGTTGAAGCCGATGAACCCGGCCCCGCCGGTGACGATGATACGACGCATGTTCAACCCTCCGCGATCACGCGGCCAAGCCCGATCGTCCACGGCGGCGGCACGATGCCGAGCGCCTGGACCTTCGAGGTGTCGAGCACCGAGTACGCGGGCCGGCGCGTCGGCGTCGGGAACTCCGCGGTCGTGATCGCGTCGATCCGCTCGCACGCGAGCGTCCGCGTCTTGCGCGCCTCGACGACGATCGCGGTGGCGAATGCGTGCCACGTCGTCGGGCCGGCGTTGCAGTAGTGGTACGTGCCGGCCGGCGCGCGCACGAGCGCGAGCAGCGCGTCCGCGAGATCGTCGGTCCAGGTCGGGCAGCCGTGCTGATCCGCGACGACGCGCAACACCGGTCGCTCCGCCGCGAGCCGCAGCATGGTGTGGACGAAGCTCGGCCCGCCCTGGCCGAACAGCCACGACGTCCGCACGATCGTGCCGCCCGCCTCGCGCACCGCCTCCTCGCCCGCGGCCTTGCTATCGCCGTAGACGCCGAGCGGATGGAGCGGCGCGTCCTCGCGATACGGCGCGGTCGCGGTGCCGTCGAACACGTAGTCGGTCGACACCTGGATCATCGGGATCCCGCGCGTGGCGCACGCGCGCGCGACGTTGCCCGCGCCGTCGCGATTCACCGCGTAGGCGCGCTCGCGATCGGTCTCGGCCTTGTCGACCGCGGTGTAGGCCGCCGCGTTGATCACGGCGTCGACGCCGGCGACCGCGCGGGCGACCGCATCGCCGTCGAGGATGTCGAGCTCGTCGACATCGCGCGCGACGATCACCTCACCACCGCGGCGCACCAGCGCGCGACCGAGCTGGCCCTTGCCGCCGGTGACGAGGATCATGACGCGTGCTGCGGCAGCTCGGCGTCGGCGAGCGAGGGCGCCGCACCGTCGCGCCGCGACAGCGTCGGTTCACCGGCGAGCGGCCACGCGATGGCGAGTTGCGGATCGTTCCACTGGACCGCGCGCTCGTCGGCGGGCGCGTAGTTCGCGGTGACCTTGTAGCAGACGTACGCGAGGTCCGACGTCGCGACAAACCCGTGCGCGAACCCCGGCGGGATCCACATCTGGCGGTGGTTCTCGCTCGACAGCTCCGCGCCGAACCACTTGCCGAACGTCGGCGAGCCGCGGCGGATGTCGACGGCGACGTCGAAGATCGTGCCGTGGATGACGTGGACGAGCTTTCCCTGGGGATGCTCGAGCTGGTAGTGGAGCCCGCGTACGACGTCGCGCGCCGACGACGAGAAGTTGTCCTGGACGAACTCGAGCTCGATGCCGAGCTCGCGATAGCGATCGCGGCGGAACGTCTCCATGAACCGACCGCGCGGATCGCCGAACGAATCGAGCGCGAACAGGCGAACGCCCGGCAGCGTGGTGTCCAGCGACTTCATGCGGCGCCGAGCATATCGAGCAGATAGCGCGCGTACTCGTTGCCCCGCAGCGATTCGGCGAGGCCACGCACCGCGCTCGCCTCGATGTAGCCGAGCCGGAACGCGATCTCCTCGATGCAGCTGATCTTGAGACCCTGGCGCTTCTCGACGAGCGCCACGAACTCGGCCGCCTCGAGCAACGACTCGTGCGTCCCCGTGTCGAGCCACGCATTGCCGCGCGACAGCACGTGCGCGCGCAGCTTGTCCTCGCGCAGGTACGCGCGATTGACGTCGGTGATCTCGAGCTCGCCACGCGGCGACGGCTCGAGGTTGCGCGCGATCTCGACGACGCGGTTGTCGTAGATGTAGAGGCCGGTCACCGCGAAGTTCGACTTCGGCTGCTTCGGCTTCTCCTCGATGCTGATCACCCGCCCGCCGACGCCCTTCGGCCCGCCCGCCGCGAACTCGGCGACGCCGTAGCGCTCCGGATCGCGGACCGGGTACACGAACACGGTCGCGCCGTCGTTCTCGGTCACGCGCTTGCGCAGCTGCGAGCCCAACCCTTCGCCGTAAAAAATGTTGTCGCCGAGGACGAGCATCACGCCGTCGTCGCCGATGAAGCTCTCGCCGACGAGGAACGCCTGCGCGATGCCCTCCGGCCGCGGCTGCTCCGCGTAGTCGATCCGGATGCCCCACTGCGAGCCGTCCTTCAGCATCTCGCGAAACCGCGGCAGGTCGTGCGGCGTGGAGATCACGAGGACCTCCTTGATCCCCGCGAGCATCAACGTGCCGAGCGGGTAGTGGATCATCGGCTTGTCGTAGACCGGCAGCAGCTGCTTCGAGATCACCTGGGTGAGCGGATACAACCGCGTGCCGCTGCCGCCCGCGAGGATGATGCCTTTGGTCGTCGTCATGGTTTGTTCTTCTCGTCGAGCTCGCCGCGCAGGATCGCGAGCTCGCGAGTCAGGTGCGTGACCTGCGACTGGAGCTCGACGAACTTCGTGTAGTAGTGCATCAGCACGAACATCACGACGACGATGGTGATGTACTCGATGAGGTCCGCACCGCGACCGACGCCGACGAGCTTCGCCGCGCGATCCGCGAGCCCCGGCGACACGACTGCCGCCGCGCCCGCGCCGAGACCGACGAACACGATCATGATGTGAATCGGCAGCTTGTTGCGACGCAGGAAGATCAGCCAGCCGGTCGCCGCGATGCCGCACAGGAGGAGGATGCGGATGATCATGCGCGGAAGAAGTAGTCGAACATGATCCGCACCGCCTGGATCCCGCCCTGGCCCTTGCTCATCGAGTGCTCGGTGTAGCGGATCGTCACCGGCACCTCGGTGACGCGCATCCCGCTGGTCCGGATCTTGCGGAGCAGCTCCGACGCGTGCGCCATCCGGTCCTGGGTGATCGTCAGCTTCGGTGCCGCGGTGGCGCGAAACGCGCGCAGCCCGCAGTGCGAGTCGGTCAGCTTCATGCCCGACATCTTGTTCGACACCTTCGTCGCGGTCCGCAGCATTGCCATCCGCCGCGCGCTCGCGCCCTCGACCTTGCCGAGGAAGCGCGAGCCGAGTGCGATGTCGTGATCCGCGAGCGCGTCGATCAGGAGCGGGATGTCGGCCGCGTCGTGCTGGCCATCGGCGTCGAACGTGACGATGTAGCGCGCGCCGTGGCGCAGCGCGTACGTGATGCCGGTCTGGAGTGCCGCGCCCTGGCCGCGGTTGATCGTGTGGCGCAATGCCACCGCGCCGCCGAGCTTCGCCTCGGCCTGGGTGGCATCGCGCGAGCCGTCGTCGACCACCACGGTCGGCCAGCCGTCGCGGGTCACGGACGCGACGACGTCGCGGATCACCTTCGCCTCGTTGAAGGCGGCGATCACGACCCACGTGCCCGACCGATCCGCTGCGCTCACGAACCGTTTTAATCACGGTTCCGGGGGGTGGGCAAGCTCGCATTCGCCGTGCAAGCGGCAGAGATCACGGTGAATGTGCCGATTCGTGTTAGGAACGCCGCATGAAGGCGAACACCGCACGGCTGCTGCGTGCCTTGTTCTGGGTGTACGTGGCCGGGACGTTCGCGCAGATCGCCTACGTGGTGAACCGCGAGCCGTATGCCTTCGACGCCTGGAACGTCTCGCAGGACACCGGCGCGAGGCCGTTCTCGTTCGGCCGGTTCTTCGCGTTCTGGCATCAGCAATACACGACCAGCAATCCTCGCATCGGCCAGCCGCTGACCTACTTCGCGTACAAGGTCGCCGGCTTCGCGGAGATCGTGACGCCGCTCGCGTTCTTCGCGATCGTGATCGCGGGCTTCATCCTCGGTGCGGGGCGCTGGCCGGCGCGCAAGAACGGGCGAGACCTCGCGGTGATCGCGATCGGCCTCGGCTTCCTGTGGTTCGTGTCGCCGAACTTCCCGGCGTACATGTTCTGTCGCGCCTACGCGACGAACTACGTCTGGCTGATCGCGATCCAGCTGTGGTTCCTCGTGCCGCTGCGCCTGTACGCGACCGAGCCCCGCCCCAGCGTGCCGAAGCTCGTCGGCTACGCGCTGCTCGGCGTCGTCGCTGGCATGGGCAACGAGCACGTCGGGCCGACGCTCGTCGCCGGCGTGCTGGGCTTCGCGATCTACACGTGGCGCAAGACCGGGAAGCACTCGGTGCTCGCGTGGCTCGCGTTCGCGACGTCGGCGGTCGGTTTCGCGATCATCTTCTTCGCACCCGGTCAGAGCCAGCGCTACGAGGGCGTCGCGGAGCACTACTCCGCGCTCCAGCAGATCCTGGTTCGCGGCCTCACCGGCAACGCCGACATCTTCATGAACTTCCTCGAGGCCGCCGCCCCGCTGTTGATCCTGATGGTCGGCGCGATCGCGATCGGCATGCTCACGGATCGGCGGACGACAGACGAGCTCGTCGCGACGCGCGAGCACCAGCGCCGCGCGCTCGCGTTCGCGGGCATCGCGCTGCTCGCCGGCTCGTTGATCACGATCACCGTGTTCGCTTCACCGAAGCTCGGCCCGCGGTTCTACATGCACTCGATGGCGCTGCTCCTCGGCGGCATGCTCGGCGTCGCGCTCACGTTCCTCGAGCGCCCGCGCGCGTTCGCCCCGTTCGTCGCGATCGCGGTGCTCGCGAGCATCTACGCCGGCGCGCGTACGATCCCGGCGTACACGCGGCTCCACCGCGACTCCGACGAGCGCCTCGCCGGCCTCGCCGCGACGCCGCCCGGCGGGGTCTACACCGCGCTCGCGTGGGAGCAGACGCCCGAGTCGTGGTGGACGCTCGGCGACGACGCCCGCGACCAGAAGAAGCGCGACATGATGGCGACCTACTTCGACCTCGACCGCGTGCTGTTCCGCGGCGGCGACCTGTGGAAGGCGCTCGGCGTCACCGACGTCAAGGTCACGATGCACTACGACGTCGATCCCGCGATGTGCTTCGACAAGATCGACGAGCTCGATCTCAAGCCGTTCATCGGCCGCGACATCGCCGCGATCCATCACGCGTTCCTCGATGCCCTCACCGAGGTCACGCACGTGACCCACGCGAAGGTCCGTTCCGCGGACCTGACGGCCACGTTCCTCGGCAGCCAGCCGCCGATGCCGCGTCCAAAGATGTACATCGCGACCTGGACCGAGGCCGGCGGCCTGGTCGGCTACACGGCGAAGATCGGGCGCTCGGGACGCTCGCACGACCGCAAGATCGTCCTGTCGAAGGAGCTCCAGCGCGAGGACTTCGAGATCTACATGGTCCGGATCGGCGACCCACCGCGAAAGCTCGGCTCGACCCACGACCGCGAGGTCACCTACGCCCCTTGGGGATCGGGCATCTACTGGGTCGCGGCCTGCAAGCCAGATCACTGCTTCGTCGTCGAGACCGTCAACCACGTCATCTAGCGAGAATCGTGTTACAGGACGTGAGGGTATGACGCGAGTTGCGGTGGCGATGCCGGTGTACAACGACGAGCGCTACTTGCCGCTCGCGCTGGACGCGCTCGCCGCGCAGACCTACCGCGACTTCAAGCTCACCCTGGTCGACGACGGCTCGACCGACCGCTCCGCGGTGATCGCCGAGGGCTACGCGGATCGGATCCCGATGACGATCATCCGCGCCGAGCACCGCGGCCTGCGCACGACCAAGCGCGCCGCGGTCGAGGCGGCCCCCGACGAGGCCGAGTTCGTCCTGATCCTCGACTCCGACACCGCGCTGCCCGAGCATGCGATGGAGCGGATGGTCGAGCTGCTCGATCGCGATCCGCAGGTCGCCGCGGTGTCCGCTCAGGCGCGCTGCGTGACCGATCGGCGGTGGGGTCGCGGCCAGGCGTTCTTCGAGGATCTCGTCCGCGAGACCAACCTCAACGAGCGCGAGGAGACCCGCTGGATCGTCGGGGCGTGCGTGATGTTCCGCCGCAGCGTGCTGCGCGGCATCCGGATGCGCGTCGACATCAACGAGGATTCGGATCTGTCGCTCCAGCTCCGCGATCACTACCGCCTGCTCCAGCCGCGCGACCTCGTCGCCCAGCACTACGGCGTGCCGACCACGCTCCGCGGGATCTGGCACCGCGGCTATCGGGATGGCCTGCGCGTCCGCGCGCTGATCCGCGCCCACAGCTCGGGCCTCCAGCTCGGCAGCATCTCGCGCCTCGTGCCGCTGCCGCTCGGTGCCGCGATCGTCGCGGGCACGCTGACCCTCCAGCCGTGGCTCGCGGGAAGCGCTGCGGCGCTCGCCGGGCTCTACGTCGGCGCGTTCCTCGTGGCCTCGCGCAAGGTGCCCGGCGATCTCGCGACGCGGCTCGAAGGAACCGGGCTGTTCCTGCTGAGCAACCTCGGCTTCGCGCTGGGCTTCGTGCGCGAGTCGTTCGCGAAGCCGGCGGGTGAAGAACTGAGCGAGCCCGCGCGAAACCTGCAGAAGTGACGCGCGAGGCATCCATCTCGAGACGCGTCGGCGTTGGCCTGAGTGTCCTCGCGGTCATCGAGATCCTCACCGGCTTCGCGGTGCAGACGCTGATCGTCGGCGTCGTCGGAGCCAACCGGTTGTCCGACGCCTACTTCATCGCGGCAGCGTTGCCGCAGTTCTTCCTCACCGTCCTCGGTGCTCCGGTCGTGAGCGTGTTGATTCCGTTGCTGGCAGCGACCGACGACGGGCACGAGCGGGCAAGAGCGACGGTGATCCTGCTGTGGACACTCGGGATCGCGACGGCGTGCGCGATCGTCGCCGCGGCAACCAGCTCGCTGTGGTTACCGCGGATCTTTCCGTCGTTCACCGGAAGCGAGGAGTCCCTCGTGCTCCAGCTCGCGGTCGTGCAGCTGCTCTCGATCGCGCCGACCGCGGGATGTGCGGTGTGGAAGGCGGCCTGCTACGCGCGGCGGCGATTCGTCGGAGCAGAGGCGATCTCCGTCGGAGGTGCCGTGGCGAGCCTCGTCGCTCTGGTGATCCTGTTGCCCCGCTATGGCGTGATCGCCGCGGTCTGGATCACGCTGATTCGCTACACGCTCACGCTCGGCGCGCTGCTGCTGTTCGAGCGCGTGACCCGGCCTGCGCCGTTCCGCGGCCCGTTCGCCCGCGAGGTCTGGCAGCGCACGAGACCACTCGTCGCCGGTGCGGTCTACTTCAAGTCCGAGCCGCTCGTCGATCAGCACTTCGCCTCGCTGGCACCGGCCGGAGACCTCTCCGTCTTCTCGTTCTGCCGGACGTTGCTCAGCTCCGCACTGATGGTGCTCAGCCAGGCCTTGGTCTCTCCGATCATTCCAGAGGTCGCCGTGCTCGCGAAGCGCGGCGAGTGGGTGCGCCTCCGCGCGAAGATGCACCAGCGGATGCTGTTCGTCGGTGTTGCCGCCTCGGTCGGCGTCGTCGTGATCGCGATCGCGGGACCGTTCGTGCTCGACTTCGTCGCGTCGATCTCCGCGCGCGCCGCGGCCATGCCATTGCACACGCTGTGGGTCTTGATGCTGTTGCTCGCGGGAATTCCGATCGCCGCCGGAACCACCCAGATCGTCACCGCGACCTACTACGCGCTCGGGGAGACGACGCTGCTCACCAAGCTCGGAGTCGTCAACTACACGATCGGGATCGGGCTCAAGCTCGTCGGCTTCCACCTGTATGGCCTGTGGGGCCTGGCGGTGGCGACGAGCATCTACTACGTGATCGACACGGGCGTGCAGTGGCTCGTGCTCGAGGCGAAGCTGCAGCGCGCGATCAGGACGGCTTCTGGAACAACGGCACCGAGTGAACCGTCGTGAGCTTGACGTAGCCGAGCTCCGCGAGCCGCTTCCTCACGGCCGAGAGATCCGGGGAGATGTGCATCATCTCCTCGATCGCGTCGTCGCAGTAGGCGAGGAACAGTCCGCCCGGCTTCAAGGCGCGATGCGTGTTGTTGACGACGGTGACGGGTTCGCGGACGTGCTCGAGCACCGACACGTTGTCGCAGAAATCGTGCTCGGGCAGCTCGGGGTACAGCGCACTCGCCGTGATCTCGATGAAGTCGTACGGCACGCCGAACTTCTTGCACAGGAAGTCGAGAAACAGCGCGTGGTACTCCTTGCGGATATCGACGAGCGTGAGGTGGACCTTCACGCCCTTCGCCTGCAACGCGCGCGCGACGGTCAACGAGCGGTGGGCAAGCCCGCAGCCGTAGTCGACGATGCGCACCGAGGACTTGCTCGCGAGCCGGCTCACGATCGGCTCGATCTCGGGGGGCTTCGGACACACGTAGCCGACCATGCGAAGGAAGTCGATCGGGCCGTGGAACTTGTAGGTCGCGATCACGGCCTCGTCGGTGGCGTCGTCGTGCAACGGGCGAAACGTCTCGAGTGCTTGCTCGCTGAACTTGCGGTAGTCGTCGCCCAACCACCCGCCGAGGAATTGCTTCTGCGCCCCATCGACCATGGCGCGAGCCTTGTCGATGCTGATCCCGCGACGCTGCGCGATGAACTCGACGTATTCGCCCTGCCAGGTGTCGTACGACGACAGGCCCCACTTCATCACCGCGTCGTAGAGCGTCCGTACGACCGGAGTCTTCCCCGCAAACGTCTTGAGCTTCGAGATCGCCGACATCCGGGCGGACCCTAACCCACTTTGCTGGATTCGGCAGCCAGGAAGCGGCCTTCGAGCACCGAGAAGCAGTGCTCGATCGAGAACTCCTCGCCGATCCGCGCGCGCCCGGCGTCACCGATCCGAGCGCGCAACCCGGCATCGGCGCCCAGGTGCTCGAGCGTGTCGACCCAGTCGCGATGGTCCGCGCAGGTGAAGCCATCGACGCCCTGCGAGAGGAACGACGGCAGCTCACCGACGGCCGAGCACACCGCGGGGACGCCGGCGCTCATGTACAGCGTCGCCTTCAAGATGCCACGACCGAGGGAGTTCTCGTCGTGGTTCAGCGGGAACAGGCCGACATCGATGTCGGCGAGCTGACGGTGCATCTCCGCTTCGTCGTACTGCGCGATGACCTCGACGGCCAGCTTGTCCGCAGGGCGCGGCCAGCGCGAGCGATCGTAGCCGCCGCCGACGACGCGAAACACGAGGCCCGACGGCAGGCGTTCGGCAGCCTCGGCCAGCGCGGACGTGACGTTGTCGAGATAGTGCAGGGTCGATGGCGAGCCGATCCACGCGACGATCGGAGCCGGTCGTTCAGGACGTGATGCCCGCGGCAACAGCTTCACCGGACCGCGCAGGACAAAGGCGTTCGGATTGAACGGTCGCGCATGCGAGCAGAGATACTCGTTGTCGCACGACACGGCATCGACGTTGCGGAGCACCGCCTCGAGCTCGAGGGGCCCCAGGAACTCCGGCAGCCACATCGCGTCGTCCATGTCGTAGAGGATCGTCGCGCGGCTGGCCGAGCGCAGCGTGCGCACGAACTTCGCATCGAAGTACTTGATCAGGATGATCCGGTCGTAGCGCTCGGCGACCCTGAGGACGTCACGCTCGAGGATGGCGTGGAGGCCGACGACCGCGACGTCGACGGGGGCGGTCAACAGGCGGCGCAAGAGCGGATGCTCGGGACCGGCCGCCCGTTCTCGAAGACGCGTGAGCGCCGGCCGATAGAGCGCCCGCACGTCGGTCTGGTAGCGCGCGCGAAGCCTCGGCAGGTACACCGTGCCCCGAACGTTCGCGCTCGGGCCGTCTCGCCCGAGCAGCAGGAGGACGCGCAGGCCGCTCGCTACCATCCCGAGCGGATCACGTCGCAGACGCGCTCGGCGTCCGCGACCGACACCTTCGTGTGGAGTGGAAGCACCAGGTACTTCTCTTCCACGGCGTCCATGTTCGGCACGTCGGTTCGGCGCGTACCGAAGATCGAGTAGCGATCGTTGCGATAGTGGACCTGGTTCGATTCGATCTTGCGCTCGTAGAGCTTGGTCTGGAGATCGCGGCGGCGGTCGACGAGGATCGTGCACAGCCAGGCCGCGTGCGTGCGATCCGGTCGATGCGTCCCGATCACCTCGACACCCGGTATGCCGGCGAGCTTCGCTTCGTAGGTCGCGAGCAGCTGCTGGCGGTGGCTCTGGATGTACGAGAAGTCGTCGAGACCGGCGAGCCCCATCGCCGCGCCGATATCGGTCATCTGATACTTGTAGCCGACCTCTCGGATGTCGTTCTCCCAGATCCCCTTCTGCTTCGCAGAGCGATCGATACCGAACCAGCGAAGCCGCTTGCCGAGCTCGGTGAGCTCGCGATCCTTGAACGAGAGCAAGCCGCCATCACCCGTGGTGATGTGCTTGATCGCCTGGAACGAGTACATCGTGAACTGAGAGATCGATCCGATCGACTTCCCCTTGTAGGTGGCGCCGACCGCATGAGCGGCGTCCTCGATCACCGGGATGCCGTACCGGTTCGCGAGTGCATGGAGCTCGTCCATGTCGCAGGGCAGACCGCCGTAGTGGACGCATACGATCGCGCGCGTCTTATCGGTGATGAGCGCGCGCACGTGCTCGACATCGATGTTCATGGTCTGGCGGTTGATGTCCGCGAACCGGACCTTCGCGCCCATGTACAAGAACGGGATGTTGGTCGCCGTGCAGGTGAACACCGGCGTGATCACCTCGTCGCCCTCTTTGATCCCCGCGAGCAGGTACGCGAGGTGGAGCGCATCGGTTCCCGAGCCGACCGCGAGCGCCGGATTGTTCTCGCAGAACATCTCGCTGAACCGCTGCTCGAACTGTTCGACCTGCGGCCCCTGGCCGATCCAGCGGGTCCGCAGCGTGCGCGCGACGTTCTCGATGGCCTTCTCAGGGACGTGCGGATGAAACAGGACGACGGCACCGTCCTGGACCTCCATCAACGGCACCTCGCTCGGCTGCCCCACTTGTTTCGACATGGATTGCGCGGGCACTATTGAACGCCGGACCCGAACGGTCAAGCGCCGTCGACGATGGTGATCCCCGCGACACTTGACACCCCTCCACGTCTCGGTGAGGGTGCCCGGCATGGCCTTCGGAACCGTCAAGTCGTGGGAGCAGATCGGGGCCGAGCACGCGCGCATTCTCGGCGATGACGCGGGGTGGGAGAACTTCCGGCGCACGATCGCGAGCCGGTACTTCACGGATGCGAAGTACAGCGAGGATGACCTGCGCTTCGCATGGGACTTCCTGGCGCGTCGCGGCGCGCGGATCAGCGAGACCGACTTCGCAGAGGGCAACCCCCTGCGGATCGTGATCGACGGCAAGATCATCACGCAGGACCTCCTCAACTCCGCGTCCGAGCTTCATTCGATGGAGCGCGTCATCGACTTCTCGAAGATCGAGAGCTTCGTCGAGATCGGTGGCGGCTACGGGCGGATGGCGCTCATGGTGTGCCAGCGCTATCCCCACATCCGCTACACGATCGTCGACGTGCCTCCCGCGAGCGAGATCTCTCGCAAGTTCCTCGCCGGGAAGTTCGAGGTGGCTTCGATCACACCGGCGGAGCTCGAGTCGCTCGATCAAGCGGACGTCTTCTACTCGAGCTCGGTCATGAGCGAGCTCGATCGCAAGTTCGTGACGAACTACTTCCAGCTGATCGATCGCAAGGGGACGTACTTCTACCTGAAGGACTGGAAGACCGGTCACCACCTGAACGATCTGCCGCGGACCAAGGAGCTCGTCCTGCGCGGGCTCAACAAGGTCTCGACGATCCTGCGCGGCCGCCCCTCGCGACGGGTGACCAAGATGATCGACGCCTATCGCATCAGCGAGGACAACTACCCGCGCCACGGGTGGCAAGAGCTCCTCCACGAGGACTGCGAGGACGTGACCGGCTATTCGCCGTCCACCAACCGAGTGACCGGCGACCAGGGCTTCTTCGAGGTCGTCTACAAGATCAGGCGCTGAGCTCGGCGTACAGCCGCTCGTAGGCGCTCACCATGGCCTCGAACGACCGATCGCGTTCGACCAGCTCGCGCGCTGCTCTGCCGAGCGCGGCGCGTCGTCCGGGGTTCTGCTGCAACGCCGAGAGTGCCGCTACCAGCGCCTCCGGAGAGCTGGCAGGAACCAGCACGCCGAGCGACGGCTCCGAAACCACTTCGCGATTGCCACCGACGTCGGAGGCGACGACGGCGAGCCCCGCTGACATCGCCTCGAGGAGTGCGTTCGAGATGCCCTCGGATTCGGACGGCAACACGAACACGTCCGCCGCTGCCAGGTACGGCGAGACATCGGCGACGAAACCGTCGACGCGAGCACCGGCGCGCACCAGCAGCTCTCGCTGCGGCCCGTCGCCTGCGACGAGGAGGATCGCATGGGCCGCCAGGTGTGGCCACGCCGCGGCGAGATGGGCGGTGCCTTTCTCGATGTCCAGGCGACCCATGTAGAGGACGACGAAGGCCGTCGGATCGAGGCCGAGTCGCGCGCGCGCCGCCTCGCGCGTTGGGAGCGCTCGTTCCGCCACGCCGTTACCGATCTTGACGACCGCCGGGAACCCCGCGGTCTCGAGCTCGCGGTTCATCTCCTCGGAGAGCGAGACGATGGTCGCGCGGGATCGAATGAGCGAGAGCGCATGCGAGCCGAGCGGCACGCGCTGCATCAACTGGACACCCCCGTGGACACCCGATCCGGAATTACGAACGACGATCGGCTTGTCCAGCACCCGCGCGACGGCCGTCATGACCGCGGCCGGATACAGCAGCTGCTGGACGTGGATCAGATCGAACTGATCACGGCGCCGGAGCGCTGCGGCTGTCATCGCCGCCAAGAACGTCGCCATCTTCCGCCAGCGCGAGCCGGTTCCCCTCGCCACGCGCACGATCTCGATGCCCGGCTCGCGCTCGTGGGCCGGTGCACCAGCGACGGCCGCGGTGATCACGGTGATCTGGTGGCCGCGCGCGGCGAGCGCGCGAACGAGGCGCTGCGAATGTTGCTCCACGCCGCCGATCGAGGGCGGATAGGCGTACGAGACGAACAGGAGCCGAACCATTCGGGGGCTCACATGGTAGCGTGCGCGCGATGATCGGTCGCCGTCCCGGCCGCGGGGAGTTGCTCGTCGCGACACTGCGTTCGGCGATCCAGACCGCGCGAGCCAGGCTCCCCGAACGCCTCGGCGGTCGCGGCCCGTTCGTGGGCGTCTACGACAGCTATCGAGACGTCCCGTCGACCTCCACCGATCACGCGGGCGATAACTGGGTCCGGCTCTGCGTGGCCGAAGCGACGCGGCTGCGCGATGGCGACGGACTCGATCGCTGGCAAACCAAGAGTCGAGAGCTGGAGCCCGTGGTCGTTGCGATGCTCGCCGGCGACCACCCCGTGCAGGTGGTCGACTTCGGGGGTGCGGTCGGCGTCTCGTACTTGCTCCTGAAGCGAAGGCTTCACGATGTGCGGGTCGCGTATCACGTCATCGACACTCCCCAGATCTGCGGCGCGGGGCGCGAGCTCTTCGCGGACGACCCGGCGATCTCGTTTCACGAGTCGACCGCCTTCCTCGCCTCGCTGCCGGCCGGTGGCTTGCTGACGATCGCGAACGCACTGCAGTACGTGGAAGACTGGCGCGGCCAGCTGCGCGAGCTCCTGCGATTTCGGCCATCGCACGTGCTCCTCACGCAGCTCACGGCCGGCGAGCACGCGCAGTACGCGACCCTCCAGCGCAACATCCCCGGCGCGGCGATCGCCCACTGGATGTTCAGCGAACGTGATGTGATCGAGCTCGTCGAATCCGAAGGCTATCGCTTGCTGTATCGCGGACGATGTCAGAACGATCTCAACCAGATCCATCATGCCGAGGCGCTCCGCATCGGCCAGTTCCGGAACCTTCTCTTCCACGCGACATAGAACGGGCGAATTTGCTACAAGCACCCGACATGGTCGACGTCGATCCAGCCGCCGCCAACTCGCACCGCACAGGTGTCTGGTGGAAGCGCTACGTCGACGTCCAGTGGCCGTACCGCCGGCACCTCCAGAAGCTCCATCCCGGGTTCGTCCTCGACATCGGGTGTGGCGTCGGCCGGACGCTGCGCCACGTCGGGGGCAACGGCATCGGGATCGATGTCGACCCCGAAGCGATCGCGAAGTGTCGCGACACCGGCCTCCGCGCGTTCAACCCCGCCGAGTTCGAGCAGACCGAGTTCGCGCATGGCGCGCCGTTCGACACGCTGCTGTTCGCGCACGTGATCGAGCACATGACCGGCGCCGAAGCGCAGGAGCTCGTCGAGCGCTACGTGCCGCGCCTGAAGCCGGGCGGGCGTGCGATCTTCATCACGCCGCAAGAAGCCGGCTACCGGTTCAACCCGACGCACATCGAGTTCGTCGACTGCGCTCGGCTCGCAGAGATCGCTCGTAGCGCGGGACTGACCGTGACCGATCAGTACTCGTTCCCGTTCGGTCGGATGTTCGGCAAGCTGTTTCGGTACAACGAGTTTGTCGTGCTCGCGCGCAAGGCTTGATCACTAAAGCTGATCGAGGTGGTCGCACGCGGTGTTAGAGTCTCGATCTCGTTGGCGTGATCGGAGGTCGTGATGCGGATGTACGTTCTGTTCCTGGCGGCAAGCTGCACGAAGTCCCCGGCGACCGTCGACGCTCGGGTCGCACCAACGATCGACGCCGTTGTCCCGATGGACGCGCCCGGCTGTGGCCAGGACGACGGCTGGGGCGATATCTCCACGATCGCCAAGGCACATCCGATCGCCATCGGTGAGGAGCTGGGCGGTTACGTGTGCCTGACGACGCCAGACGTGTTCCAGGTCACCGGCACCGGACCGAAGATCACGATCTACACGCACACGCACGGACCTGATGTCGAGGTTCTCGACGCGCAGGGAACGGTCGTGACGACGAACCGTTCGGGCGAATGCCTGCCCACCCTCATCCCGACCCCACTGGCGTGCAACTTTGACTTCCAGATCGGAACGGGGACGTACTATCTGCGCTTCGCCGCCAGTGATGCGACGCCCTTGATCTACGACTTCAAGACGTTCTACTAGCGGTACAACTCGACTTCCGCGAGCCGAAACACGTAGTCGCCGTTGTCGAGGGGACGCAGCTTCGTCGCGCGGATCCGGACGATGTTCGTCCATTGCTCGCCGACCTGGATCGTCTGCGGGAACATGTAGGTCTGGGGCAGGTTCGTGACGATCTTCAACGTGACGAACCGCGTCCCGTCCCAGCCCTCGATCACGAGATCGATCGGGAAACCGTCCATCGCCGGATGGAGCAGCACGCGCCGGAACTCGCGCGCCTGGTGCATGTCGAGGGTCAGCGACTCCTCGTGGTTGGTCTTCCGGCCGAGTGCGCTCGAGTAGCCGCGCCAGAGCTTGTGATCGATCGCGCCGCCCTCCGACCAGTACTTCGCCTCGTACGAGCTCGACGCGACGACCGACGCGCGCTGCAGCTGGTTCTGCTCGACGGGGATGTCGTGGAGCGCGAGGTACGCCATGTGGCCGCTATCGGCGACGGCCTCCTTCGGCATGTACTTGTCGATCAGCGCCGAGCTCGTCGATCCGAACAGGAGAATCGTCCCCGCGATCGCGCCGACCAGGGCGCCGCGGCCGCGCAGCGGATGATCGTCATCGAGATCGCGCAACCACAGGGTGACCGCGACTGCGGAGAGCACGACCATGACGTAGAGCAACTCGGCCGTCGTACGCGGCCAGAGCTGGACCAGCTTCGAGCTCCACATCGATCGCGCATAGAAGAAGCGAAACAGCCAGCCCCCGGCGAGGATCGACGCGGCACCGAGGACCAGGGTTCGCTTGTGGCCGCGCGCGACCGCGAGGCCGGCGCCGAGTGCGAGGAGGACGGTGAACAAGCCGACCCCGCCGAGCTCGCCTACCGGTGGCCATGGGCCGCCGAGGTTTCCGGGCAGGCCACCACGCCACATCGCGACGTAGGCCGGTTCGACGAGCGCATCGAAGTAGACCCACTCGTCACGGATCGGCGGCGACCGCACGACCGCTAGCAAGTACGGTGCGGTGACCAGCAGGAACGTGAACAACGTGACGCCGCACAGGAGGGCGGCGTTGCGCCACTGCTTCCACGGAAACACGATCGCGAACGCGACGGCGAAGCCGGGGGCCGACCACTGGAACCATCCGGAGTACATGAGGAACATCACGCCGAGTGCGAGGCCGATCAACACGCCGCAACGGACGAGCCTGGCCGGATCGATCGTCGCCGCGTGCCTGACGAGCTGGAGGAACTTCAGTAGCACCGGCACGAAAGCGACGAGCACGAGCAGCGGGTAGGGCCGGTAGCACTCGATCAAGACGAGCGAGGGAACGGCCCCCACGAGCAACGCTGCTCCGGGGCGGAACCACAGGCGCCAGGTCGTGTACGCGAGCGGTCCGACGAGCGCGACGCCGAGGATCTGGAACGTCTTGATCGCGTAGATCGGATAGATCGCGAGCAGCTTCGCGAGCCAGGCGATCGCGTAGACCTGCAGCGGCGGATAGATCGGCGAGTACATGCCGTCGCCGGCGTTGATCCGCTCGGCCCAGTCGGCGAGCACGCCGGAGTCGCCCTCGATGCCGCCGAGACCGAAATGGGTCTTGCGAAGCATGATCAGGATTCCCGCCGCGACCGTCGCGCTCGCGAGGCCGGCAAGCGCAGCACACACGAACCTGGAGGTGGCCTCGAACCGCCGCGTACGGGTCGCCCAGGCGAGTGCGACGAACAGAGGCAAGGAACAGAGAAGCAGGCGCCACTCGATCGTCGCGATCGCGCTGATCTGGCCCATCCGGTTCTCCGGATCGAAGGCGATATGCCGGCACGACAGCACGAACAGCGCCGCGACCACGAACGGCGTCAGCATCTCGAGGACGCCGAGCCGCCGACTCACTCGTACAGCTCGATCTCGGCGACTCGCAGCACGAAGTCACCGTCGGCGAGCGGCCGCAGCTTGGTCGCACGGATCCGGATCTTGTCGGACTCCCACAGCCGCGACAGGTTGATCTGCTGGGGCCACGTGTAGCGTTGTGGGAAGTCGTCGATCGTGATGTCGGGCGTGAAGTGATCGCCTTCCCACACCTCGATCGTGAGCTGGATCGGGCTGCCGTCCATGGCCGGCCACCACCGCACCCGCGAGAACTTCCGGTACTGTTTCATGTCGAGGACCATCCACTCGGTGTGGTCCTCCTTGATCCCGAGCTTGCTCGAGTAGCCGCGCCACAGCTTGTGATCGATCGCGCCGCCTTCGGACCACAGCGGGGTCTCGAGCGAGCTCGACGCCTTCGCGTCGGAGCCGATCGTCAGCTGATTCGCCTCGACCGGTGGGTGATGCAGCGCGACCCAGGAGAGGTGCCCGTAGTCGGCCTCGATGTCGCGCGGCATGTACTTGTCGATCGTCGCGGAGCTTGCAGACCCGATCAGGACCACGAGTGCGACCACGAGCCCGAGAAACCCGCCCGGTGTGCGAAGGAAGCTGTCTTCGGGCGCACGTTTGCGAGCGCGCTCGATCGAGAAGTAGACACCGACGGTTGCGAGCACGACGAGCAAGTACAGCAACTCGGCCGTGGTCCTCGGCCAGAGCTGGACGAGCTTGGTCTTCCACATCCGGTGCGCGTGCCACAGCCGGAACAGCCAGCTGCCCGCGAGGATGCAGCCAACCCCGATCACGATCTCGTGCTTCCGGCCATACGCGACCGCGATCGCGAGCCCTGCAGCCAGCACCAGCGTGAATAGCCCTACGCCGCCGAGCTCGCCGATCGGGGGCCACAGCGTGACAGCGCCGGGGAGCCCGCCTCTCCACATCGCGACGAACATCGGTTCGATGGTCGCGTCGAAGTACATGTAGTCGTCCTTCACGCCCGTACCCGTGACGACGCCGGTCACGTAGTTGTAGGCGAGCAGGCCGAACAGCAATGCACTCACGCCGCACAAGATCGCGCCTTGTCGCCAACCGGTGCGCCACGGGAAGACGAGCGCCGCCGCGACGATGAAGCCCGGCCCCGACCACTGATACCAGCCGGAGTACAGCAGGAACAACAGGCCGAGCGAGACGCCGAACAGGGCCGCATAGCGAAGCGTCTGGCCGAGGTTCAGCTCGGCGGCGTCGCGCAGGACCTGGAGAAACTTCACGAGCACCGGGATCGTGATCACGAGGACGAGGAGCGGGTACTGGCGATAGCACTCGATCATCGGCAACACCGAGATGACGCTGATCGCGAGCGCTGCCTTCGACTTCAACACCAGCCGCCACGCCGCGTACCCGGCCGGGCCCATCGCCGCGACCCCCACGACCTGGAACAGCTGCAGCAGGTAGGCGCAGCGGATTCCGGAGAGCTTCGACATCGCGGCGAGGAGGTAGATCTGGAGGGGTGGATAGACCGACGAGCCCATGCCCTTGCCGGCCTTCGCTTGCTCCGCCCAGTCGATCAGGATCCCGGCGTCGCCGCCGACCGCGCCGAGCCCGAACCGCGTGCGATGAAGCATGATCACGACCCCACCGGCGACGGTCGCGCTCGCGAGCCCCGCGATCGCGGCGCACGCGAAGCGCGAGGCAAGCTCGAACCGCGGACCGCGCGCCGCGATCGCGAGGCCGACGAACACGACGAGCGCGACGATCACGAACCGCCATTCGACGGCGGCGATCGCGCTGACCTGGCCCATGCGATCGTTCGCGTCGACATCGACCCGGCGGCACGACCACACGAACAGGGCCGACACCACGAACGCGGCCAGGATCTCGAGGGTGACGAGGAGTCTCCGCCGCTCCATCACTGCCTCGAAGCACGCCGCGCGATCAGCAAGACCGACGAGAGAACCGCCATCACCACGAGCCAGAAAGAATACCGAACATCGACGGTCGGCGCGATCACGAGCAGGAACAACTCGCCCATCAGGCCCGAGGCGAGCAGGGCGAACGCGAGGCGATCGCGCCAGCAGAACGGCAGCAGCACCACGGACAGGACGAGGTAGAGCGAGACCCGGAACAGCCAGGTGTCGCCGAGCCAGTACATCGCGTGATGGAGCAGGTCCTGGAGGCCGCTCGGGCTCGCGTCGTGATCGATGTAGCGCGCGCTGCGCTCGAGGTCCTGGATGTCGCCGAACCAGAAGTAGACCGGCGAGCCGAGTGGCGTGCCGTCGAGCTGGGTGAGCTGGCCGAACACGATCATCCGGTACTTCAGATACGCGCCGAGGTGACCCGTCACGATCGTCCGCCACGCCGCCGAGACCGCCGCGCGCTCGGCCTCGGTGTCGGGGCGCTCGAAGAACTTGTCGGTCGCGTCCCACAGCTGCTCGGTCGGCGAGACGTCGGGGCGGTAGGTCTTCTTCGCGCGCGCGGACAGCTCGGTCGTCGCGATCAGCGGCGTGCCCGCGAGCTCGCGCTGGAGCTCGGCGTCCGGGACATCCGGTGCCTCGCGCAACGTGCCGACGATGTCGAGGAGCGCGAGGCTCTGGTGCCAGATGTAGCGAGGATGATCGGTGAGCGCGGTCGATGCGACCCGGACCGCGAACGTGATCGCGACCCACGCGACGATCGCGATCGCGTAGCGCTTCCACCAGCGGAACGTCGGGTTCCACACGAACAGGAGTGCGACGAGCGGGAACGTCATCGCGAGCGCGTTGTAGCGCATCGCCGTCGCGAGTCCGAGACAGCCGAGGCCGAGCAGGCGCGTGCGCAGGCGAGGCGCGAGGATCAGCGCGGTGCCGAGCATCAGGTACGCCGCCATCTGCGAGTCCTTCCAGATCACGCCCATCGTGTTCGCGACGGGCGGGAACCAGAGGACGAGCACGGCCACGATCGCGGCGGCGGTGCGCGACACGCGCTCGCGGAGCAAGAAGTAGGTGCCGGCGAGGAAGCACGTGACCTGGAGCAGGAGCATCAGGACAGGGCCGGCGACGAGGCGATCGACGTTCTCCCACAGGTACGCCATCACCGGCGGGTGACCGTCGTTGAACCAGCCGAGCCGCGCCTGGAACAGCTGCGCGACCGAGTCGTAGCTCATGTAGCCGGGGAACGCGTAGAGCACCATTCCGAGCCAGCCCACGATCAGGATCGCGCGGGGCTTCACTCGACCTCGATCTCGGCGAGCTGGAACCGCGGGCCGTCGCCGACGAAGCCGGGCAGCTTGGTCGCGTAGATCCGGATCCGATCGGTGTGATCGGGCGGCGACCACGAGAACGTCTGCGGGGTCGCGCCGGGGTTCGGGTAGCCGGCCTTCGCGACGCGATCGACCCAGGTCGCGCCGTTCCAGGTCTGGATCTGGAAGTCGAGCGGGAAGCCGCCGCCCGGGAGCTTGTCGGAGCGGGGATACAGCGTCACCTTCGAGACGTCGCGCGCGGTGCCGAGGTGATCGATCAGCCACACGAACGGGCTGACCTCGCTCGAGTAACCGAGCGAGCCGGCAACCGAGAGGCGCTGGCCGTCGATCGCGCGGCCGGCGCTCCAGCCGTCGAACTCGTAGGAGCTCGAGGCCTGGATGTGCGGCGTGATGTTGGCCGCGCCGCAGAACGCGCGCTCGGCGTCGAACGGATCGTTCGGGATCTCGAGCCGGGTCCGGCGCCACGCCCCGGTGAGGTTCGAAAAGAACCGACTCGCGGTGAGCGGCGCGCGCACCGACGCGTAGAGCTCGGCGATCGCGCCGCAGGACATCGCGTGGCGCGCGGCGCGGATCGCGGCGGTGTCGGCGCCGTCCTGGAGCGCGTCGATCGCGGGATCGGTGTAGTCGGCGCGGATCCACGCCCACGGCAGGCTCTTCTCGTGCCCGGTGAGGCCGGGCTGGTTGACCGTGATGTGCGCGCCGAACGGGTTCGCGAGGCCGAGGACGTCGACGACGATGCCGTCGAGCGGCACGGTCGCACCGCCGGTGCCGAGCCGGCCGACGGCGTACATCACGGGCTGGGGATAGGCCGGGTTCGCCGCGAGGCTGAAGCCGCCCTCGGATAGGAGCAGGTGCTGGTGGTCGTGCAGCGCCGCGCGGACGAGCTTGGTCGACGGCCCGTCGGCGACGAGGAACATCTCGGCGTGGGTCGGATGGTCGTGGCCCGTCCACTGGGTGTAGTCCCAGCGCTCGTCGAACACGCGGTAGGCCGACGCGTGGCTCTTGCCGTCGGAACGGACGATCGCGATGACGATCGCCCATAGCGCGAGCGCGCCGATCGCGGGTGCGGTGAGCCGGCGGAGCGGGACGACGAGCACGGGCAGGAGGCCGACGAACGTCACCGGCAACAGCATGCGGGCGTGCATGAAGTCACCGCCGACGCGGATCACGAACGCCGTCATGAGCAGCGCGGCGAGCGAGGTCGCACCGACGAGGATCCGGGTGCGGCCGACCAGGGCGCCGCGGCCGAGCACCGCGAGCGTCGCGAGGATCGCGAGCGGGACGTAGAGCGCGTACGGCTTCACGTAATCGACGAGGTACGCGAGGCCACGCGCCCACTCGGCGTTCGACGCGCCCTTCGCGATCGCGGGGAGCGGGACGAGCACGCCGTAGTAGCCGGCGCGAAACACCTCGTACGCGATCGGCAGCGCGGCGGCGACCGCGACGAGCCCGACTGCACGGCGGCGCGACGGCCGGACGAGCGCTGCCAGCGCGACGAGGGCCACGCCGGTCACGAGCGCGAAGTCGGGGCGGACGAGCGGGCCGAGGCCCAGGACGAACGCGGTGACGAGCTGGAACCGCCGGGTGCGCTCGGGCGTGGCCGCGACGAGCAGCCACCAGCAGCCCGCGAGCCACAGCGTGCACAGGCCGGTCTCGAGCCCGGAGCTGGCGAAGTCCCAGAACGGCATCGCGCCGATGAGCACGAGCGCACCGGCCGGGAGCAGCACCGCGTCGGAGCCGCGCCCGCGATGCAGCCGGCGGGTCGCGTCCATCGCGAGGACGAGCCCGGCGATCGCCATCACCATCCCGGTGTAGAGCGTGAGCGCGACCGGATCGATGCGCGTGATCCCCGCGAGGAGCGCGAGGATCCACGGCCACAACGTGCTCGTGTCTGCCTCCGCGCGTTCGAAGGCGTTGAACACCGGGCCGTTGCCGGCGACGATGTTCTTGACGGTGCGGACGACGATCAGGCCGTCGTCGGCGATCCATCGGTGATGGAACGCGAGCGCGGCAAACGCTACGCCGACCACCGCGATGCCGGCGAGGGTCGCGCGTTCCTTCACTCGACCTCGACCTCGGCGAGCTGGAGGCGCGGGTCGCCTTCGACCAGCGGGACCTTCGTCGCCAGCACGCGCATGCGGTCGGTGCGCTCGCCCGGCGTGCAGTCGATCACGACCGGTGTCACGCCTGGGTTCGCGAGGTCGGTGCGACTCGCCCGGTCGACCCAGCCGCCGCCGCTCCACGTCTGGATCTTCAGATCGATCGGGAAACCCGCACCGGGAAGCTCGTCGGCGCGCGGATACAGCGTGACCTTCCGGATCTCGCGCGGCGCGAGCCAGTCGAGCTCGATCCACTGGGTCGGCCCGACGTCGCTCGAGTAGCCCTTCGAGGTCGGCGTCGAGACGCGCACGCTATCGCTCGCGTGCTCCGCGCCCCAGCCGTCGGCCTCGTAGCTCGACGAGGCTTTGACCTCATGGACACTCAGCGAGGCGCCGCAGAACTTCGCCTCTGCCTCGAACGGATCGACCGGGATCACGAGCTGGGTCCGGCGAACCGCGCCGGTCAGGTTCGTCCAGAATCGGTGGCCGGTCAGCGGCTCGCGCACCGACGCGAGGAGCTCGGCGAGGTCGCCGCAGGTCATCGCGTGGCGGGCCGCACGGATCGAGCGATACGTGACCTTGTACGCCGGCGGCAGCTCGACCGTGTCGATCGCGGGATCGGTGAAGTCGGCGCGGATCCACGACCACGGCAGGCTCTTCTCGTGGCCGGTCATCCCGGGCTGGTTGACGGTGATCCGCGCGCCGAGCGGGTTCGCCAGGCCCAGCACGTCGACGACGATGCCGTCGAGCGGCGCGGTCGCACCGCCGGTGCCGAGCCGGCCGACCGCATAGGCGACGGGCTCGGGGTGCGCCGGGTTCATCGCGAGGCTGACGCCGCCTTCGGACAGCAGCAGGTGCTGGTGGTTCGCCAGCGCGTCGACGACGAGCTTGGTCGCTGGGCCGTCGGCGGCGAGGAACACGTCGGCCGAGGTCGGATGCTCGGTCCGCGTCCAGGTGGCGTAGTTGTGGCGCTCGTCGGCGACGCGAAATGCCGTGGCGTGCGCCCTACCGTCCGCCTTCCAGATCACGATCACGAGCGCCCACACCGAGATCGCGCCGAGCAGCGGTGCGGTGACCCGGTGGAGCGGCAGGACGAGCGCGGGGAGGATCAGCACGAACGTCGCCGGCAGCAGCATGCGGCCGTGCATGAAGTCGCCGCCGACGCGCAGGACGAAGCACGCGAGCAGGACCGACGTGATCGTCGTCGTGGCGACCAGCACGCGCGCGCGACCGACGATCCAGCGGCGGCGCACCGCGAGCGCGAAGATCACGATCAGGAGCGCGATCGGCACGAACACGAAGTACGGCCGGACGTAGTCGACGAGGTAGATGAAGCCGCGCTCCCACGCCGCGTTGCTCGCGCCCTTCGCGAGCGCGGGCAGCGGAACCAGGGTGCCGTAGTAGCCCGCGCGAAACACCTCGTAACCGACGGGCAGGACGAGCGCCGCGGCGGCGAGCCCGACGGTCGCGAGCTTCGTCGGTCGGACGAGCCACCATAGCGCGAGGCAGAACGTCACGGACGCGACCGCGAAGTCGGGCCGGACCAAGGGGCCGAGCCCGAACACGATCGCGGTGACGAGCTGGAACCGGCGCGGGCTCTCGGCGCGGACCGCGACGAGCAGCCACCAGCAGACGCCGAGCCAGCAGGTGCACAGGCCGGTCTCGAGCCCCGACGTCGCGTAGTCCCAGAACGGCTGGGTCCCGATCAGCACGAACGCGCCGGCCGGGACAAGTGGGACGGTCGAGCCACGCTCGCGGTGAAACCGCCGCGTGGCGTCGAGCGCGATCACGACGCCGGTGATCGACAGCACCCAGCCCGTGAGGACGGCGGTGAACACCGGATCGCGCCCCGTGATCCCGACGACGGCGACCAGGACGTAGGTCCACAGCGTCGAGGTGTTCGCCTCGGCCCGCTCGAACGCGTTGTAGACCGGGCCGTGGCCGGCGAGCACGTTGCGGACAGTGCGGACGACGATCAGACCGTCGTCGGCGATCCACCGGCGATGCCAGGCCAGCAGGGCGAACGCCAGCGCGATGCCGGCGATCCCGGCGAGCGTCCACGAAAGCTTCGGCCGCGTCACGCGCGTACCTTCGCCCGCGCTCGGCGCGCGGTCAACGTCACGACGGAGATCGCCGTGGCGACGATCATCCAGTGGGAGTAACGGTAGTCACGGGTCGCGGCAAACACCAGAAACGTGCCCTCGTAGAGCAGGCCCCCCAGGAGCAACGCGAGGACGTCGCGCTCCCGCCGCGCGATCGGGAACAGGATCAGCGCGACGAGGAAGTACACCCACGGTGTGAAGATGTGGGTCCGGCGCTCGAGCTTCACGAGCGAGCGATAGATCGCGAGCTGGACGGCGTTCGCACCGTTCGGCAACCCCATCGAGGCGCGCAGCTCCTTCTGCGCGACGCCGCGCCACGGAATCGCACCGCCGCGGCCATCGAGGATCAGGTCGAACGTGCGCAGGCGATGCTCGGCGTACGCCAGCGGGTACGTCGTGACGACGTGGTTCCACGTCCGTCCCATCGCCCGCCGGAACGCCTCGCTCGGCGGCGCCTCGTTCTCGAGAGAGAAGTGCCACAGCGCGCGTTGCGGATCGGTGATCGGTGCGAGGTAATTCGTCGGATCGAACACCGCGCGAATCGTCGCGTGGATGTCGCGATCGATCAGGAGCTCGGTGCCGGCGAGGAGCTCGCGCAGCTCGGCGTCGGGGATCGTGGTGTCGACACGCGCGAGCGTCCCGGTGATGTCGTGGATCGCGAACGTGTTGTACCAGGCGTACGTCTGGCGATCGGCGAGCGCGCCGTTCGCGGTGATCGCGGCGAACGCGGTGGCGGCCCAGATCGCGCCTGCGAGCGCGTAGCGCCGCCAGCCGGTCCACCGCCACGCGAGGAGCAGCAGCATCGGCGCGAGCGTCGCGGCGGGCGCGTTGAACCGGACCATGCTCGCGACGAGCAGCGCGAGGATCCCTGCGGCGTTGCGACCATGCAGCAGGCAACCGATGCCGAGCACGAGGAAACCCGCCATCAGCGGGTCCTTCCAGATCGCAGTCATCGACGTCAGCACGGGAGGGAACAGGAACACCGCGACCGCCGCGATCGCGGCGCCACGTGGTTCGAACGTCTTGCGAAACACGAGGTAGAGGCCGGCGAGCAGCGCGACGCTCTGGATCACGAGCATGCCGAACGGGCCGGCGATCACGTGATCGACGAGCGCCCAGAGCGCGGTGACGAACGGCGGCTGATCGTCCCGGTAGCTCCCCGCGCGCGCCTGGATCAGCACGTCGATCGAATCGAACGTGAGTGTGCCCGGATACGCGTAGACCAGGAACACTGCCCAGCCGGCCGCCAGGATCGCCGCCGGCTGGAAGCGCTTCATTGCCTTGCCGTGGCGACGGCGGTTCCGGACGCCCGGTAGCGCCGCACGAACACCATCACCAGCGCGATCAACGTGCACTCGACCAGCCAGTGCGAGTAGCGGTAGCCGATCGCCGGCGCCGCCACGAGCAGGCCGAGCTCGTAGACAAGGCCGCTCGACAGCAGGACCTGCGCCAGACGATCGCCGCGGCACATCGGCAAGAGCAGGAGCGCGAGGAAGAAGTAGAACGAGGTCCGGAACACGAACGTGCCCTCGAGCCACAACATCGCCTCGACCCACGCCTCCTGCACCGGCGAGTGGATCGCGCGATGGCCGAGGAGGTCGACGTACATCGGTTCGATGAACCCACCAAACACGAGCTGGTCATCGATCTGGAGCTGCGCGTAGAAGATCGCGAGCCGGTGGTGGATGTAGGCCAGCGGATGCGCGAACACGAGCTTCTTCCACGCCTTCGTCATCGCCGCGAACTGCTCGTCGGTCGACGGGTAATCGAAGACCTGGCCGGGCTCGTTCGTCAGCGTGAGGAAGTTGCTCCATCGCGGCGAGTACCAGGTCCGCGCGCGGATCTGGATCTTGTCGGTCTTGTGCCACGGCACGCCGGGCGTGTCGGCGAGGAGCTGGTCGTTGTCGAGCTTCGGCGCGTAGCGGATCACGCCGGTGATGTCGAGCATCGCCACGCTGGTCTGCCACGGGTACTTGCGCTCCTCGACGAAGTGATTGTTGAGGAGGATCGAGCCGACCGCGATCGCGACCCACAGCGCGCTCGCGAGCGCGAG
>Ga0307509_10002768_pt1 | contig 27894 bp, 16 predicted proteins | sample 10_EM_MG_FD_202245 | JGI IMG/M metagenome (GOLD analysis project Ga0307509, IMG submission 202245) | Populus trichocarpa ectomycorrhiza microbial communities from riparian zone in the Pacific Northwest, United States - 10_EM | ecosystem: Host-associated > Plants > Roots > Unclassified | place... | reverse complement strand
AAAAAAAAAAAAAAAAAGGTACAAAGACAGCATTCAGCTTTAACGCTATGGCCAACAAAAACCCTATCCTCCTCACCCCAGGAAACATCCAAACCCCCAAGTCCCTCTGGTATGAGACCAACCGCACCTCTCGCCCATCGACCAGCCAAATCCTACGAACATACACGTACATACGAAGGAAGTAGAAAGGAAAGAAGCAAGCAGGAAGGAGAGGAGAACCCTTAGCGACATCTACAAAAAAGCCAAAAGGGCAAACAAAAGGAATGTATGAACCCCTGACAAAGGAAAATTACGTCTGATAAGTGACGTGTATCAGCCTGAGCTAGGAAATGAATGTATGGACCTGCACGCAGGAGCGGTGCCGGGGGACAAAGCGGTGCCCGATAGCAGGATAGGACGGTGTATGGAGGCGACTCTGGTGAGGGGTCGCCTGAGGGTGTGCCAAAGCGGCATTAGCGACGGCCAGGAGGAGGGGCGTAACCGAGGCGGGTTTTTGTATAGCGACCGAAGATCGACCGCGGGTGGAGAGCAGTAAGGTGCCAGCCGAGTGGGTGGGAAGATGGGGGTGTGGGGGTAGCTGTAACCGAGCAACGGGACGAAAACCAAGGAGGTAGAGGGAGGGGGATGGGAGGAGGAAGGACTTCCGAACACTTGAGACGACTGACTAGAGTAACCGCGGCCGATGCTTTTCCGAATGCGAAACGAAGACGAGGTGCTGAAGTTACTAACCGAAGTGTTCCCCGACAGGACCACATAACCGAGACGGAAAGGTACTTCGCAAAGGGCTTGGAAAGCTCAGCGCCGACCGTGAGCGAAGAGGACAGAATGCCGACCGTGCAAAAACCTAAGCGAGGTGCAAAGAAAGTGCGGGGTAAGGGGGAGAACCGAACTTCATGAGCGGGAGTCAACGATGAACAGGAACAAGAACCCCGTGGAGGACGGGGTAGACCCCAGAGTGAGAGGAGGGATTGTAGCATCGCTCCCCTAGGCATAAGCCATCAAGGGGGAGGAGAGGGGGTGGTGGTGGAATCCCACGATGATTTCCCTGGTGTTGAGATTTCAATCGCCGGAGGTGTAGGGGAGATGGTTCATGAGAAATGTTTTGAGATAGCTCCACTTTTATATAGAGATACCTTTAAATAACAACTAGACAGTCCAAAGAAACTTTAATATAATTCTTAATATACTAAAATTTAATCCCAGATGACAATTCCGAGTATATGCAGGCAAAGGTTAAAAAATATTTGTTACAATAGTTTTATTCTTATTTTTGTCAGAAAGAGGGTGTAAACTTGCTTGATTATATGACAACAATCTTACATAATCCATCTATTTTATATGTACAAATAGGATATTACAGTAGTAGTATTTTGCAACAATGATCTTCAAAGCTAAATAGCTTAACAACCAATAGCCTTTCAACTATGATTATTAGGGTAACTAGAAAGTTAGAATGACTTTACATGATAAAAAAACTATTTTTCAAAATTTTAGTTTTATCTATATAAAATGTGCTATAGAGGTCATCTATTGATAAATAATATTTTCTGAGCCACTGAATACATACTCTATAGGCCAAGCTAGATGGCTAAGCCAAAATAAATTTTTTGTGGTTGAGGCCCGATAGTCAGGTTTTAACTTATACAGCCTTCAATAGTGAATTACATTATAAGTTATAAGATTAATGAATTTGGTATACTTATTTCACATTTTTTATTTGATTCGTTATGAAAGGTATATTGTGCAGTGACTCGTGAGAGTTATCTTATTGATTTCAGGCATGTGATATTATGATTCATAAGATCTGGTGACTTGTAAGGCATGAGTCATCAGGGTTAGGCTAATAGGGGATGGGTCTATTTAAGAAAGATTCAGGATGAAGGATGATATGCTCTTTACACAACTATGTAAGTACTTCCCTATACTTTGGTTTGTCTAATATCCACTTCTGAGAATAAAACTCCTTTATGCTCTCTATATTGTTATTGTATTCAAACTCACATACTGGAGAAAATATTATCTAGAATGTGACATGGAAGATATACAATATTGGAAGAAGGGATTTGTATTGAAGAATAAGTCTTCATAAATAAGAAGAGGAGATTATAACATAGTCTCTCAAGAGAATCAGGAAAATAAGCGACTCTAAGAGGAATCTAGAAGGGGTATTACGTAGTGCATATTAATATCTCTACTTGGTAAGATTGTTACAAATGGTAGAAGACATGATCGAACTATTTAATAATGAATTGATTAAGCTGAGAATTCAGAATGCAGAGAGATTTACCTATGAGGGACAGGTTAAGAATTTAATTATCAAATTCACAATTGGCTCTGTCAATCAAAATAATGTTTGGAGACTTCTTGTCAAGATTACAAACAAGAGTATAAATATCACTGGATATTGAAACAACTGATTTTGTATAGTGAATTTTACAAGAGTTTCAGTAGTGAGAGATAGGAGTAGAGAAAAAGCTATAGGCTACAAGCACAGCAGGTCTGTAATACAAACAAATTAGCCTTTATTGATAGTTGAAGTTAAATACTTTCAAAGTTTAGCAGTGCTATACATAGATGCAGAATAATCATTACAAGAAAACAAAGAATAAATAGAAGATTGTTATAATTATTGTAAGTGCTTTCCCAGAGGTTGTGGTCTTGCAGAATGGATATCAACATTGACTCTAATCAAACTGATAGTATAAAGAAATTAAAGTAATGGAGATGCTAAATAGTTAATTAAGATGAGTCTATTACATTATCAAAACTACAAAAGGAAGACAATATGCATAAGAGAATTACTATCAACAAGCTCTCGTGAAATGAGTCAGCAAAGATCTTTAGCAACTGTACCCTCTGGATCACTAACAGCTGACTTGGGTTCTTTACAAGACTAGAAGGGGAATCATACCAGCCTCTCACTCTCAACTGATCTGACTTCCCTGTTCATCAACCAAATGTCTCTATTGCTTTGGGAAATCTACATTGGTTTTCCAGCATGATACATCTGGTGAAGCAAATTTAATGCAGAATCTTGAAATGGCTTGGCTTGGATAGTAGGGCTTATATCCATATGACTAAGTTACTGAAAGAGATAATGGAATCATTTAAGGATAAATTCATTAAGCTGGGAATTCTGAAAACTTTGAGACTCACTTATGAGTAACAGCTTAAGGATTTAATTATCAAATTCATGTTAAGAGCTGTCCAGGAAAATATATCTGGGGGTTTTAGGTGAAAGATATGAACAAGATTATCAAAATTACTGGGAATTCGGGGTAGTTGTTTTGTACTATGAATGATACAAGAATTTCTGTTCTAGAAGAGAGAAGTAAAGAAGGGGATATAGGCCTCAAGCCTGCAAGCAATGCAAAGGAAACCAATTGGCTTTTATTGATGGTTATAGTTGGATACTCAGTGTCACGAATCGTGACTTGAAAGATGGTTTCACATGACTAATGATTATTAGTCATTTGGTATGTTATATTTCACCTATAAGAATAGTTGACTTATTGTTCTCATATGATTCTCAATTATGTATCATTATAATTATATTTATTCATTGGTCACTCACGATTGTGAGTCACAAATGATATAATGACTTTTGTGTGTGACTCTATTTACAGGCACGAGTTTTACTCATGTGAGCGATTTACTCACATGATTAGTTTTTTGATTTATTATTGGTTAAAGTAAGTTGTGGGTGACTGGATAAAAGAGCCACGGGGTTAGGGTTGTGGGAAGAGTCTCTATATATAAGGAAATTGGATTACGATAGTTAGAGCTCTTCACGGAAACATCTCAGTACTTTCTTTAATATTACCTTTTACTGGTACTGTTATAAATTAAATATTACTACATTCTTTACCCTCAAATGTATTATCATAATAAGATATAAGCCTCAATCGATAAGGAAGCATATATACATCTTCGCTATTAGATAGCAGATAAGACAAGAAGAACTATAAGAAGGTTCTACAAAGATAATTTAAGATTACAAAAATCTTAAATAAGAGCACAATTAGGTCGTTACTTGTTGTTTATGAACCTCTCTAGCCGAGATCACTACACTCAGAGAGTTTAGAAAGGTTATGCCATAAAGCTGAATGGTGGTTGGAATACAACAGAGGCAGACAAAGATAATTATCAGTATTCAAATTGGCAAAAATTCATACTTTATGCAATGAGAGTATTGGCCAATGCCTCTAGACAATGACCAGAAAGCTACCTTAAGTTGCATTCCCCTGAAGACTTAGTTCAAGTAGTTTTTTGAGATCAATTCCAGTGGCCTGGTTACCTATGATTCCAAGTACCCCAATCTTGTAATTTCCTAAATAACCATCTTCAACACTCCTGTTCTGACTGACATCACAATTCCTAATGATTAACTGAAAGACTAGGCCTTGTTTATCTTTTCCTGTCTTAGTTAAGATTTATGTTAGCCTTTTGGCAAGTTTTCAAACAACCCTGTACAGAAAATCAGCCATTGATTAATATCTAACCACATCTTTACTACTATAGCTAGCTTTACCCCCAGTTTGATTCTCAATATCAGAACTTACAATATCTTCATATTTCTCTTATTTTGATTTTGTTAGTTCCAGATTAGCTGCTAGTTCCATCTTTAACTCTCATGCCTCCTTCATCGCTTTATCTTATCAGATTGAATTGCAATCCCATCCCTTTCTTATTTACTATTTTTCTTACCTCTTTCTTTTTTCTTTTCATTTTCCTCTAGTTACAACTCACAATAGATGTCTTCTCCTGACCAGAAGAGTGTAGCAAGAGTTTGATTCAAGCTTTAATTGTATACAGTGTTAGGAGATATCTAGGGATAAGCCAGTGCTGGATTTTTCATTTATTTAAGCAGTCATTATACTTTACGTTACTAGTATGAGAATTGCATCATTCGGCACATTCTTTCTGTTTGCTGTCTCAACAGTTTTTTGTATAGTAATTGCTTTTCTTCACCTACATTTATCCCTTGTCTTGTCGAGCAAGAGGTCCCCCTCTCCTTTTTAGCATTATAGAGTCAGGAACCCACAGCCTTATAGTCAAAGCAGTGGGAAGTCACCCAGGCTTGAAGGAAGATTTTTTACAGATTTTGAGTATATATATTTGTAACATGTATACATGTTGCAATAACTGTATACAGGTACAGAGTGTAAGATTTCCTATGTTTAGTTTGATTACTTGCATACTTTGATTAGTTTGATTTGATTTTAGCCCCAGTGGTATATTAAGATTCAGTAGCTTGTGTTAAGTTGAGTTTGGCATGTTGATTGCTTTATTTAGAAACACAAGTAAAGCAATGGTCAAGTAAGTTCTTGATAGCATGGAGGTAGTGTTATTACTCTTAGGTGTCATGTGGGATCAGGATATGCAGGGCAAGGTGCACTGCCCAGTAATAATCATGGTTGCAGGTTATCTGATTACTATTGCTCTAGAGGAACTCTTGTATTAAAACTCATCTCCTGGCTAGCAGGAGAATGGCAGACTTCAGTAGACTCTTGATTTATGAATATACTTGGTTGAAGAGTAATCTCTAGAGTTTCACTTGTCCTTTGACTATTATCTCTCTATTTCCAGGTCTCTTGATGCCTCCCTTAGACCCAGCTCTTGACCCTACATTGCTGGTTCTCTATTGTACCCTTTGTGTTCAACAGAAGTACACCTATTAGATTATTGTACTAGCAATATGAGAGATCTCAGTTTACTTCCCTTTTCCTATCCCTCTATCATGGTCTCATACCCCAATGTCCTACTGCACATTCTGTCTTGACCATCTCCTCATAGAGTATTAGCACCCACCTGAGATTTTAGTTATAGTGTTCTGGATAAATTTAATCTTAGCTGCGCTTGGTATCTTTGGCTAAATTAGAGATAACGCTACCCACCGGGAAGTGTCACAGCACTAGAAAGTGTCACAAATAGCAACAATGACAACCACAACCAAAAAATGCAATAACTCAACAAATTCTTAGCCAAATTAGACCATACAAAATAATAACAATTGAGAAAGAACAGGAGAGCTATTTCATGCCTGGAAAGTAAAAAAAGAAAATCTTCTATTGAGGAAAACCAGAAAAATGAGAGAACAACAACTGAAAACTATGAGAAAGACAAGGGAGCAAACTATGATACAGGAGAATGCCAAACTATTTACAAAGTGGATCTATGTAATCTCCTATTGGTAGAACTAATATAGGAAATAATTGCAGGCAATCATTAAAGTCTAAAGTGTACTTAAATATTCAGAAAGTGGGTCAATTTAGTTGTAAAACAATTAAAATGTTAGTAAGGCCCTGCTCAGCATGCCTCCATTTAAAAAAATGTCATTTTTCTTGATAATGGCTTTAAAGCTGTTTTAAGAAAATGGCATTTTTCCACAAATAATTATGTTCAGTACTCCTTGCTCAATTTTTCAGGGTTTCTATATATGAACAAAAAACAGACTAGAGAACAGGTTTAAATAAGATAAACCTGAATATTAATGCACTTTTTGGCTAATATGACTGTATTATCAAAATTTCCCACTAACTATAACTTATCCTCATAAGATATTTCTCAAAATATATATTAGGAATATGTTTGAAATAAAACCTTGTAAATTGCTTTTATACTACTCAGAATATATGTGGAAATATTCATTTTTAATTATTATTACTCTTATGGAAAGTGGTATTAGTCATCAGATATTTTTTTTCCTCAATATTACCCTAATTATTAACTGATCTTAGAAAAAAATGGCATAAAAGAAAATGGCACTAAATTTAAAAAAATGGAATTTTTCTTGTATGCTGAACACACCTCCATTTTTTTTAAAAAAAAGTGATGGAAAAATGCCATAAAAGTGAGAAGAATGTCATTTTTCATGCTTGCTGAGCAGGTCCTAAGACTCTCAGATCTTTAGAGGGAGAACTCAGACGAGAAAAAGTGAAATACAGGTCGGACTCAAGTTCAGTAGACTCAGGGTATCACAAGTGGGCAGGATTTGTTATCATTTAGTAGCATTTGAGCTATTATTCTTCTATTTTTAATTGATAACCAGATTGCATATTCCATTATAAATATTACAATTACTGGTTTTCTACAGCCCCTTGTCAGAAGTGTTCGTGAAACATGTCTTGCCTTACTAAGCTACCTCGCCAAAATCAAAACTGTACACAAAGTTTATCGCAACCTCGTATACTATTTACACTACTCTACACCCAAGCATAATTGTAGAAAATATATAGTATACCGAAAGGTTTCCTGGGTTCAGAAAGTCTGAGGGAAGTATGTGAGCTGTAAACTCCTAGTTGGTATTTGATTGTGCGCTCGCATCTTGGATAGCCAGAGTTCTATATTTCAAGCCACAGGGAAAGCTAAAAGAAATACCCTGCCCTGAGCTATGGACAGCGTTCTGAACTGGGCTGTAAGTCCTTTCTGGGCCAGGGCAAGGACGGACAACATTGTGTCGTCCTATCCAGTTATTTTGTGAACTTGCCCAACAGGTAAGAGTGAAGGACAAGAATGGATGACACTACGTCGTCACCCATCGTCACCCATCATTCCCCCACTGTGGCACGTTGACCCCCCAGCCTACACTGGTCATTCTACAAAGCCACCTGCCATCCCCTACCTCAAATTGTCTCACATTGTAGGGCTTATCGTCTTTCATAATAACAGCCGTCATGGGAGATGGTAGATGAGGATCAGATATATTGTGCTTGATAGAGGTTGTGGCACGATTCGTGTATAGGTGTGTTTGATGGAGAAGATGCTTGGAGTTGTATTCGCTCTGGAGGTTGTGGGCTACATTCACCTCTAGTAGGTAAAACTCTGCTCTTACATGCAATAGTCATATGTCGCGACATAGGCCCTAATCATCTGTGCTTGCCCTAGAATGTTCGCCTGTCCACACTTCGGTGTTCCTTCATACATGCTCACGCTGCCCATCAGGGTGTGCTATCTCTGCTCCAATTGCGGCGCTCTACTACTGGGATAATAATACCATCAGTGCTGTCCTGTCCTGTCCAGGGCACTTGGTAGTTTCCTTGCCTAGCCCTACTGGGGTTCTAAACAGTTGAGAAGACTGGTTAGGGAGCAGGCCAGGTTGTGGAATTGGGCTGCGGGCCTATCGATTTTGGAGCCCATAACACATTGTTAGAAAATATTCTTTTTATCTATTTCTTTACACTGAATGATATCTGGTAAGAAAAAATTAAAATTGGGATTAAAAATGGTGCGAAGTGTTCATCATCAGATATCCATTTAATTGCACTTTCTCTAGACTTTACGGGAGTATAAATAATATAGAGGTTGCAAGCTGGTTTGTGTGGTATTTTTGTTTTTGTGAGGTAGCTTAGTAAGGCAAGAGAGGTTTTACGAACCCTTCTGACTAGGGGCTGTATATACTTCAAACCCTGCCCTTATGACCAGGCAACACATCTCTGCCTTATAGTCAACAGAAACATGCATATACTGTCTTATTTTACAATATCATGAAGCAGTTTCACAATTTACTATTACAATTTTGTAATTTCAATCAAATTACATATAAGTGTATATTGTTTGTATTAAGAAATGATAGAGATACAAAGAGTATATTATCGCAAACAGGATCAAGGTAAGTATATGTTTGACAAGTATGAATATATGATACAAAAGTGAAATACAATATATGTATAGTTTAAATAAATAGGTAAAATAATACAAAAAGGCTAAATAATTAGGCATTTCATGTTAGCTGAACTCTTGAGAGTTATAGATTTATACTAAAATCTCACTAGTGAAAGGTATAGCTCTATCACAAAGGTTTTGGTTCTTAAATAGCAGATTCACTTTTGAAATCAGATCAATTTTGGTATATCATTTGAGCAAAGATTTTAGTTCTAAACTAGTAGCAATAAATTAACTATAAATGAATATTTCTTTTACTGAAATAGTAAACCAACATTACCTAACTATGCTTATATAATTTGCCACATATAGGCAATTTCCTGTTACAAAAATTACAAGGGAAGTTAGTATATTGTAATCTATGAAAAATATAATAACAACACCCTAAATGCAATAAGAATATAACAAATCCTGCTCAATTGAGATACCCTGAGCCTACTAAACTTGAGTCAGACCTGTATTTCACCTCTTCTCTGCTGAGCTCTCCCCCTCATTATCTGAGAGTCTTACTAACATTTTAATCATTTAATTACTAAATTGACAGACTTTCTGAGTATGTAAGTACACTTTAGACTTTAATGATATCCCACAATTATTTTCAATATTATTTCTACCAATGGGAGATTAAATAGATCTACTTTTTAAATGGTTTGGCATCCTCCTGTATCTTAGTTTACTTCCTCTTCTTTCTCACAGTTTTCAGTAGTTTTTCTCTCATTTTTCTTGTTTTCCTTAATGGAGAATTTTCTTTTTTTACTTTCAGGCATGAAATAGCTCTCCTATACTGTAACATGTATACATGTTCCGGTAACTGTATATAGGAGCGGAGTGCAGGATTTTCTATGTTTAGTTTGATTACTTTGCTTACTTTGATTAGTTTGATTGTTTTACAGCCCCAGAGCTATATTAGGGCACGGTAGCTTGTGTTAAGTTGCGTTTTGCATGTTTATTGTTTGATTTAGGAACACAAGTGAAGGAACGGTCATGTAAGCTAAAGATAGCATTGAGGCAGTGTTATGACTCTTAGGTTTCATGTGGGATCACAGGCCATGCAGGGCAAGGTGCACTGCCTGGTAATGATCGTGGTTGCAGGATATCTGATTACTATCGCTCTGGGAGAACTCTTGTATTTAAACTCATCTCCTGGCTAGCAGGAGAACGGCAGACTTCAGCAGACTCATGTTTTAAGAATATACTTGGTTGAACGGTGATCTCAGAGTTCCACTTGCCCTTTAACTATTATCTCTCTTTATCCTCGAGTTCTCTGAAGCTTCCCTTAGACCTAGCGCTTGCCGGTCAACCACTAGCCCTCTATTGTACCTTTTGTTAGACAGGAGTACACCTGTTACATATACTTTCTCAATTGGTATCATCTTGTATGGTTCAATTCGGTTAAGAATTGGTTGAGTTGTTGCATTTTTTGGTTGTGGTTGTCATGGTTGCCATGAGTGACACTTCCCGGTGGGCGACATTAGTTTGGGAGCCTCATAGGTTATGTATATTAGAAGGTTATTGGGGGGAGAGGCTTGGCGGACATGGGGGAGTGAGTCTACATGAGGGAGCCATTTCTCCCACCTTTCTTTCTTTTCTTTTTCTTCACACACAGCAGGACAACGCGCCACAACGGACAATGCGCGACAACTGACAACCATTGTGAGGAAGGAACACAGCATCACAGGGGAACTGTTTAACTGTGGTTTAAGGGAGGAAAATCAGGCCTGTATTTACTTAGTCGGACAATCGGTTTGATTGGGCTTTGTTCTGCGGGATATTTTTCTCTGTTGTGTAGATTTGTGCATTCATTTTGTGAAGTAGTTTAGTGAGCTAGAATTGATCGTGACTTGTGTTCTTATACTTTGTACTAGGGTTTCTTGAAAGTAATTGTGGTTTGTTCATACTTCTCCGGTCCGTAAAGTAGATACTACAGTCACCCGGAATTTCTGTTTTTCAATACCACGGGTGAATTCTGGGTATCAAGTGATGCTCAATAGAGACTTTCTCTATCGCTAAATGCTCTAATACTTGTGTTCGTTACTGGGCGGGGCGGTAAATTGGACCGGGGGGGCCGGTGTTTTCGGGGCCACGGAGGCCCCGTAATGAACTGTATAAAATACTAGCAACTTCATTGTTCTCAGTCTCCCTTTTAAAACAAACGGATAGGGAATATGGGAAGTCCGATCATTTCCCTAGACTGACGATTTACTTGTATACTTGGGCTAAGCTATTGTGCTGCGATGTGGCGGGTATTCCCGGGGGTTCCTGGCGGACGGCAGGACCCTGAGGGACTGCAGTCCTGGTCTTTCCGGGAATGCTGTCTTACCTTGCCCGGCGCTGTTTTCCGTCTTTCGTAAAGACGGGAGTCCATAGGGCCCGGCGGTCTCACAGTAGTTATTATTTTCCGGAAAGGGTGTGATAGTCCTCTGCAGGGCTATTCAGTCACCTATAGGTGGTTTCATAGATTACTCTGGGTACTCTTTCTGTTATTTTGGCTTATAGTTAGCCCAAATCTTCGCTTTGTCTAAGATTGAGTATGTAGAGGTAGCTTCTCTGTATATACTAGAAATAAAACTTGTCGCTCTAATTTTGAAAAAAAAATCAAAACCCCCCCAGAATATAGTATATATTTTTCTTGTCTTTTATAATTAATTCTCGTGTCTGAGGCACCACCTCATGCATTTTGATTCCATTTCACGGGTTGCTCCTTATTTTAACAACACTTTTCTATACAATTTATAATCCCACAACAATCACTTAAAACTATAAGTGGGATTTAGAGTTCGGCCCCCCAACCTTTGACTGCCACGGTGCAGGAGTCGTCTGTTACCGCCGGTCTTGGGTAGCCGTATAGTAGTAGAGGATGTGCTAGATCGTAGCACATCCGATTGAGATATTGGGTACGCCTGCAGCATTTTCTGCTCAATCACCTGCAGCGCCCGCTGGTCACATGTGGTGGCTGAGCACGTTGCGCAACCTAAAACACCCGTAATCCCCGGCGTCTGTCCCGGGCGCTCATCCGGACGTACTCCGAGATACCCGCCCGTCCCGGACCTTCTTCCAGGTAGTGCCGTCCCCCCCCCGCACCACGTAACGGAAGGAATGGAAAGTTGAGTTTTTGGCTGTAATTACTAGTACAGTACTGAATGGTCGACTTTCGAGCATATATAAAGAAAATCCCCAAGATGGGAATTAAGGTGAAAACTGGTGATGGAAATAGTACTCGGAAATGACCAAATGGTAGAAAAACAAACCGATTAATCGCGGATGGGCAATCCGAGCACGCACCACCGGTACGAGTAAGATATCCTCGTAAAATAGAAGTCGAAACAAACATGGATGACAAAAGAAAGCAATTGTCGATAAAGACTAAGTTAAGGGGAAAGCTCTATTCGCATTTACCAGCACACTTCTCGCTGTGTTTGTCCTCTCTCCTTCAACCCGCTTATGAACCCACCTTTCCCGCAAGACATAATAAATTAATCTTATGCTGTAGCAATGAATATGACCTAAACCCCCACCGCTCTCGCTAACTAACCTATCCTTCATACCATGTAGAAGAAGTGAAGCAACCCCCAGTGGCAACAGCCATAGGCCGGAATACCACTCCACAGTACTGAAACGAAGAAATTCGGGCTACTCTGTTTACTTTTTGGAGTATAAGAAATGCAAGCCAACGACCGTCACCGATGAAAAAACCCATCTGGTAAAAGAAACCACACAATTGACAATCAGTTCAACTCTCCTAAGCTAATCGTCATACCGGTAACTCAAGAACAGCCGACATAAAGGAAAACAGCAAAAATCCCAACGAAAAAACAACACAACCTTTCTCGGTTATCCGGCAATCTATGCACAGGTGATACCTCCTCTTGAGTCCTCTTCTTGTTGCGCGCTGTCCCAAAATTTTCCCTCGTGCGGTGACAGTCACTCTAGCAGGAAACTGACGAAAGAAGTGAGAGAGATGTGAAAAATCGTCCCATCATATTGAATATCGGAAACCACCTATGCTGTATCAGGGCCAAAGCAATCGGGTGATCGCAATATCTTGAGAGAGAACTAGTATTATGGGAGATATATAAAACAATACTTGTTGTACCATGTGATGGATAACACACTCTAGGGCTAGATTCCTTGAGAAAGAAACATTATATCTTATCGTCATAGGTTCTATTTGGCTTTTATACCATACTGATATATATATCAAGACCCCATCATTGTTGCTGCTTTCCGGGTTTCTGCAGGTTCTTGTCACAGAGTCATCTGAGTCGGGGTACCCCTCTTTCCGGTTTTAAAGGAGCAACCAAAGAGACAAGAAATCTGTTTTGTTCGAGGGGATAGGGTCAAATCCTGTCGGTGTTTTTTTTTGTTTTAATTTTATTTTCCTATCGGGGGGGAAGAAAAAGCTAACACTGACGATAAGGATTGGTTGCGCATAATAGCCTAGGTATTATACTTGAGTGCGATGAGTGTCGGTGCATTGGTTTGGGGGTTGGGCGGGCTAGGTTGGGGGAAGAGAGGAGAGATCTGGGATTGAGGGAGGGTAGATTTAAGAGTTGAGATTTGTGATAGGGGGTGGAAGAAAGGGTGTATGCTGACAAATTTTGGTGGGGCGAATAATGGGCTATTGATATGCTCACTTCGGTATGGGAGAAACAGTGCGCGCGATAAGAATAGATTTGTATCTAACGAGTGAAGAAAAGAAGACAACAAGAATGAGCAGTATCATGAAAAAAAGGTCGAACGATAGGGTCTCTTACAGAGACAGAGTTGGTGAAAGTCAGGGAGAGAGGAAAGGAAAGACGGAAAGGAAATGTCGGAAATCGTCCTCCGTCTCACATCTCAAACAATACCGATACTAATTGAGTGTCATCGTTGATAGCTAGTGCTAGTCTGTTTGAGATTGAACATTCCATGTTTCCACTAAGTGTGTCAAAGGAGCGGAAGAGTTTTGGAAACACCCTACGGTTCCTGTGAGGGTGAGGGCGAGAAACACTGGGGCCAGCCATAGTCAGTTTCGACACGTGCCGTTTGGGAGGGGGAGCGGAGAAGGAGGGATGATGGTCTCCGCCTGGTGCGTGTAGGTAAGGTAGGGTGAAAACAAGGTGAGGGGGAGTGAGGGAGGGGAGTTCATAGATGGGGACGGGTTAAATCAAATTCACCATGTCATATCACTGGCTGAAATGACTTGGGCAATCGGACGAAGGGTAATGGTTAGGGTGTTAGCGGTCGATTTTAGGAGGCATGTAGGTATCCTAGGGAGGCCGAATATGTGAGTCGGTGAAGGGACTACGATAAATTATAGCAATAGGACAAAAGCCATCGGTGGTGGGCCCGGGTCCCGCCGGGGGTGCACCGGTGTCGATGAAATTCAGAGTAAGGAACATCAATATTTGGACCCCAACCTCTCAATTAAAACTAGGAACACATCAATAGTTAGCCGGGGGCGGGGTGGGGAATTAATTCGCATTTTGATAAAGTATTACTTTATTCTATGCCAGGTGCTAGTTAATTAGGGCAAATCATTTAGATGCAGCAGCCGATAACCAAGGATGTATGGGCGCCCCTAGAAAAGGATATATGTTTTCAAAATTGGCTATTTTCTATCACCACAGTTCACCCAATATTAAACCATTCGCTCCGGTGTTACACCATGACTACCGGTATTTCTCCAAGAATTGGTCAACCGGTAATATGGGGTGGTGGAGTTCTGGTGCTCTGAAGATAGTTGTTTTTGGTGTAAAAATGGCCACCAAGGATGACTTTTGTCAGAGTGTTGTAGCTATGTTAGAAAGGTACGGTGAGGGGATTTTCGAGGCGCTATTACTCTAAGAGATAGTAATGCATATCCGGTCTGCTCTGTGACGAATTAAAGAGGGATTTGTAAAACTCATCGGTTCTGTTTTCGGATCTGTTGTGTTTCCCTTGCAGCTCAAGGGCTTGCTGTTTTAGGGGGCTGAGAGACATATATAGGTGACGCCGTCTTTCACATTGGACTGATACCCTTTCCCGTACGTCAAATCGCACCCAAGACAGCATATGTAAGAACCCTAGAGAAAGGAACAACATCTGCCCCGGCCAGGCAATCCTTGACCAGACATATCCCCAGCAACAATATACCCGTGGCGATTTACTTTTATCATTGATAGGAAATTACCGGGGCGGGTGCACACATGGTAATGGGAGGCTACCATGATAGAATGTGATGAAGGAACTTGCCTATGCTGGAGGTGTGTGGGAAAAGATTTGAATGATCTTGGGAGCATAATGGGCGGTCTGACTTTCTTAGGCGTCAGCTAGATCCAAAAATGACGGACTATGGCCCATAGCCCGTTCTTTACTCCCTCTAAGATGCAGTGATTAGACCTTTGGGACACTAAGTGAAGGGAGCTAAAGAGGTGGACAGGAGAAAAAGTGTACAAATGCAGCAGCCATATGGACTGTGCCTTCTAGGATACAAGAAAAGAAAAGATTGGTACAGGAACAAAATATAAAATAAGAAGCTGAAAGGAAAAAACTCGGGAAGTCCGGAAGGAGTGCTCTATCATACCCCCCCTAATGCGCCACCACACTGTTCCATATCAAGAGGGGTTAAATAGCACCGACCCGCTATCATGGGATCATCCAGTTACTTTTATCATCAATAGTACAATAGAAACCATAATAGAGTTCTTCCCCTTGCCATACCCTATCAAAATATCCTCTATTGTCTACATATCTCACAACATTAACCACAGTAGAGCTGCTGAGTATGGACGTGAGGGAGTGTTCAATATTCTGGTGTAATGAACAGATATCGATCTTAGCACATGATGGAGAGATATGGCTACACTCAACTGTCATGAGCCATCTGGAATGGACACGAAGAAATTGTTAAGATGCTCTTACAGCTGGTGGATATCTGATCCAACTCAAGGGATATCGCTTTAGACCTCCCAGGGTGGGCATGCCTGATTTAATGTGGTGCTGTTGGAGCGAGTAGATGCTGGCCTGACATAGTAGATATGTGTGGGCAAACACTACTCCTGCTCGCCGGTGTGAGGGTACTTTGGGGTAGAGATGTGGGTTATAGGGTTTAGTTAATACACGAGTTTGTGTATCATGGTTTTTCGTTGGCATACCAGAGGGTTTGTCTAGGTGACTGCCCTTGGGAGCGTCCGTGTGGAAACAACCCTCAATAGTGCGGCTTTCTCTACGAACCTCTTAAAAGGAAACGACGGAAACGACGGAGACCACTTGAGAGACAACGACATCCTTCTGGACGAGAAAGGGAGAACACCAACACGACGAGAATCAATTTCTTTTTTATTCTGTCGCCTTTTTTTATTCTTTTCTTTTGTGGGCCTTTGTGAACCCCAACGAACTAGTGTGTATAGGTTCCCCTGGAACTCTAGACCCAAAGGCAAACACGAATTAATTTTTTGACCCTTTCCAACACTATTGTAAGTTTCCCCCACTGTTCATTCAGGGGGGGAGATGTTGGTCCTTTCATTGGCATTAGACCTGATATGGGTTCTTTCAGTACAGTGAAGATGGTGTTAGATGGGGCAGACGGTAGGTCCTACATCAGGGAGGGCTTAACACCCCTTTCATGGGCTGCCAAGGGTGGGCATGAGGCAGTGGTTAGGTTGCTGCTGGCTCGACACGATGTGATCATCAACGCTCCGGATCGACTCGGTCAGACACCACTATTCATAGCGGCCCGCGAGGGACATGAAGTGGTCGTGAACATGCTACTGGGGCAAGGGGATGTCAATCCCAACCCTCCGAATTTATTTCGCCAAACGCCGCTGTGGGCAGCCGCTAAGGAGGGGCATGAAGGTGTCGTTATAGCGTTACTTAAACGGAATGATATCGAGCCCGATACTGCTGCTAATCGTGGCCAAACACCACTCTTCATAGCAGCCTACGAGGGACACAAAGGAATCGTGAGAATGCTACTAGAGCGGGATGATATCAACCCAAACACTGCCGCTGATTATGGCAAGGCGCCGCTTTTCGTGGCCGCCGACCAGGGACATGAAGGTATCGTGAGGATGATACTCGGGCGGGTAGATGTCGACCCCAATACTGCGGATGAGTATGGCCAAACGCCCATCTACAGAGCTGCAACGCGCGGGCACGAGGGAGTTGTGAAGGCGCTTCTGGAGCGGGCCGATGTTGATCCCAACATCGCAGACATTGATAACCTAACAGCGCTCTTCGGAGCAGCCTACAAGGGACATGAAGGAGCAGTGAAGCTACTGCTGGGGAGGGCAGACGTCAACCCCAACGCTGCTAGCGCGTTTGGCAACACGCCACTCTTCATCGCTGCTAGGAGGGGGCATAAGGCAGTTGTGCAGAGACTGCTAGAAAGGGCTGATGTCAACCCCAACATTGCAAACAGAAATAACCAAACGCCACTCTTCATAGCCGCCCTCAAGGGACATGGAGGGCCCGTGAAGATGTTACTAGAACGGAGTGATGTTAATCCTAATATTGCGGCTGATGATGGCAAAACACCCCTCTGCGTAGCCGCCTTGCTTGAAGGGGAGAGCGTGGTGGGGATGCTGTTGCAGCGGAACGATATCAACCCAACCATTGAAGATAAGGATGGCCTAACGCCTCTCCTTGCAGCTGCCGGCAGCGGGAATAAAGGAGCTGTGGGGTTGCTGCTAGGCCGAGCCGACGTGAACGCCAACGCTGCCGCCGATACTGGTCAAACCCCTCTATTGGCAGCCTCAGTGTACGGAGAAGGAGTAGTCGTGAAGGTACTGCTGGGACAGGGGGGTGTCAATCCTAATAGCGGAGACGATAGGGGTCAGACACCACTCTTCAAAGCCGCCAGGGGAGGGCACGAAGAAATCGTGAAGATGCTACTTGAGCGGAAGGATATCAATCCTAACATAGCAGGAAATTGTGGCCAAACACCTCTCTCCAAAGCCGCTTGCAATGGGCATGAAGGAGTTGTGAAGATGCTGCTAGGGCGAGTGGATGTCAACATCGAGATGATAGATCTCGCTGGGGAAACAGCACTTTCACGAGCTCTGAAGAATAAACGCCATGCCATTGTGAAATTACTATCCGAAGGCAAAAATCCAATTCCCCAGTCCGATGGCCACAAATCCGCAGCGCTCCGCTCCCCTGGGCCGTCCGATCCGGATCAACACCCCTCCAAAAGGATCCGTAGGTTTTGATGCTCGCCACCAAAACTCACAACGTCTTCCCATTCCTCAAACTTTGAATTTGGTTTGTCCTAGGCCGGCGTCTAGTCCGATCTTTAACACCCCACTCGTCCTTCACCTCTCTGTCCCGTCCGCTGGAATTGCGGTCCCATCCCCATTTTCTTCACTATTTTTCTCACATCTTTCAAGTCCTTTTTCTTTTTCCTTTAATTACGACTTCCCATAGATGTCTATACCCACCAGAAGAGTGTGGGGATGGTTTAACGGGAGCTCCAATTGTGTACAGTGCCAGGAGGTGGCTAGGGATGAGCCAGCACAGGTTTTTTCATTTGTTCAAGCAGTCACCATACTTTACTAATATTAGAATTGTATCGTACGGTACTTTCTTTCTGTTTGCGGTCTTTCAGAGTTTTTTCTACAGAGTAATTGATTTTCCTCACCCGTCCTCGAGGCTGATATCTTATATTTTCATCTTATTTCCTGTCAAACTAGAGGTCCTCCTACTCTTTTTAGCATCATAGAGTCGGACACCCTTAGTATTTTTCTGGGGGTGGTGGTAAACGACCCAGGACGGCTATCTGTAGTCCGTCCGGGGCGTCCTAAGGGCAGGACGGCCGTCTTTGGGTAGGACGGCTGGCCCTACAGAGTGAGACATGTTAGTTCAGGGCAGGGGGCGGACGGTGGGGGATAACCGAGGACGGCGGGAGACGGTTGAGGACGGCCGGGGAATGTCGAAGACGGCCGGGAATGATGAGGGACGGCGGGGGACGGCCGGGGACGACACGAGTGATGTCTCATGAAGTGAAATGAATCCGTTTGGAGGTGCATCATCTCAACTTGGCTAGTACAGGTGGTCCAAGCACTAGGACTATTGTCACCTATAGTCCATCCGGTCCTCACCTTCCCAGGCGTAATCCGTCCTAGCACCCCTAGAAAGACGTACTATGAGCCGTAGTCCGTCCCGTCCTCACTCGAAGACGGACGGACTGGACGGTTGGGAACACTGCGTTTGACTTGTATAGTGGAAATATGACATGTTGGATATCAAACAAACTAGCACTAGTTATCAACTATCACACTCAAATAGTATCGGCTTTGAGATGTGAGACAGTGGAGGATTTCCTCCATTTACTTTCCGTCTTTCACTTTGCCGACTCTGTCTCTATAAGAGACCATATTGTTTCCGTTTCTTTTCATACAACAATCATTCTCCTCGTCGTCTTTTTTTCACTTGTTAGGTACGAACCCATTCTTTTTGCGCGCTCTGTTGCTCCCATACCAAAGTGACCATATCGATAGCCCACTGTTCGCCCTACTAAATTTGTCACTGGGCATATGTATCATACTAGCTATACGAGGGATCTGAGTTCACTTCCTTTTTCCTATCCCTCTACCGTGGTATCATACCCCAACGTTCTACTGCACATTATGCCTTCGCCATTTCCTCATCCAGCACTAGCGCGTGTTTAAGCTTTGAATAATGCCACGTGTGGATTCCGGGGATCCAATTGATGCTCAATAGAGACTTTCTCTATCGCTCAATGCTATAATACTAGCAACTGCATTGTTCGCAGTCTCCCTGGTAATACAAACGGACAAGGAACATGGGAAATCCCATCATTTCCCTCTATCGATAATAATCAGTGGTCAAAGCATCCCGGGCGGACGGTAGGGCCCTGAGGGACGGTAATCCGGGCCTTTCTGGGAACGCTGTCTAACAGTGCTGGGCGCTGGCGTCCGTCTCTAGTAAATACGGGAACCCTGGGGCTGACTATAGGCCCGGCGGCCCCACAGAAGTACTATCCGGGAAAAGGTGCAACAATTCTCTATAGGCCAGGCAGTCACCAGTAGGTACTGAAAAGAGGATTTCCGGTCAGAGGAACGAAAGAGAGATGATCACACGGTAGAAATCTTTTCTCCGTGCCTTAGTGGGTAAACATCGCTCTCAATATGGGAAGAGATAAAGGTCTAGTCGATGTCAATCGAAGAACACACTGATGAATGAAATCGTAAAGAAAAGGCCCGATGAGCAGAGAGTAGATACAAAGTAGAGTTCCCGCCGTTACCTTTTCTGCTGGTTCCTCCCTGCCAAAAAAACCCACGATACACCTGAGTGATTACAAATCATACTCCTTCTCCAAACTACACCTGCCACCACCATCCCAAACTAACCAGTCTAACAAGTCAGCCTATGGCTCGCAAATCTCTAGCTAAAAATATAAAACATAAAAGAAAATCCTATAGACTAGTTTGCACCCTCACAGTACCTACCGTCACCTGTTGGCTCCTGTGATTGATTGGTTTCATAGATTACTCTGGGTAAACTTTCTATTTTTTTTTGGCTTATAGCTAGCCAGTGTTCCGAATCGTCTAGTCCGTCCGTCTTTCGCCTTGGACGGGACGGACACTAAATTGCAGTCCGTCCTAATCCATGCCCGGGACGGACGGCCGGGCCCTATAGGTGTCTTAGTTTATGTTTTTTTAAAAAAAGAATATCCTGAGCATGAGGTCTGGGTCATCAAGAAGCGAAACATTTTTATTCCAACATAAAGATCAGGCTCTATCATGTATCGAAATTCGCTATCAGTCAACCAATATGCCTACTAATATGCGATCCTAGTTCTAAGCACCCTGAATCCATCCCACTTCCTTAACCTAATCTTTGCACCCTCATCTCCAAATCTTCAAGCATTGTCTCTACTTAGGCCAAGGGGTTTCTCATAAATGAGACAGCCTTCCGCCGGGACCTCATGCATTCGATAGCCTCAATTACATCTTCACCCAAGTGACCACGGTCATCTGTAATGAAGCATCCCAGGTCTATATTTAAACGTATTTTATTCTCTCCTGTTCTGTTACTGAGCAACCAGGTATAGGAGATTCACACACATTACGAGTAGATTTGAATGTAAGATACCTCCCGGACCCCATAGGTAATCGGTTTGGCCCTACAGAGGACGAGCGGGCTCTGCAGGAAACGACCGGGCTTAGGGGTGATGCCCGTCCTTACTACTGACGACCGGGCCCTGCAGGTGACGGCCGGGCCCTACCGGCAGTTCCCGTTTCCATTAAAACTCCGGGGCCCGGCCGTCAACCTACAGGACTGCAGTCTTTATCGAAGACGGACATCATGCCTCACCGTCCTTACCCACCCTGCCCGGGACGGACGGGACTATTGCCCGCCAGGGCCCTGCCGTCGTCCCGGGACGGTTGGGAACACTGGATTGGAGAGCAAGCTCGGATGAGGATAGAGGTAGGAGTTGAGGAATAGGCAATCTTGAAAGAGTCCCAGAGGCACCGAGGGAAATGGTAGAGAAAGAAAAGGATGGACAAGAGGGGGTTTTTGCGCGCATACCTTCAAGAAGTTGGTGGTGAAGTTTTTTATTTCCCAATATCCTAACAGCGATTCCATAGAGGGCACTTTTAGGATCCTCCGCACCCACGAGTCCAACCTCGGAAGAGGAGGAGGAGGAGGCGAGTTGCCTCGTTGTTTCCTCTTGAATCCCTACGAGGGCTCTCGTGCGGAAGACACCTACCGTAAGAACTCGAGTAATTGAACCTCACCCTAGGACGCTGGAGATGTCTTTGTTAGTAAGTTCCTGCGCCTTTTGGTTTGTCTGGAACTGGTGCTGAAGTACTTTTGCCCCCTTTATCCAAGGGAGGGGATTTTGGACATCTCAGCTCTAAGTTCAACTGTCGGAGTTCTCACGATGGGTGCCCAAGTAATGGGCCGTGTTCCCAACCATCCGGGGGACTGCCAAGAGCCTTAGACGGGACGGGGCGGCTATCTGTAGTCTATCCGGGGCGGCTTAAGGGCAGGACAGCTGTCTTTTGGCAGGACGGCGGGCACTACAGGGTGAGACATGTTGATTCAGGGCAGGGGGTGGATTGCGGCGGCGGCAGGGTATGTTAAGGCTGGCCGGGGACAGTGGAGGGACAGCGGGTGACGGTGGGGGACTAGTACAGGAGGTCTAAGTGCTAGGACTATAGTCCCCTATAGTCCATCCGGTCCTCACCTTCCCGGGCGTAGTCCGTCCCGTCCTCCCCCGAAGACCGGCGGACTGGACGGCTGGGAACACTGGTAATGGCTCCTTGGATTGTCCCATGCACCAAGAAGGGTCGTTTTTGGGTGCATTAGGAAAAATCCAATTCTGAATTAGCGTACAGTATAAAAAATAGGGCTTGCAAAAAGAGAAGTCTAGATAGGGGGGAAAAAAAGAAAGGTAAATCAACAATCGCGAACACAAAAGAAATACAAAGGATAAAACACAAGAGCCCTCAGATCCCACTATCAATGTACCCATCTCCCAAGGAGAGAAACTTTGTTTCCATCGTTTCTCCCCCCGAGTTTTCTAGTTCGATGGGTGCGCTAAACGCCGTCCTTCAATCTCTCCACAAAGCCATATCATAACATCAACTGTGGATAGTGCATGAGTATAGAGGCTAAAAGTGGATTATGCAAATGTGTCTCCATTAGATTGGTGCACACATTCGCCGTGACTTACGTTGCTAAACTGCACAACACCCCCACGACTTACGGAAAGGCTCCTGCGTCTAAACCCCCAGGTGCTCCGGGGTCCATAACACGCTTCATCGACCCCACCAGCCTCCTACGCATATTGGTAGCCTATTCACCAAGATCTGGGCCCTTGCCAATTCGGGTATGCAGAAAATGGGAGCCCGCGCTCATAGGCCACCTCAGCTACAGCTCTCAGTGTGTCTGAGTGCGAGGAGTGGCCGCTCCGGAGCTCAGACTTAGTTTAAAAGCCAATTTCAACAGAGAAGCTCGCCTCCATGACGATCATTGACAACCTCAGCTACGGCTTGACGTGAGTCTCAGCGTGGCGGACATTAGCACCATTAATCGGACAATACCCAGCACCCCCTAGGGGAAGAAATAAAAGAAGGGAATGGGAGGGGGGAAAGGGGGGATAACGGCAACGGAGGAGTTACCAAATAGAAGAAGGGAGAGGGGGATGTGGTGGGAAGAGAGAAGTTGCCAGGGAGGTGGATGAGAGAGAGAGAGGGGAAGTTAGGAGAAGAAAGTCCCCTTTATATACCCCCCTGTGTGTGGGACTGCTTAGCATTTGTGGGACGTGCTTTCCCTTAAAATTAGGGCGGGACTTGGGGCTTTTTTCTTGGTTTTTTTATTACTTTTATCTTTTAGGATCGTTGCCCCAATCCAGCACAAATTAGATAGGTAGGAAATTAGAGACCTAATCGCCACGCTAAATTCTTTTTCTCTCTCTTTCCTTTTCTCTACAGGTTCCGGCAGAGATGGCTAGGCCCAGGAAGTTGGGAGGCCTACTGGGTGAGAATGAGCAATGATCCTGCTGGGGCATCTCTTCCTAGTGCTATGAATCGTCGCCTTCCTATACTTTCTAGGCACGTATCGTAGAAGTGTTGTACATACCATCGGAGTTTCTTTCCACCTTGGCCGGCTGACGGGGGAATTCTCTCGAATCGTATACTCCTCCACCTTTGCATCTCAGATTCTCCGTCCATGCAATAATTTCTGCGACCTTTGGTTAATCCAGTCAACACTTTCCTGAAAGGTTTATCTCCGCATCAATCCCCCCTTGCCCCAGATTCCCTACTTCGATTTCAAACTTCTAACATAGGCATCACCAGGCTCCACTATTGCCTCTTTCCGTGTTCACATACATCCTCCGTGCTCACTGTGTTAGAACACCAACTTCTCAGCTTGAATCGCCTAATTGCATACGAGATCAAGTTTGAAATAGAAGGAGCTCTCGGTTTGGATTTCTTCGTAAAACTCTATACAAAGGGGAAGATTTCCCCATGCTCTGTCTCCATCCTCTCCCTCGCTATCAATCGAATTCTCCATCCATCCAAGACAAACTTTCTACATATTTAAAACTTCTCCGTACGGAAGCCCCCATTCATCATGGACGCCGCTATGCTTGTCCGTTCTCCCCTCACTGCCTACTACTTCAATGCTTCCAACACCCACCTTCGTTTCTGCTTCCAAGATGTGACTGGCGATATTAAACAAAGCGTTTTCGATGGCAAAGCTTGGTTCCCTAACCCCCACGGAGTAGTGGGCAAAGCAGATCTCAACAATGGGCTGGCGACCACGGGCTGGGGTAATGGGAGTGAAGTATGTGAACTACCAGCACCCACGGTTTCGTAAAATGCTCACATAGCTTAGGAACCCGTCTTCTACACCGGAGCAAATAACAAAATTGTTGAGGTATTTCACCACTGGCACCTGCGGGATCTTGTTTTACACAGCTAACCGATATCTCCCCTCCAGCGGTGCTACAGCACGGGCAAAAGCGGCTGGTGCGACGGTGATCTCAACCGAAAGTTCACTGCGGCCCATTACTCAAACCTTGCTGCCATGTGCTGGAATTCCAACGGGACAATCAGTGTTCCCAACCGTCCAGTCCGACCGTCTTTGGGTGAGGACGGGACGGACTACGGCTCATAGTCCGTCTATTTGGGGTGATAGGACGGACTATAGGGGACTATAGTCCTAGCGCTTGGGCCTCTGTACTAGCCAAGTTGAGACCATTCACCTCCGAACTGATTGCTTTCACTTCATGAGACATCACTCGTGCAGTGCCACCCGTCCGGGGCTCGTGGCAGTACTGAAAAACAAAATATTCGGGTATGGTTGTATCTACTTGCCGGCGAGAGAAGTAACTTCAAATCACAATCAATCACTAACACAAACCACACACAGAAGACAAATCGCACAGTTCACTATCAATTCAAGTTGTCTAACTAGTTCGCGAACCTTCACCACAAAAAACCTCAACACCAAAGAAAACACAAGTGAAGAAAAAGCCCAACCTATCCCAGTTTTCCGACTATCTATTCACAGAAGTTCCACCTCTCGTGCATTGATATCACAATTTCCGTTGCCCGACGTGGTAGTCCGCGCTTGTTCGGTCGTCGGTGGTTCAAGAAAGAAAAGAAAGAAAGGTGAGAAGAGGCTACCTTACATAGGCTTCACCCCCTGTCTGCCAAGACCTCTGACTTCCAGTGAATAAAAGCTACAGCGAACTTCCCCCCCAAGTACAGAACTATCATATACCATCAAATCAGCTCTAGCTAGCTAAGAATATTGGAGTAAGGCAAAAACTAAATTTGTCCGCAACAGTACCCCCACGGGGCCCCGCCGGGCCCCAGGACGGTTGGGAACACTGTAGCTAGCGCAAATATTGGATTTGTGTAAGATTGGCTATATAAAGCTAACTTCTCTATATACAGGAAATAAAACTTGTGGTAAAAAAGGACTCTAAATTTTGAAAAGGAAAGAGAAAACCCCAGAATACAGTATATATCTTCCTTATCTTTTATAATTAATTTTTATGTCTGAGGCACCTCATGCATCGACCAGTGGTCAGGGCTCCTTAAGTTTACAAGATTTCATTTCACAGGTTATTACTCTCCATTTTAAGAACACTTTTCAATCTAATTTAGAATCCCACAACAATCACTCAACGGCAGGTTGCATTTGGAGTTCGGCCTCTCGGACCTGTTGACAACCACTATGAAGGGGCCGTCTGTTAGCGCTCGTCTTGGGCAGCCGTATAGTGGCAGAGGTAGTGCTGGATCGTGGGCAATCAGGAGTGAGAAATCGGGTACCAGCCGGCAGCATTTTATAGTAGGTTGGGACAACCTATCGCCAATTGGGCAAGGCGCACAAAGGTCGGCTCGGACAAAGAGAATGGTGTCTCAGAGATGGTCGGCAAAACGTATTCCCGGTTGCTGGGCCATTGCGGGGTCATAGCCCAAAGAGACTGGGTCTGTGAACTCCCACTAGATCACCGCCTGCCATGCTGCGAGACTTCGACACCCTCATCTTTCCCACAGATCGTGTTCTTTATTAACTGCTCGCGTTTTTGCACCCGCGTTTTTTGCATCTCAACGCGTAGTTTCTATATCTCTCTACCTAACTGGACCAAGAAACATACACCAGAAAAGAAACCCGATGGCCCCCAGAAGAGCCAGCACACGCGGTGGGACCTCCGCACCACCAAGCAGGCGTGGAACAAGAGGTGGAATTCGGAAGAATGCATGGACTCGACAAGCTCCAACTCGATACGGCCTACAGCCGGAACCAGCTCCCAGTACCCGACGAAGTGCCGAGACCAACGAATCCGCAAGCAGCAGCGTGGAACCCGAACCCAGTATACCCGAATATAGTTACTCCCCTGAGAGCAACGAGAGACAACCCAGCTTAGCCCCAGTATCCCCAGAAAGCCCAAGGCCACCACCTGCCACCCCTACGACTGAAAGCGAACCGGAACCACGCTCCCGATCCTCACCTCGCTCAGATCGTACTATTAGCCTCGGCACCATGCGGCAACTCCTGCGCTCACACGAAGAAGATATCATAGACCGCGTTGTCCAGCGACTACGATCACATAATCCGGTTCCGCATATAGACAATACAGCCAATGCCAATGACCCTATTCGAGCAACTCAGGACCTTGAGCTCAACCCAACCTTAACGAGAATTGCGGAACTGGAAGGAGAGCTAGCCCAATTGTGGGAGGAAGCCCAGCGGGGCCAGCAGAGCACGAGGAATCCGAGAGCACTCGGTATGTACAATTCCAGCCAATGCCACCTTCCACTAGCAGGTGAGAACGCATCTGCCATTGCAGACTCCGTCGAAGTACTATTCCCAGGCGTAGAACGGGGGACATTAGTCCAAATAATTGAAAACCGGTTCAAGCCAACGAACATTTACCGGCTGCTAGCGAGCGAGAAGGAACGAGCTGAGTCCCAGCGCACGGTTAACATCGGTGGTATCGAGTTCGAACAAGCGGAAAGGGATGGTAAAGAAAGCGAATACCGAATGAGCATATTCTTCAAAGCATGGGCTGCTTACTCCGGCATCTTGGTAAAGCTCGCCCCCCATAGCCTGCAAGGAGACCTCGCGACTGCCCTCTCGATCTACACAATGAACCTGTACGATCTGTTAGAGAAGTACGCATGGGAGGGTGTCAAAGCCTACCACTTTCAATTTCACAGGAAGAGAGTAGCGAGTGGCCAGAGCATCTACCATGGAACGGAATGGCGTCAGCTAGACAGCGAATTAATCGCCTCGAAATGTTTTGCCCATCCTGCGCCCAGACCCACGTGGACTCAGAACCATAAGCTAGCCCCAGCACCAACCCGAAGATTCAGTGAACTTCCAATTCGCGAGAGCCTCCCGGGCCATGGCTATACTAGTACACCATTTAGTCCACATACCACAGCTCCCTACAGCGCGCCCGAATACCGGACACACTATGGACATAGTGTAGCATCCCCCGCGAATGCACGAATCCCTACAGGCACCGCACCTTTACCTTTGCAAGCATGCAGGAACTGGAACTTCCGAGAATGCCGGTCAATGCAGTGCCGCTACCGACATTCCTGTATCTCGTGTGGTAGCAACCACCGAGCACCACAATGTCCCTCTAGAGATAGTACCGGACAACTACTGCCATCCTACACAGGGACCAACCGACGTCAGCTTTCCTAAGTCCTCCAATTTCTTCTATTCCAAGCATTTATCAGCTTCCACTTCCTTGTACATATCCCAGATATTGCTTTAACTGTAAGCTTACAACTACTCAAGCATCCTCTCATATTACCACAGCGAGACCCAATACTGCCTCTAGCCTAGACTCAGATTCCGGCTCACCTGTTAGCAAACAACCACCACGCCCCAATACCCGCATCCACTACCCACTATTTACCACTCATACTATACCAATGCCAGCAGGCCAATTGAAAATGAATGGATGGAAAGAGCTTACTAGCGAGTACCCTGACCAGCAGGTCATAAAAGCAATCCTCGGCATTTGCCAGTACGGCGCGCGAATTGGCTATGAGGGCCAGCGCAGCGGTATTGTAATCCACCCCAATCTTGCGAGCGCGGAAGACAACACGGACCTAGTAGCCAAAGAGATAGAGTCAGGAATGAAGAAGGAAAGGTTAGAACTATACTCCGATAGCTCCCGCCTTCCAAACCACTACACCGCGTCACCACTGGGACTTGCAGACAAGGCCGATGGTAGCAAAAGGCGAATTCACCACCTGTCTTACC
>Ga0307509_10002767_pt1 | contig 27911 bp, 24 predicted proteins | sample 10_EM_MG_FD_202245 | JGI IMG/M metagenome (GOLD analysis project Ga0307509, IMG submission 202245) | Populus trichocarpa ectomycorrhiza microbial communities from riparian zone in the Pacific Northwest, United States - 10_EM | ecosystem: Host-associated > Plants > Roots > Unclassified | place... | reverse complement strand
GATTACATGAGCGGGGATGAGGGGTGGGTCAGGACGCGGAGAAGAGGTGATGAGGAGCTATCGCCGCATCAGGAGAAAGAAGAGATGAGAGAAAGAGTCTGGGGTAGTCCAGACGTAGGGAGGGCGCAAGGTTGCGTCAGGACGCAAGGAACGTTGCCAGGTAGCATCTGGAAGCGTGGGATGTGGCGGGGCGTTGAAACGCAAGTCAGGACGCACAGGACGCATGGGACGCAGGAGATGCGTCGCTTGCGTCTGGACGCAACGCCGACGGATCAGACGCAGGGTCCGTTTTTGCTGATGTAGTAGCTACCAGGAAAAAGGTCTAAGAGCAAGAGCAAAATGTGATTTAGCTAATGGTTAAAAATCTTGGCAATATTGTACTCCCACACACAAGGACTTTAGGACAAACAAAGTCCCTCAGGGAACTCCAGGGGACCACTGTCTACAACGAATCAACTATAAAGTCCCAGATCGATACCGCCAAAACTCATACAAATTAGTAGCCTGACCGGAGACTCTGTGAGACTTCGGACATTGCCCGACCACCAATCTGTTATCCCTGAATTATGTGGTTTGTGCAATACTCAATACATTTACCATGCATAGCTTGGCCCAAGTATTAAGGCCTTGAATTATGAGTAAACTATAGTTGTCCCATTGGGGCCTCAGGGGTCCCAATTCATACCTAATTTCTTATATGGTATTAGAGGTATCGGCCTGCCTCGTAATACCATCTGCTATATGAATCAAAGAGTGATATACATGAGACAAAACCTTTTTTGCTGATGTATAGCTAACCATGAATGCAACTTCTTGTACCACATACATTGAATATATAAGTTAAACAAAAAAACAATACCAGTAAGTTATAAGAAGTAGTCTTTAGTCTTATTTTAGATAGAAAACAACATGTTTTTTTAAGAAGACCAACAAATCTATCTTGTATAGTATCTAGCCACTAAAATTGACGTATAACATATTTTACCTAGTGTTAGAACATGTCATAGTTATGGGACGCTTTTACAAACAAGCAACAGAATATGTAAGATACTTGTATCTCCATCAACACAGGCTTAATAGATTTAGAAATTGTAGGCAATAAGGACAAACCACTTGGCTATTTGCTAGCAAAAGTGGAATTAAATTCATGTAATTGTCAATCATTGAGTTCTTAATAAATAGTAAGTATGGAAAAATATGTAGCAGTAAATTAACTGAGATTGGAGAATTGCAAATTGCATATTCTTGAGAGCAAATTAAGGCAGCTGAAATACATAGGTCTGGAGAATCATACTCTAGATTTGCAAAGAGAAGGCTCTTGTATTTATCCCAAGTCGTGAATTTGAAATGTTGTAGTCTAATCTTTTCCTCAAAACTGTATATTTTCTGAAATCACTATACAACAAAAATCAACTCAATCAGTTCAAAAAAGCTCAAGTCTACTGGCAGAAAGCAAAAAACCTCTCCAATACAGAGGAAACTAAATTATACTTTAAGCTCAGATGGGGAAGATTCTTGTAGTGTAAGGTTGACTGGCATGGATGAGGTAAGCGATTATGATGTAGTTACCGAGGTATGTTACACTGTATTAATAAGTACTCTACTGTAAACCAACGACTTGGGTCCTGTAAAGTTCCAATCAACTTGCAACTACTTCTCAATTAAGGTTCAGACCTCAGCGTACCTGTACTAGAAAACGAAATAATTTTACCATTCTCGCTCAAAATTTGGCACCTGAATAGCTAAACTTGTTTGAAATTCTTTGTTTTTATACTAAATGTATGATAGTTGCAGTACTAGTGGTCTAGTGAACCTGTAATCTGACAGTTGAATTCAAACCCCTATGGGCATTCTAAATACAAAATCTGATATGATTCTGTGTACTCTGCATTGCTCTGGTGATGTTTTTGTATGTTATATTTCTGATGTAAAAATTGTCCCATAACTATGACACGTCCCAACACTTGGTAAAATACGTTATATTAAAAAAGTTATTTAGATAGCAATTGAATATAAAGGTAAATTATTTGCATACAAGGTTGATATAATATAGAGAAATAAATATAAACTAAGCTCTAAGAAATGTAATTACAATTAATAGAGGAACAAAGACAAAGATGTCTGACCAAACAAGTATAATCTATTACATTGTATATAAAGGCTTCAGAATATTAGAATTTACCATTAACTGTTATCATATTCAGGCTTAATAGTCCAATTTAAATATCATAAACTTTGTTTAAAATCTATTACTGCATACACTATATTCTATTCTTTAAAAAATTATTTCAAAAATTAACTTTTTTATTGATTATACTAAGTGAATATTAGGCTTTACTAGGTACTACTTGTAGTATTTACATATCGCTCACGCAATTTACTATGTAGAGTTTAATATAATATAATATTTTGTCCTATTTTCTTAAAGTAATGGTATGGTATATTACTTAAACTTTTTATACTCCTTACAAAGTATTAGTAGTATGACTAGAATATGATTCTTAGGTAATTAATTTGATGTGATATTGTTTTATGGAAGTAGTAAATATTAAAGGTTGAAGTAAAATAGTCTATTTCATACACTTTATATATTTTAATTTTATAAAAGTTACACTTAGAATATCAGTATATATATATGATAATATTATAAATAAAATTTCTTAGTATCTCTTACACCTTACCAGATTTAAGTTTAATTACCTGAAAAAAACAAAAAAAAACATATATTATGATATCTCAAACATTTTATATTCTATACATTTGATTTTCTCTACTCGCTCTTAAAATAAGTCAAGGTACCTAAGAGCACAATATCAGCAAAAATAGATCCTGCCTCTGATCAGTCAGGGTTCATCAGCAAAAATAATACCTTGAGTTCTGTGCGTTCTGTGCTTCTGACTCACCTGACACTGGAAAGCAAATCGCGAACCAGGATGCAACCACCCTACCACACAATGAGCCTGACGCAACCTGACGCAGCACCTAATCCTCAGGACGCACCAGACGCAACACCTAATCCTCAGAACGCACCAGACGCAGCACCTAATCGTCAAGATACAACCCGACATTAGACCATTTCTTCCGGATCCAGTGCATCCAGTACTCATCTTCCTGAAATAAGCGAACTTGAAGGGTACCCCCTTTACTTTTCCTGACCAGGGTCACAATAGCTTTCATGCTCTCAGTGTATTAAATATACTACTACTAGTGTTCTATTGTTATAATATAGAGGACCGATGATGATACTCATATGCAACCCCTCAGGCGGCGCTACCCTGGACTCGACCTCTACCCGGTACTCAACACCTATCCGGGACACTGTAACTTCATGAATCAAAGTTGCGGGGGAGAAGATCTTATATCATTTTCAAGCTGGCTTCGAGGCCAACAACCTCCCGCAATCGGATCGAGGATCGGAGCTGTGGTTGTGGAGGAATCTGACTTCGAGCTCTAGGAGCGCCATGGGACCTCTAAAGACAACCCCCACCATAATGGTCAGCGACTTCATGGCTCTGATGCGACAGAGACACCCTTTATACCGCTGCGTAGCTGGCGTCGAGCCCAACAATCTCCCGCAATCAGATCGAGGATCGGAGCAGTGGTTGTGGAGGAATCTGTCATCGAGTTTTGGGATCGCCAGGACTCCATTCAGCCCTGTAACTTCATGAATAAAGATCGCGGAGGGATGGACCTTACACCATTAGGAAGCTGGCGTCGAGCCCAACAATCTCCCGCACTCAAAACCAGAATCGGCCCCGTGGTCGTAGAGGAATCTGATATTAAGCTCTGGGAGCGCCAGGGTATCTATAAAGACAACTCTCATAAGGGTCAGCTATTTCCTGAGTTCTGATGCGACAGAGACGTCCTTTATACCCCTGCGTAGCTGGCATCGAGCCCAACAATCTCCCACAATCAGATCCAGGATCGGAGCCGTGGTTGTGGAGGGATCAGCCATCGAGTTCTGGGAGCGCCAGAGCACCTATAAAGACAACCCCCTCAAGAGTCAGTGATTTCCTGAGCTTTTATGCGACAGAGACGTACCTTATACCGCCGCGTAGCTGGCGTCAAGTACAACAACCTCCCGCAAAGAGCAGCAACATCCGTCCACCAAGTGTGGAGTAATCTACCATTGAGTAAAATATCGCCAGGGCTACTATAAAGATCCTCTCCACAGAAGACAGCAATTTCCTGGGTCTTGATGTGACAGAGACGTACCTTATACTGTTGGAAGGCTGGCGTCAAGCCCAACAACCTCCCACAAACGGAATCAAAATCCGTCCCACGGTTGTGGAGATATCTGCCATCGAGTAAAATATCGCCAGCTTGATACCTGATACACCATGCACAGAAGACAGCGATTTCATGAGTCTTGATGTGACAGGGATGTACCTGATACCATTGCGTAGCTGGCGTCTAGCCCAACAACCTCCCGCAATCAGATTCAGGATCGGAGGAGTGGTTGTGGAGGGATCTGCCATCGAGTTCTGAGATCGCCAGGGTATCTATAAAGACAACTCTAATAAGGGTCAGCGACATCCTGAGCTTTGATGTTACAAAGACGTTCTTTATACCGCTGTGTAGCTGGCGTCGAGCCCAACAATCTCCCGCAATCGGATCCAGGATCGGAGCAGTGGTTGTGAAGGAATCTGCCATCGAGTTCTGAGATCGCCAACACCCCACCCTATTCAGCCCTGTAACTTCATGAATAATATCCCTCTGGGGATGAATCTTATACCGCTGGATAGCTGGCATCGAGCCCAGGAACCTCCAGGTGTCGGATTCAGGATTGATTGTCTGGCTGTGGTGGAGTGTTGCAGCTGTTGCCCGGGAGTGTGGATGTTGAGTGTTGTGATGAAAAGAGTGTCGCGTCGCGTCCAGTTTGAGGCTAAGTGCCGAGAAACCACCAGGCACTATGCTAGACTTGCGAGTATTATAGCTATCACTCGCTTTCAGGCTGGAGTGAGCTGGCATTTTCGCTCATTCAAAGATGATGTTCTGAAAATAGAACTCTGAGTGGCAGTGTGACTCTGACTTGAAGTCTTTAGCGCAAATATAAGATTAAGGGTATGATGGCTTTCTCACCAGGCGCCAGCACTAACTATATTTTCTTTGCCAAGAAATACTCCTTGTTCACATCCTGGCTAGTAGAAGACAAAGAAGGCTGAAAAGAGAATCAGGGGTAGTGGTAAATCCTGATGTGCGATGGTGTTGAGGTTTAAGTTAGGATGCATGGGAGGCAGGTTTGCTTGGTTGGATGTGTCCGGATGGAACCCAGTGTAGGCAAGGATCTCCGGACGCACCTGACGCAACAAGATGTGGTGTATGGGTACTTGACGCACAAGCCGCAGGGTCCAGGCAGGGAGTGTCAGAACGCAACACTACTGTATCTGACGCAGGCCACCTTTTTGCTGATGTTGCGTCCTGATGCAAGCAATATATTTTTTGCGTCCTATGCGTCCTGTGCGTCCTGAGTTCTGTTGCAATACCCCACCACATTTGATTGCATCTGGTGCGTCCAGCCACCCTGGGTTCCATTCAGATACATGCTCCTATCCAATTATGCATTCAGAGTCAGACCTCAACACCATCGCACATCATGATTTACCACCACCCCTGAATATTTACAGGCTCTCAGCCTTCTGAGTGTAAGCCCAGGGTATTTCTTGGCAAAGCAAATATGGTTAGTGCAAGCGCCAGGTGTGAAAGCCATCATACCCTTAATCTTATATTTGCGCTAAAGACTTTCAGGCTCAGCTGTACTCAAACCCAAAGTTCCGTATCTATTTTCAGACCTTTACCTTTAAAGGAGCCAATATCCCAGCTCACTCCAATCTGAAAGCGTGTGATAGCCAGCACACTCTCTAGTCTACCACTCAGGCTATTCATGGTTGTTTCTTAGTACTTAGCCCCCAATGCGACATCACCTACTCAGACTCTCTCATCAATATACTCAAACCCCTCCTTCCCAGGAACTAGCTGCAACACTCTACACCAACCACTAGACTAATCCTTAATGTGATACCTGGAGGTTACTGGGCTCGCTGCCAGCTCCATACTGGTATAGGATTCATCCCTACAGGGCTATTTTTCATGAAGTTATAGGGCTCAGCATCTTTTGATTAGAAGGCTAATTTCACAACAACCGCTTAACCGATTTTGAATCTTTTTGTAGGAGGCTGTTGGGCTCGATGGTAGTTACGCAATGGTATATGGTAAGTCCCTATAGCATCGAAACTCAGGGAGTCGCTCTTTTCTATATAGTGGATCTATATACAATACTAGCAGGCCTGGCGAGTATTTACTCGACTGCAGATCTCTCCACAACCACAAGACGTATTTCGATTCTGTTTCCGGAGGATTGTTGGGCTCAGCGCCAGCTTCCCAACTGTATAAGATATATTCCTGTCTCATTGAAACTCAGGAAATCGCTATCTTTAGTAGAGAAGATTTTTATAGTCACCCTGGTCATATTTTACTCAACAGCGGATTACTCCGCAACGGCTGCACAGATTTTAATGTTCTTCACGGAAGGTTGTTGGGCTCGATGCCAGCTTCCCAACTGTATAAGGTACATCTCTATCGTATTAAAACTCAGGAAATTGGTTTCTTCAGTAGAGGGTAAAGTAGGTCTCAAGCTGGCAACATTTTACTCGATAGCAGATTACTCCACAACTACAGCATAGATTTGATTCCATTCGTGGTGGATTGTTGGACTTACTGCCAGCTTCACAAAGATATAGGTTTCATCCCTCTGCGATATTTATTTATGATATTACACGGTCCCAGCTAGTGGGGGTCCCTGGGACCTTGAGCGTCAAGGGAGCGGTTGGACTTGCCTGTGAAAGCGTATTTTGTCAGAAGGCTCAGGCTTCCTATAGGTATGGGCATTTCAATGTGGATTAGCTTGTATATTTGAATCATTGTAGAATAGTAGTAAATTTAATTGTTTAATCGCATGAAATCTATTGTGACCAAGGTGACCAATAACAGAAACTGGTAAAGGGGAGACCATGCACTTATCTCAGGAACATATAGTCAAGTTTCAGTTAGTGTCCTGAGTATTAAGCGCTGCGTCCGGTGTGACCTAAGGCTTAGGTGCTGCATTCGGTTGCATCTGGTGTGTTGTGTGGTACCATGGTGGTAATCAGCAAAAGTGGCTATGTTCCCCCTATACCTCAGGAGGCATGTGACGGAAGAGGGGCCAAATTATATACTCTAGTTGATGTACAGGTCATTCACACCCCGATAACCCCCAATCAACTCTTAGGTTACAAGGTCAATTTCTTTTCTCTCAGTTATTTCATTGCCATGCACATTCTTCAGGATGCGCTTCATCCCACTTGTGCCTTTACATGGTACTTTCCGGCTTTGACCATGCTACTCGAGTTTATCCGGCCTTACCACCAAGGTCCGAACTTGTTCCATCATGGACCATTGCGCCACAACTCATTCATACTTTACCGTAGCCCAAATGCACCATCAACCTTACCATCCTTACTACCATTTCTCCACCTATTACTACCGCCCATTCACTCACATTCACAGACCATTTGTGCCTTCCAACATCCCAAAAGGACTGTTCCCCATCATGTTCCTAGTTCTATTTAGCCTTACTTATTTCTCCACTTCCTGCTCGCCATCACTCCCTGAATTATGTCTACCCAACACCTTGCTTCTCATACCCATTTCCATACGAACAATATTTGTCTCTTGGGCGCTTTGAACAATTTACATGTGAATGATGCATAGAATTCTTCCCATTCCCCTACTTCTCTAATCTTCTGAAAAGCTCAGTCAAATCACAGTTATTTAGTAACACTATTCAGCCTTAAAATCATTTTCTCATGTTCAGGACATTGTACAGAGAGCCTTCTTGGATCTTTCATATCAGTTCTGCCCTCTTCTAGACTCTCGGACACTTTTACTTGACTCAATGTGACCTTCTGCAGCACATTTTATTCACACACTAGTTTAAAGTCGAACTCAAAATATTATATTTTATTTACAATAAATGAATACTCTTCAATTATTTTATATATATTTGATTTAAATAATACATATGTCTCAAATATGACGTTATTGGTCTTGATCCCACCATTCTGCAAGTCCCTCCACTGCTTCACCCACTTCAGGATCTGAATTATTGTCTTCCACTTCGCTGTCCTCATCCCCTGAGCCCGCTAAATCCTGATATCCTGCAGCTTCTTTGTTCTCAAGTGCCTAGCGAGACTCCTGATCCCGAATAAATGCACTCTCCGGCAGCATTCGCTTAATGCATTTTTTTGTTATCAATCAGGTAATTTCTCACCTCCGGGGGTAACCCCGCCATGTTGCACACTGTTGAAAATAAACATCTTAATTGGGTGTTAGTACACTTCTCTTTAGAAAGGTGCATTTGGGACACTAAAGATTCGTTACTAACTTTGGGCAGTTAAAACCAACAAATATGCAGTGTGAATAAATGATCCAGAACTTCTTGCAATTAATAAATGATATATCCAGGCCGTGGTAAGGTATATTAGGACGTTATTAGTACAATTCAGAAACAATTTATCACTCCTTCCCTGTATTTTCCCACCCCTAAACCACTTTTAGAACAAGAGTTTTGCTATCTCTCAGGCTGCAAATTGGAAGCCATATTCCTTGAAGAATAAGCCTTTTGGCTTCTTATCTTGGACGATTTGAGAAAAGAAGTAACCTCTTGTTTACTTGGATGACATGTAAACTGATCGTTTCCAGCAATTACGTAATTTTTGCCCTTATATCGGTTACTGGTTTATCTGATAGGTCGTAAAGGTCCTGAAACATGTTTCTGGTTTTGGAAACTAGATGTGACCTGGCACTGGACTGCTTGGATTTCAACTGAATCAACTTAATTAGCTGTGCTCAGTCTCAGATGGGACGTATTTAGTTACTTAATAAACATACAAAGGTCATTGCCAGCCTTCTCCTCTCCATATTACTCCAACCTTGCGAGGTAGCTGGCTGCCTTTGCCAAACCGGTTTCCAAACGAGTATTATTTTCAGCCGGCTTTACAACTAGATTAACAAACCATATGTGATACTGGACCATATCTGTAGCGTTCTCAAAAACTATCCTCCGATCACCATTTAAGGAATTGCTTTTTCTTGGCTGTGAGCTGATTGGGATCCCAATATCAGACAGCGGAAAGTCCAAATTGATTGTACTTGGTCCCAGATAGGATGGAAAGTTTTGTCCCTCTTGGGTAGCATAGGGTGAAAAGTGTGATGGATGGGCTCTGAGATGGCCTGAATGTAATTGTGCTGCCAGCTCTTGAGAAGAAAGTACCTGCAAAGTGCCATTCAGAGTCGGGAATGGAGAGTTCTACGTACTCTGCCTCATCAGGATCTTATTTCAAAGTTTGACTCACAAATCTCAACCGGTTTCTTACTCTCCATCGATGTTGCTGTCAAGGAGGTTCTCCAGAACATCTTTCGGCGCTTTGGGGGTGTCTGGGTATATCATCATCATCGTCAACCTTCGTTTAATCCTCCTCCTCCTCGGCAAATGAATTAACTTGTCGATGTAACCTCACTGCACCTGATCCAACCACTACCAAGAATACTGAGGATCTCAAACTTGAAAATAATGACTGTGCTCGAGGGACTGGTACTACGAGGGTCAAGAATGATGTATTTAAGACTCTAGGTAGTTGTACTTGGCTTTCAGAAGGCTTGACTCACCTCTGCTCATACTTCCAGCCATGGTTGCAGGTTTATAAGAAATATCTAGATCAGGATGAGGAATTGTTTGTGCACATAAGGCTCTCCAAGAGGACTTTTGAGCTCACAGTGTCCTATTGGAGATGAATGAGCTTTATGTTGGAACTCGGATTCTTGCTAGGATCCTGTTAGGCACACGGACTCCCGTAAGGATTTACAGGGCAAAGTTACCCTGCCTTGACACACACGAACTTCGAAGGAAAAAGATAACACCCCCCTCCAGCCCCGGCGTGGGGACGGCGCGTCATCACTGGCCGCCTGGGTAGTTGCGTCCCAACACCAAAGACCACTATCGATGGAACCCATCTTATAACACTATATACGACGCGGCCGTCCTTCCGTCCGGATCCTATTCGCAGGATATATGAGGGGAGACCTCCGGGCACCTTATGCAAGTGGAGGCAGGTGAATCGGACAACGGCGCATAAAGTTACAGAAACTTGAAGACCGACAGTCGGAATCGTGGGTTGAAAGTAACAGGATGTTTCGCACGAAAGTTGGTCCCCTCGTACCTACAAAGACGTGTAGAGTATGAAGGAGGTAACTATGCCCAGTAAGTGGATCAGGTGCATCCACAGAGGAGAAGTTGGTAAAAGAGGGAGCCCGAGGGAAAAAGCCTATAGGTACAATCCCGAGGACAAGTCGTGTAATGCCGGAAGACCAGAATACAACATGCAGTTGCAGGTTGAATTCTCGACGGAACCAACCAAAGAAGATTGGCCATCCTCTGTTCAGCGAGTTAGACTACCCTTGAAGAACACGAGGGCAAGATAATTCGTAACTATCGTTGTCAACGGATAAGCGGATGAGCTGACACCTGACGTGGTCTCCACACCATCAGGAATAACAGAAGCGCAAACCGATAAGTTGGCCATGGGAGCAAAAACGTGTGGTAGAGAGTTTTTAGGGTCTACGAGTGTTCGCACTCAGGTGAAGTACGCAGAGTTGAGGGCAAGATACTTAATTAGTATAGAGTTAGCATGTATACCGCGATTGCTCAGACGCGGAATATAAATATCGATGCATCTTCACTGCTATAAGACACAACAAGCACGGAGAAGAGATCTTATCAATATAATAAGTTATCTACACTTTTATATCATTACCAATACTTTGACTATCTATACCGAAGTGAATCATTATATCTAGCCTACATTACTCGTGTCTTTTTAACGAGTTCTCCAATATAATTATGATTAAGGTCCTAGCTTTCGGAATAACTCACGCCGAAGCTACCACCTAACACATCCAATGTCTGTGCAATCATGGGTATGTACTCAAACTATGCTATCCCCTTTTAGACTTCAAATGACTCTAAGACAATGTAGTTGGTTTACTATAGCTTGGGTAGAGATTGGCTATTTACATTTGCCAGGACAGGATTTCGCTCATTGGATCACTTGTCTCAATCAACATTACTTATGATTTCCAGAGAATTAGGTCATGAACAATCGAAGCAAGAAGAAAGATAAAAGTGACACTTGGCATCTCCAGGAGGCTTTCTGGTTCACCCACCGAATTCTAAAAAATGTTACGAAAATCATTGAAATCTAAAACTATGGGATAAGATATAGGAAAGCTGTATAACAGTGTAGACACAATTAAAAAAGACATTCGTAGATAGATAGAAATGAAAGCAAAATAAAGAAAAAATCTCATGAAACAAAAGAACAGCTATCTGAAGGCCCAAAGAAGACCCAGTTGGGCACAAACAAATCTTAGGAACCCAGAAAATAAATAAAAAGGAGAGTAAAAACTAAGCATGAAGATACCTATAAAACAAAAGAAAAATCCTCCAAAAGTCAAAAGAGAGCCCTGCCCGGCACGATCAAGCTCCAGAAACCCCCCTCTCCCAAACCAACCAACCAATGAATAGAAATGAAAACAAAACCCATGAAAGCCATGAGACAAAAAGAAAAGCACTCAAAAGCTGAAAGACCACCCAGCTTGTCCCAAACAACTTCTAGAAACTCTTCCAACTCCATCTCCATCTAAGAGGCCTCACACCTGGATGGTGAGATACCCAGGGGAAGAGGCACATTTTGGACATCTTGTCCTACGTAATGACTCAGTTAGGCCGCTCCCTGCCTGATATGAGCGCAGGAAATCGGCTCTCAGGAATGGTCCTGAAATCTAGTGACCTTGCGATCATTCCTCTGAATCCTCATCTGCCAGCCCACATTAGACCTGGGAAAGGTCCTTCTGTGCTTTCCCTGACCTCCAGCATTCTCCTCCATATCAGAGTCGGAATCTGGCTCTGTGTAGAACTCTGCAACATTGAATTCTCCAGGGTCGAAATAGCTGCGATTGTGCCCCGCAAGAGGCAGATTCAGACCAACAGGGTCTCCAGGATCAGGAGGGGCAACAGCTGCTCGGTGGAGGAAGCAAGCAACACTAAGAGTGATGCACTGGGAGAGACGAAGCCAGGCATTGACTGGATCATCATCGATCAGTTCGATCTGGTCGGCAGCATCAGCAGTAACATTTATACCCTGAATGTCATGACGAATACTAATGAACTGCCGGAGATGGTCACTATCCTTAACATTCCAACAAGCAGCTTCGCTGAGCTCCTGCAAAGTGTAGTGCTGGAAAATTGCCAGCAAACTCTTGTTTGGTGTTGTATTCCTATGTATCACCCATTGGAGCTGGCGAGCCTGCCCTGGATTGGCACCTGAGGTCTCAATAAATATTATTCGCACTGGTCCTCCTCGTGAAGGGTTGGTTGGGGACGAACATCCGCTCTTTCACTACTTGATCCATATCCTGACCCACAGCCAGAACCCTCAGCTTCCTCCTCTTGCTCATTATTCGAATTTAATCTGAAATTGCGACCAGACTCGGCGGCCTTCTTCAGCATGCGACCGATAAGGGAATCCAGGGTGAAATGGAAGGCCTGATATGGGCAGTTCCAGGATGTGTTGAATTTGGCTTGGAAGCCTTGGAGAGTAGTGTGTCCGAGAGCCTCCACCCTGACTTAACCCCACAAAGTGTCGCCGGCCTGGCTACGAGAGGGGATATTCCTCTCCTAACGCTTCTGGAGAATAAATTAGCGAAGGTCGCAGTATTTCCTCTGAGCTCTGAAGCCTCTAGTACTGTTAAGGTTGAGCTCAGTACGAAACTCAGCAGTTGTGGAACAAGGTATGCCAACCAGCAATTAGATTCCATTTGACAAAGGAGCAAATAGGGTGAATATGATTCTAACCTGAATTAAGCGAGGATGAGCTTGGCGTGCAGATGAACACGGGAAATCCCAGGAGATCTTGAGAAAAGAGATCAGTAATCATTCCGGCTTGAGAAAGGCGAAAATGAGACACGCAGGAGACCTACTATAGGGGAAATGGTAGCCAAAAACGGGGAAGCCACTAGTATATCTAAAGAAGACAGGTCAGCTATCATTTCACATTGAGAACAGGCTTGAAAGAGTACATACGAGCCGCATGCAAGTTCATTGAAGAACCTATCCAGTGCTTGACCACCCTAGAAAGAAGTGAGGCAGAATAGGCTTGAAAATCATTTTTTTGTCTAGCAGGATAAGAAATGGAAATAAGGAGGCAAATTGTGTGATGAACTTACCTTTGTAGGGTAGCAGACAGGCTTGTCTACCATGACTTATTAACTTCCATAGGGACAAGTGAGGGTTTGGAAAAGGTGTCCTGAGTGACAAAGTTACTTTTAAGAAGTGAGAAACGATCGAATCTTGATTTTGATTTAATTGTAAGTTATTCTATAGACAGCGATCAGTATACCTGACGAAAGGCCTGAGAAAGGTCCAATTGGTATATTACACGGAGCAGATTAGACTTACCGGCAGAGTTGGTATGAAATATGAGTGAGACTGTATGATCACCTGAGGGAATTGATGGCTGGATATGAATGTATTGTGATGAAGAGAAAAAGCACCTTTTGAGGTCCAAGAAGAACGATAAGCACCTGTAGAATGATTAGAAGATGAATGAAGAAGAGCTGGAAGGAAAGCAAAAAAATGGGTCGAGAGGGGTCTATCTAAGAAGGAAGAATATACTAATCAAGCTGTTTGTCATGGTGCGAGAATTCTAAAAATTCCGAAAATTTGAAAAAGAGACTGTTAAATGTCCCAAGTTGAACGTTGAGTGTTCTTTAGTCCTGTACAAAAGACTACGGGAGTACTGTTACAATGAGGCTTTTCAAGCGTACAAGTTTGCCTTGTACACTTGAAAAGGTAAGTCAAATAAATATGAAGAAGCGTTTTAAGAGATCGTTAAGGTACGGCTATGTCATAGGTAGGCCGCGTCCTATAGTACCCCTGCTTTTTTGATGTGTATGCAGCCAAGGATTATTAGAGTATGGTATATAAGCTCTTGACATTAGGTGGGCCCTTTCAAAGTCTCGGAAGCCAAATAAAGTATAAGAATCTGTTAGGCGCACGGACTCCCCGTAAGGATTGAGTCATCAGAGTTACCCTACCTGGAGACACACCAACTTCGAAGAATAAAAGATAACACCCATCTCCGGCCCCGGGGTTGGAACGAGGTATCATCACGGGCCGCCTGAGTAGTTGCGTCCCAACACCAAAGACAACTATCAGGAGAACACCTCTTACAACACCATATACATGGTGGCTGTCAGTCTGACGGGCTCCCGTTCAGAGAATAAATGAAGGGAGACCTCTGGACACCTTATGCAGATGGAAGCAGGTGATTCGGATCATGGTGCATAATGTTACGGACACTTGAAGACAGTGTCCGAAGAGTGGGTCGAAGGTAACAGGACATTTTGCGTTCAAATTAAGCCCCTCCAAGCTACAAGACGTGTAGGGTATGAAGGAGGTAACTCTGGCCAGTAAGTGGATCGGGTGAATCCACAAAGTACATTTTGGTAAAAGATGGAGTCCGAGGGAAAAAACCCATAGGTGCGATCCCGAGCACAGGTTATCTAATGCTGGAAGACAAGAATACGACATCTGGTTATATGCCAAATTCTCCACAGAACCAACTAAAGAAGAGAGGCTATCTTCTGTCTAGCCAGTTAGACTACCTCCGATAACCACAAAGGCAAGATCATTCGCAACCACTGCTGTCAACCAATAAACAGATAAGCTGACACCTGACGTGGTCTCCACAGCATCAGGAATAATGGAAGGGCAGACAGATAAGTTGACCATGGGAGTAAGAAGGTGTGGTAGAAAGCTTTCAGGATCTACGAGTGTTCGCACTCAGGTGAAGTTTGCAGAATTGTGAGCAAGATATCTAAGGAGTATGGAGTTAGCATGAATACCGTGATTTCTCAGACTTGGAATATCAATATCGAAGCAGCTTCGCTGCTATTTAGACTGAACAAGCACAGAGAGGAGAGCTTATCAGTATAATAGGTTTTCCACTTTATCATTACCAACACTTGGACGATCTACACCGAAGTGCCCCATTATATCCAGCCTACATTACTCATGTCTTCTTACCGAGTTCTCCGATATAAGACGATTCAGGTCCTAGCTGTCAGAATACTTCACGCCAAAGCTACCACCTAACCGAATCAGGTGCGATTCTGAGCGTTTGCCTTGAAAAAAAGAAAGCAAGCAGGGAGGTTCCCGCGACTCAAGACACTAGTCTAGTATTGGTGCTAATGTGAAAAGGGAGTTTTGACCTGAGAAACAGAGATCATTTGAATCCTCACATCATCTTGGTCAGGGCTATGTGAGACAAAACAATGCAGTTGGCCTTTAAAGAATTAGCAAAGGTACCGCTGACAAGCCATACAACACACCCTGAAAGGTTTTCAAGTTTTTCAAATTTTCCATCTTTTTCTATCCTCTGATCTATGATACTCCCAATTTCCTAATAATACTGCGAGACAAATTTCGTCCCATTTGGATACTTTCATACACAATGCCTATCTACAGTACAGCTTCGGTTAAGAAAATACTTATTCAATTACTACCAGTCGCGTTCAGGTACAACGTGAATCACTCTCACAGAGTAAGGTTTATTTTTCGCGTTCTATTTGTACTTTTGTTAAACTAATTCAATTCCTAATAGAATAACACAAGGGTCTCAATGCCCATACCACAGAAGAAAATACAATTCAAGTACATGGTACAGGAACTATATAGAAACTGAGCATTCCAGCTTGGTACAGAGTCAGAGTATATTAGAACAGCCTATTTGCGACGAAGAACATTTTGAACAAATACCGCAGCCAGCAGCTGACTTTGATCTCTCATCCAATTTATTAGAGAAAAAATTCAGTAAAATTGAGCCATATACTGGCGATAATGACCTCAATCTTGACGAAAACGAAGTGGATTCAGAGGTGGAAAGTTTCAATCTTTGAGAGACCGAGAGAAGCATACCCAAGGTTAAACTACCGATAGCTACAAAATATCCGCTAGCATGAGTCACTAAGAGATATTGTACAGCATGCACAGTCCCAAGATGAGATGTGGTTACCATTACAAAACAAGACTGACTTTGAGCTGTGTAACGACCCTATAAATAGGTAGCTACAGTGGACTAGACTCAAGCCCATATGGTATACCGAGAGGTAACCAGGTTGAGGATAGACCAGTATACTTAGTATACCAGTAGTAGACATGAGTTGGTACAAGTGTCTACAAAGTGACCTGGTGACATAGGGTTAGAGAGGGTAACCTAGGTAGGCCAAAGTTACCCTGCTAGGCAGGGTAACCTCTGATGAGCATGTTCGCGTAAAGTTAAGGAAACATATAGTGGGAGTCGTCTATAACGTAGACCGCTGGGCGTTGCAAAATGTAATGCCTTATATAATCAGGGCGAGGTGTATTATATTACAAAGTCTAATGATCAATGGTAGGGGGTTGAGTCTGAGGGTATAAAAGTGTTTTATATTTATTTTATTATTTTTTCAATGATCTTAGTAATCAAGTATTACAAATATCTTATTATGATACATACAAGAGAAACAAAACTGTCAATGGATCTTCTGTTATTTTACTTCAATTGATCACCCAAATGCTCATCACTCTTCCAATTACAAAATGAATATTCCTGATAATTGGAACGAAGTAAGCTTGCCTCAAGCTAATGCGAAATCTGATTCCACCCCGATATTACCTGCACGCTCAGTATCCGCCAATGCAAGCACCATGAGATCCAGAGCAAGACGAGAAAGACTAAGACAAGCTCAAGCAATTGTAAGTTAAATGCGGGATGTGTCAGGGAATAGCTGTGTAGAATAATGAATATTGATAATTTCTTAGAGAAATCCAGTTATTTCCAAGGTTCTAACAGCAAATGCACTTCGCGTACGCAAGTTTCGAGAAAGACAAGCAGCCAAAAAGGCCAGCAAGGGACACAACTCCACCCAACATGATGTCTCGAGGAGCCCAATACCATTAGAAGGTCCAGTGACACCTGCTCCGGTGTCCATTGATGATGAGTTACGTTGCGATTACAAATGCTGGCCCCGACGGCGAATGTTGGTCGATAAGTCCTGTTCCCGTCGCTTAAGTATCCTTCAAGCTGCATTTAAGTCTATGAGCAAGAAGGTTCTATATCGAAAGGGTGTTAAGAAACAGCGACCTACTGGACTTTGGTTCAAATGGCACTATCAGGTTTTTCTGTTTTTAAAACTTCAGATCAAGCAGGAGCAGCGTGCACTCAGAGGACAAGACCTGTTTACTGGAATCATACCTCCACTACAATCTTGTAAGCTTCTTGCACAGCAGGTGGCTGATGGTCGTGGATGTGGCAGTCGTGTGCGAGACCGGATCATGTCTTATGAGGTCCAGTGGATCAAAAAGCAGTTTATCCCAACCCCTGGACAGGGAAGACATCGGAAGGTTCTGAGTTTATTGGAGGATCCAGATACAATTCTGGCAGTACGGCAGTATATACTGCATGTCGGAGATAGTAAGTAATTTCTCATCCCACTAGCTTTGCTGGTCTTTCATTAAAAACAATCTAACTTTAAGTGATAGAACTTACAGCGCATGGACTTGCAAAAGCAGTGGTGATGGACTGGCAAAATTCCGATAACGATTCTGATATTGCCAACAGATCAACCAACAGCGTGACCAGAGAGGTGGAGAAGACTATTGCCTCAACCACTGCTAGGAGATGGCTTCACAAACTCGGTTTCAAGTACAAGGAGTACTGAAAGGGTATATACAACGATGGTCATGAGAGACCAGATGTTAAGCACTATCGCGACAGTGTATTCCTGCCTAGAATGGCATCCTATGAAGGACAGTTTATTAACTGGGATGAAAACCTACTCGAGATTTTCAATCCAGGCCATCAATCAGGTGAAATCCAACCCGTTATTCTGGTAACACAAGACGAGTGTATGTTCAACTCGAACGACAGTAAACACTTTATCTGGGTACATCCTGAACACAAAGCATTAAGGAAAAAGGGACGTGGCCAAGGACTCCATATCTCCGACTTCCTTACCCTTATTGGTCGCTTGGGGGATGGAGAAGCTTGTGTAACACTCAAGTGTGGAGGGGATACCTGGTAGACTGGGGATAGATTGCTAGCCCAGGTGATTAATAAAGCGATCCCTGTGTTTGAGGCCCAGTTTCCTGGATGCAAGGCACTTTTTGCCTTTGATAACTCAAGGAATCATCTGAAGTGTGCCAACAATGCTCTTCGTGTCTCTGAATTGAATCTGGAGCCTGGTGGGACTAAGATGAAAATCATGTATGACACCTATGTTCTCGATGACAAACATGCCGATGGGGGTTATGTCCAGTCCCTGGTTTTACCAGATGGAAGACCCAAGGGTCTTAAGATTGTGCTTAGGGAGTGTGGTTTATGGCCAATGAGTGGACAACATTTTCTCACCCAGTGTTCAATCAAGTCACGGTCTGGCAAGTCAACAAAACCTAATCCGCGCTGCTTGAATCGAGGAAGTTGCTGTGCACGAGCACTTCTTGCATCACAGCCTGACTTTCGCAATCAAAAATCTCAAGTGGAAGCGGCCATCCTGGATGCTGGCCATGATGTAATATTTTATCCAGCATTCCAATGCGAACTCAATTTTATTGAGTATTTCTGGGGTGCAGCTAAGAGGTATACGCGCGAAAACTGTGCGTATGATTTCGAATCACTTAAGAAGTTAGTGCCTGAGGCCTTAGCCGGGGTGCCAAAACAATTAATCTGGAAATACTGGGTACGGACTCAGCGGATTATAGAGGCATATCAATCAGGAGTAATATATGCCTCCCCTGAATACGATCATCTTGTGAGCCGAAGGTATGCCTCCCACCGTCGCATTAGTGAGGCAGTTCAAACCTAAGTGTATTTGTCATTGCAATTGATTCTAATATTTACTGATATTAAATAACCATATTTTTCATCTGATTTGTATATTATTAAAAATCTATCTATTATTTATGAATTAAATATATAAAAGAATATATGATACTTTTATGATTTCAAATCAATATCATAATTATAGTAATAAACCCTAAGGTTGAAACCCCTGAGCTCCGAGTTTGTAATAACCAATACCTGACCCTGATTATATAAGGCATTACATTTTGCAACGCCCAGTGGTCCACATTATAGACAACTCCCACTATAGTAAAAGTTGCATGGGTCTCCAGGGCAACATTATAGGTGGTCGCGCGAACTCCCAAAGGGATTAAAGACATAACAGGGTGAAGTTACCCTACCTTGGGAACATGAGTACCCTACCTTGGGAACTCGGTTACCCTACTGAGGAATCCCAATCACTCTACCTTCACTGACCATGTCAGCTGCGGACTTAGGGGAAAGTTATCCCACTATAGTGGGGCTCTTAGATGTTTACAGGGCCGCTGCGTATTGCACGAAACAGGCTACTGACAGAGCAGGAGTGGTCCGAACCTCCTGTAACTTTCAGGGGATATTCCTAACACCCCCCTGCGGCCCGAGCATTGGTACGGTGCGACAGCACTGTATAGTTGTGTAGTTGTGTGCTTCTTAGTAAAGTGAGATCAATAGGAATACCTCCACAATACCGTATGCGTCGTGGCCGTCCAACTGACCAGAAGCTATTCGCAGGATATATAAGGGGTGTGAGGGTGACTGCCGCCCGGGGCAACACCTGGATACTGCTTGGGAACCACCTACGGGCATACTTTGACCTGCGGGTCGTAGTATAGTTAACAGTAAAGGACTTGGGGCTGACTGGGGAAGCAGTAAGGCTTCCAGGACAACCACCCTAATGCTAGTCCCAGGCTACCCCGTGAACTGTAGCATTACCAGGGGTTATTAGTAGACTCTAGAGGTGTGAGTCTTGTCATCATTTAAGAGGGTCCCGCATAGTTGGCTGTGGGTAGCGCCCATGCAGTCAAGCAGCCGGAGATTTCTTATCATGGGAGCATGCAGTCTGGTTTTGAAGCCTAGTATAGCCAAGTAGATTTGCCAATAGACTGCGTAGCTTGTATAGACGAAACCACCGCTGGGCCAGTGAGTCCCAATAGATACTATCTCTATGGTGGGCATATCAGTCAGCCACTGACGTGCTACCAATAGGAAAGAGTGTTCGCTCATGCAGATGTAGTTGTAGAGACATCACCGGAAGCACTTCCTATTTGTGGAGATAGTTAATATCGAAGCGGTCCGACTGCCTCCGAGTGTTAGCTCACTCTAGGCAGGTGAGTTGGATGGCCCTGAGCTGTGCAGGCTGCTCGCGAACGGTCAGAATGGTTGACGGGTGTCCTCTGGCTTTACATTATTCTACTTAACTAAAGCAAGAGACCCTCTATTCTTATAACCAAGATACTCGAGAGAACTTATTGAGTGAAGCTTTCCCTTTCAGGCTTAACGAGATTAAATTTTACCGCTTGATTCTACTTTGAATTATCTTTATCTTTATTTTGGTCCTTACTTCTACTTTGAGTTTTCGGTGCGGTTGCAATCTTAGGATCCGTCTTCCTACAGAGTGCCCCCGTTACCAGCTGGCCCAGTGGTTTATTAAGGCGAAGGTACTACAAGAGCACATTGATAAATATTTCAAGCTGGAGTTGGGGATAGAGGATAGTACTATAAAATCTGCGTATCGGCTCTTTGATACTGTCGATCAGTGGCAATCAGGTATGGGCATCCGCAAAAAAGCTTTTACATCATGTATTTCGCACTTTGATTCATGTAGCAGATGGTATTACCAGGGAGCCCTATACCTCTCATACCTCACAAGACATTAGGTATTGATTGAGACCCCTGGGGCCCCCATGGGACAACTATAGTTTACTCATATTTCAGGGCCTTAATACTTGGGTCAAGCTATGCCTTGTAAATACATGGAGTATTGTACAAACCACATAATTCTGAGGTAACAGATGCGTGGTCTGGCACTGTCGGGAGTCCAACACAGTCTCCAGCCAGACTACTCATCACAAGAAGTTTTTCCAATATCGATCTGGTATCCCAGAGTTGTTCAATTCTGGACACTGGCCGCCTAGAGTCTCATGGGGGACTTTGTTTGTCCTCAAGTCCCTGTGTGTGGGAGTACAATAGTGCCGAGATTTTTAGCCTTTACACAAATCACATTTTGCTATTGCGCTTAAACCTTTTTACTTGGTGGCTGCCACACATATTAGAATAAGACGGAGAAAAGACCTATTAGGACCCCGGGAGGCTAACATAATTTGTTAGTATTGCCGAGATTTTAAAACACACCTCCTCTTCCCCAGTACATTTGGGCCGCGGAAAAGTCCCCTTCCACACTTTCCTTCCCCCTTTGTTTCTTGCTTAAGGGCAGATACAGGTCTCCTATCGGATATCTCAGGCTCTATATCTCCAATCTGGATAAGTATACCACCGTCGGATTCCCCTAATCAAGAGCATTCATTTGAGCCATTAAACATCCTATTTGCACCATTTTCAAGGTCCATTCTTTATACTTTTACACCTGGGCAGATTTTTGAACTACGGACTATCTCATATATTTAGTTATGCTAAGGCATCCGATCGGCATGTGGATACCTGGGTTGGATTCCCCTGATCCAGAGCGTTCATTTAAGCCGTTATTCCTCCCATTTGCACTATTTTCAAGGTCCATTCTTTGCACTTTTACACTTGCGCAGATTTTGAACCACTGACTATCTCATATGTTTACTTAGACTACAGGCATAATTTCACCAAGTAGATACCTAGGTTAGATTCCCCTCATCGAGAGCATTCATTTGAGCAATTGACCATCCCCTTTGCACCATTTTCAAGCTCCCTTCTTTACACTTTTACACTTGGGCAGATTTTTGAACCACTGACGATCTCATATGTTTACCTAGGGTACAGGCATCCGATCGGCAAGTGGATACCTGGGTTAGATTCCCCTCATTGAGAGCGTCCATTTGAGCCATTAAACCTCTCATCCTCACTATTTTCAAGCTTAATTCTTTACACTTTTACACTTGGGCAGATCTTTGCACGACTATCTCATATGTTTACTTAGGCTACAGGCATCTGATTGCCAAGTGGATACCTGGGTTAGATTCCCCTTATCCAGAGTGTTCATTTGAGGTATTAAACATCCCATTTGCACCATTTCCAAGCCTATTCTTTACACTTTTACATCTGCGCAGACTTTTGAACCTCTCTCTATCTCATATCCTTGCTTATGCTACCGGCATGCGATTTTTACAAGTTGACTATGGTGGAACGGCGAATCACAGCGGCGAGAAAACGGCGAGTGATAGGTGATGAAACGAAACAAACTCCAAGGCAAGGCAACACTAGATAGATCGCACAACACAGAAGCGGGGGACAATCTTTCTCTTCTGCAACACACTCACACTCACGATGCTCACTTACTAACTAACATAACTGACGGCGAAGACAGGAGTATATAGGAAAAAACAACAATATCTTCCTTTCGCCCACCAAGTTCAATCCTCCTATTGATCGTCATATTGATCCACGCCCTTCCACGCATACAGCCGCTTCCATGCCAGCCCCCAGACCTTCCATGTTTGCCCCCGCTCTTCTACGCAGGTCTCCCTTTTCTCCCGTAAAGAACAATCATGCTAACATAGAAAAGAACAAAGAAAAACTCTTCCAGGCTCCATAGCCTACGTGCATTCGAGTCGTTCTCACCGATCGCAAGTGCCTCCCCGGAGGTTTGTCGAGTGCACGCTGGACTGATGCTGAGTTTGCTGGACAAGATATGCTTCCGGGTGTTCGCTTTCCTTCCGATAGATGTATTGATCCAGCGCGCATGTCAGATAGTTCTTTGTCTGAATGATAATGAGGTAGGATAGGTTCGGGCCGCCGGGCTAACTGTGTGGTCAGGGGTTGAGTGCTTTGCTGGGGGGTTTAGTATGGTGAGCAGCACCGAACATTTCCAACACTCCCACTCTGTGAACTGTACTAACAAAAAACAAAGTACATAACAATAAAAATAATAGTTATAGGAAATAATAAAAGAAAATTCCCGTGCATTCTCGCACCTTCCATCATTTCCGACCGTGCAAAACAAAAGAAATTACACTTTTCTTCCGCTCCCCCAATACAGCTCCCTGATAACACATTTTATTCCACAGCTCTCGATAACACTTCCCGATACTACCAATCCCTCTGTTGCAATTCTACTCACCGGTAGCATTTTTAATCAAGTCCCATTTCAGCCCAGAACCGCTCCACTTTCTCACGACTGAGATTCTTCGTTAGACAGTCTGCGATCATGTTCCCGGTGTGGAGGTATGCCAACTCAATTTCGCCGGTGGTTACCTTCTCCCTAACATAGTGTTCCTGGATCGCTATATGTTTGGTCCGGTCATGGAACTTGGGATTGGGGGCCACTGCGATTGAGCCCTGATTATCAATATAGATGCGGGTCTTTGGGCTTTGGGAGTTCTCCGGAATGCCCTGCAATTCTGCTAGAAATCGGGATACCCAAATGGCTTCCTTCGCTGCTTGGGTGAGAGTCATGGACTCGGCTTCGGTGGAGGATAGCGCAACAGTCTGCTGCCTTTTACTAGACCACGATACTGCTGACCGTGCTAGCATACAGACATATCCTCCGGGCCTCTTACGGGTGTCCAAATCGCCGGCCCAATGTGCATCACTATAGAGGATTGGGTAGAGGTCCATTGTTGTGAATGGACCTCGGGTGAGTCCCAGGTGTGCGGTCTTTTTAACATAGCGGAGTAGGTGTTTAGCGGCACTCCAATGACTCGCTTTCCGCGAGTTGTTGTATCGACTGAGTGCTCCAACTGCAAATGCAATATCCGGTCGAGTACACAGCATGTGGTACTTGAGACTTCCGATCATGCTTCGGTATTCTGTTTCATCAACCTCTTCATCTGCCTTATCTGGGGTCTCGAGCAGTTTGCTTCCAGGGTTGAGTAGTGTGGAGACACTGTGGACATCCATAAGGTGGAACCGCTCGAGTATTTTCTGGATATAGGTAGACTGGTTAAGGGATATCTTCTGAGGTCCGCGAACAATTTCAATACCCAGAAAGAAGTGAGCACTTCCCATATCTGTTACCGGAAACTTTTTTTCTAACAGAGACTTAGCTTGGTCTACCATGTTCCGGGGCCCTATCCATAAAACATCGTCTACCCAAATTAGTACCCAACTATAGTCATCACTCTTCTCGCTCTTTTTCAAATATACTGCATGATCATCTTAGCTTCTTGTGAACCCGCATAGGTCAACCAAGTGCCGGTCCCATTCCTGATTCCACATTCGCCCGGACTGCTTCAACCCATATAGTCCTTTTAGCAGTTTGCAGACTTTTCTCTTCCCATTACTGGTACCTTCCTTCGCAACTTCCAAGCCCTCCGGGATATCCATATATATCTCCTCATTGAGCTTTGCGAGAAGGGATGCCCTCTTGATATCCGTTTGATCAACTTCATAGTCCCGGGCAGCAGCGAGGGCGAGGATTATAAGAAGGGAGGTGAGTTTCATCACCAGAGGGAAGGTTTCTAGGTAGTCGATACCGTAGCGCTGGGTGAATCCTTTTGCGACCAAGCGGACTTTATATTTTATCACCTCACCTCCGGCACCACGCTTCACTCTGAAGGTCCAGCGACACTTTACCGGAGTTCTTCCCTTTGGCAACTTTACTAACTCCCAAGTATGGTTCTCGATAACTGACTTGAGTTCCTCCTCAATCGCTTCCTTCCATTCCGGTGCGCGCGGTGAGCTAAGAGCTTCCGTATAAGAGGGTGGTTCGTCAGGGTCTAGTGTGTGGGCAGTTGCTGTATATGCTTCGTGTTGGTATCAGGTGGAGGTAAATTTTCCGGCGGTTTGTCCGCGGGAGCGCGTGGAGGCTAGGGTAGGAATGACTGGAGCAGGGGTTTTCTTAAGCGATTATGTATCTTCATCGGACTCTGTATCTGAAAATATATCAATTGTGTTTGCTAGATCTTCTTCTCCCACTGGTTCAATAGTCTCGAGTTCCTGAACTCTTTTAATAACACGGATATCTCTCGTGACTGTAATTCGTCCTCTTGATAGAACCCGGTACTGGTTAGTGCCTTCGTAACCTACTACCTTGCACTGTTCTCAACTACTCTGCCATTTGGTACGCCTAATTTTTGGGATATGGTAAAAGGCCGAAGTACCGAATGGAATGAGGCGAGTCAAATCTGGCTGTTGACTCGTCCACAACTCATAAGGAGTTTTGTGCTCAGGCTTAGCACGAGTGGGTGATTAGTTCATGAGGTAAACAGCGGTATGCATAGCTTCTGCCCAAAGGTTGTCGCTCATTTTACCGTCTAGGATCATGGCCTTCGCTCTTCCTACCAAAGTGCGATTGGCTCTCTTGCTAACACCATTTTGTTCCAGCGAGTATGGCGCTGGCTTCTCATGGGAAATTCCAGTTTCTCTCATAAATTTGGTGAATTGGTTACTAGTATATTCACCACCATTGTCGCTTCTTAGTGCTTTAATTTTCCTGGTATGGTAGTTTGCCACTAGGGCCTTATACTGGCGGAACTTGGCAAAGGTTTCTGACTTCTGGTATAGAAAATAAATAACTGTGTAGCGAGAGTAGTCATCAATGAACAAGACATAGTAGCGAGCCCCACCAAGTGAGGTTGTTTTTATCGGACCCGCGAGATCGGTATGGATAACCTGCAATGGGGCAGTAGTGGTGCGAGTAGCGGGAGAGAAGTTAGGGCTTCGGGTTTGCTTGGCAGCAATGCAACTAACCCATGTAGGGTTAGTGCGACTTCCATTGATAATCATCTGCGGGTGATGATCAGCTAGTTGTTTAACTTTATCGAAGCTGAAGTGGCCAAGGCAGCGGTGCCAATCGAGAAGGGTATCATGCTTCTCTTCAATTCTGGCATACTGTGCATCAACATTCTCTGTTGCATTCACCACTATCGGGTCCACAGTCTGGAGAATATAGGCATTGTGCTAAAGTCTCGCTATACCATGAAGCTTCCCCTCATGCGTAATACTAACAGTATTCTCAGTGAAGCTAACCACACCTCCTGCAGCTTGGATACAGCGAACAGACACAAGTCTGCTACTACCTATCTCAGGAATATATAGTACCTTCTTCAGAAGTACTTGGTTGGTCTCACCATCGAGCTGGAGATTCAATAGAATATCTCCTTCCCCCTCAGTGATCATGGTGGCTCCGTTTGCGATCGAGATCGATATCCGAACCTGAGTAAAATTTTGGAACTAAGTGCGATCAGATGTCATAGGGTGAGTTGCGCTGGAGTCCAATACCCACTTGGCTGATGCAATCCTTGCTGATTTTTCATCCATCACGGTCCATGCTCTGGGTGAGCTATTAACTGTTGCACTACTCTCAGTACTTTGGTTCTGACCGTGCCCTCTTCTGTTTAGGCTGCTGGGTCTTCTCTTATCCTGCCACTTCTTTGGACATTTATTTGCCCAGTGCCCCTTCTCCTTACAGTGAAAGCACGAGTCTTTGCTAACACTCTCTCTAGTGCCTTCTGTTTGAGGCTTCCAACCCCGGGCCCTTCCGTTATCTTTCTTTCTTCCTTTCTCAGAATAGAAGGCATTGGTGGCTTCTGTCTCCGCATCGCCGCGCGTCAACTGCTGGTGCTCGAGGATTAGTCGGTCGAATATCTCATCATAAGCAGTCTCATCATACTTGGAATCGTTCCAGGTAGTGGTACGGAAGGGGTGGTAGGGTAGCGGGAGTTTCGACAATAGAAGGTATTTCTTATCCTTCTCAGCTTGAAGTTCACCGGTGGCGGCTAACTGATGGAACAGTTTTTCGAGCCTGGAAATATAGTCAACAAGGTCATCATCATGATACTCTACCTTGGACAATTCCTCACGGAGGAACCAGATCCTAGCCTGGTCCTTTCTGGCATATCGCTTTTCTAGCTTCTCCCACAACTTCTTAGGGTCGCGCACATCGGCATACAGCTCGCAATGTGCTGAGTCCTGGAGGTGACAGAGCATACCTCGCACCTTCGAGGATTTCAACTCCCACTCCTCGGTGGCAGCACTTTGACCGGCTCGCACAGCCTGAGCACTAATGGCAGCAGTACTGGTAGTGGAGGGAGTCGGATCAGTAGACACACCCTCACTAGGCTTATCCAGGGATTCAGATTTACCAGAGACAATCTCCCAGTACCCCTTTTCCGCGAGAATGTCAATAACCGCGAGTCTCCACGCACGATAATTCGTCGCTTTCGATAAAGGCTTAATCCCCAGGGATGTGAGAATATTGACTGCGTTACCAATCGATTTCGACATTGTGTAACTGATGCATGAAATCAGAGGAAGATGGCAGGTGCAGAGCGGAGCTATGTGGAGCGGGGTACCTCAATGTGTATAACGTCAAACGGGGTCGACAACAGGATCGTATCGTGAGTTACTCAAGTATCGTCTGTGCCCATATTCGCAAATAGTGTCAGGCCAGGCTCATAACCTTTTACAAGTCGACTATGGTTAAACGGCGAATAACAGCGGCGATAAAACAGCAAGTGATAGGCAATGAAACGAACAAACACCAAGGCAAGGCAACACTAGATAGATCGCACCACACAGAAGCGGGGGAAAATCTTTCTCTTCTGCAACATACATCAGCAAAAAGATCATCTTGCGCCCCATCTCTCCCCGCTCACCCTGTGCGCCGGACTTTCCAGGCACTTATAACGTAAACTCGAGTTCTGGGTGCATCCGCCCGGGTTCATTCCGTCCGGAAGTGAAAGGGCCGCCTCCAATGCGTCCGGACGCCACAGGCAGCGTCTGGATGCATTGGACGCGGCCCTTTTG
>Ga0307509_10002766_pt1 | contig 27911 bp, 26 predicted proteins | sample 10_EM_MG_FD_202245 | JGI IMG/M metagenome (GOLD analysis project Ga0307509, IMG submission 202245) | Populus trichocarpa ectomycorrhiza microbial communities from riparian zone in the Pacific Northwest, United States - 10_EM | ecosystem: Host-associated > Plants > Roots > Unclassified | place... | reverse complement strand
CGATCTCTCTGCATAGGCTTGAAATTAGCAATTGTTGTATTTAGCTTTCAACTCGGTCGCATATCTGTATTTAGGGCATATACTAATCTCCTCGTCGCTTGTATTAGATTCGGGGGAACCATGTTTATGGCTGGATATGGATAAGGTTTATTCAATGAAAAGGAATATTTCCCACATGTTGAAGACCCACCATCATCCACACGTCAGATACCAGCAATGTGGCGATTTTGACGTTCTGGACTCAATCCCTTCGCGACCTAAACGTCAGCCGGATAGCAACTTGAAGGACCGTTTCGAAGAGGAAAATGAGCCCCAATTACACCGGATCACCGGTGACATTGTTATAATAAAGGACAAGTAAGTAATTCATCCTTTGGGCTAAGACTGGGCTTATATACTAAACTATCTTTAGGCAAGGCGTCCCATGTGTAATCAAAGCTGGGAATAGCAAGGCATGTTGGCTATTACCGCAAGTTGAACCGGGGGTACACAAATCTGTTGCGTCACGGAATATAGCGGCAGATCATACCCGACATGGTGCAAGCGGTACGCAGAAGCACTATAGGCCAAGCGAGATGGAAGGTGCTCATACCACTCACAAGGCTGCGACTAATAGTATGAAGGATGCTACAACACTGGGTTCTCCTGCAGGAAACGGGAGCAGCGAACATAACCCGGACGGTACTTTGAGAACAAAAGGCTGTGTCATTGAGCACCATGCCTTCGTTCCACGAATGGGATCACGAACGCAGAATATTGAACTTGGACCCGGGCCTGCCCAGTCATATAACACGAAATCAGCAATTCACGCACTAAAACAATTCGGCCAACAGCTTTTACCATTGACTCAAGCCGTGGAGGCGCTATTTCACACTTTCCTCCCGGAGGAGCATTCCAAATACACAGCAGTCTATGAGACCATTTAGGATGGGAAAGCTGACAATGTGGACGAGTCATTTGGAATATGGACCTCCCGCTCACTGGTCATCAACGCGATTACCAATAACCATAAGGATGTGGAGGACGTATGCCATCGGTGGTGTGCGATAGTAGTATTCGGAGACTTTGAGGGCGGCGATGCCTACTTTCCTAAGCTTGGAGTCAAGATTGATTGTACCCCTGGTATGTAGAGACTCCCGCCCATCTTATCCAATTCCAATAAGTAACTAAGATATATTCTCGAGGTTCCATGATTTTCATGGGTTCCTATGCAGTGGAATATTATATTGGCTCTTTTGTGGGAAATCGGTATAGTGTTGTCCACTTTACACATCAAGCAGTGCACGATCGATATGTGGAGAAGATGGGGAAGCCATTGTGGGAGTTCAATAAGATGCGTAAATGGTGGCAGAGGTTGCGCATGCATCTGAATGTATAATAATGGTCCTAATTATTGATTTTTCTATTTAGTATGGGTATACACTCACACTCCGCTGTCCCGGATCTTGATAATCTAGATACCTCACTGTGTCGTGCGAATCACAGTAAGTTCTGAATTTCTTTACACCAAAGCCTAGCCTGGTTTCCCGGATCAGTCGCTATGCCGGGGGGATTCTTAGGATTTTGTCCGTCCGGGATAGCGGGGTGCTCGTGTATACTTTTGAGCTTGGCCGGCCCTCGTTTGCAAGGCTGTGCCCCCAAAATCATACGTCCAAACTATACGCCCAAAGCCATACGCCCAAAACCATACGCCTATAACCATACTCCCAAAACCATACGCCCAAAGCCAAACCATACGCCCAAACCCATACGCCAAAAACCATGCGCCCAATACCATACGCCCAAAAGGCATACGCCCAAAGCCAAACCATACGCCCAAACCCATACGCCAAAAACGATGCGCCCAATAGCATACGCCCAAAGACCATACGCCCAAGGCCAAACCATACGCCCAAAACCATACGCCCAAAAGCCATACGCCCAAAGCCAAACCATACGCCCAAACCCCTACGCCAAAAACAATGCGCCCAATAGCATACGCCCAAAAGCCATACGCCCAAAGCCAAACCATACGCCCAAAATCATACGCCCAAAACCATACGCCCAAAAACATGCGCCCAAAACCATACGCCCAAAAGCCATACACCCAAAAGCCATACGCCCAAAAGCCATATGCCCAAAGCCAAACCATACGTCCCAAAACATGCGCCCAAAGCCATGCGCCCAAAACCATACGCCCAAAAGCCATACGCCCAAAGCCAAACGATACGCCCAAAGCCATACACCCAAAACCATACGCCCAAAACCATACACCAAAGAGAGTCACCTAAAACCATAGCTTTTTATACACCATAGTGAGCGCCCAGTTTAACCAACTATCCACAAGTTTAGGGTAAGTGATTGCCTGAACCTCAGACCAGATTTAAATAGTGGCTAGTATTTGGGTGGATGGCTTGCAAGGCATGTGAGACGTGACGCCTAAACCAATTGTCTTTGAATGAAAAGCCCAAAACTGAATGCCGAAAGCCATAAGCCCAAAGCCATAAGCCCAAAGCCTTAAGCCCAAAGCCATACACCCCGAATGAGATCACGAAATGATAAGCCGGAGACAATATCCTCAGGAAGATAGGAATCGTGCATGCACTACTATTCAACTATACGCATAGAGTTATGTACTCGGAATCCTAGGCTTGGAAGTACTTAGAAACATCCCTAGATTATACGCTTACAATCATATACTGAGAGGGATTTCCAAAGACTTTTTATCTCAAACTAGAGGCCCCAATCATAATGATAATGTGAGCACTATATTCAAATCGTATCTTTAGAGATGGTTGCCGGATTGCTATATGGAATATCCAAATAGTGGAGTCATGATACTAGACATACGAAGTAATTAGGGGGTGTTTGGCCAGCCAATTCTGATCGCAAATTGTGATTTCAGATCAGAATTGAGAGGCCAAACACGCCTTAGATTTCAACCTGCCATTTGTTTAGTCAGAGAATATCACTCGTAGGAATAAGTGGGGTCCCGCAAAGGGGCAAGAGTGGGGGAGGAGAAGACGGGGGCCGTCTAGGCAATCAGCGGGGAAAGTAAAATAACCGCCCCGCCCCACAGCCCAGCCAGGGCCCCGTGTCATACGGGGCGGGGAGGAACGGCAAAGAGTTGACCCCGGGCCGGAGTAACGGCGGGGTCACAAAGTGAAAACCCGCCCTGCACCGCCCCGTAACGAACACTAGCCGCAAGGCACAAGGAGCCTGTTTCCAGTGTGGCGAAAGCAGACACATGGCAAATCAATACCCAAAGAAAGAAGTCAAGACCAACCATGTTCGCCTCTCGGAAGATAGCCCAGAAAGCAGTGAAGGCGAATATCAGCCCAATACAGACAGCACAGAGGAGCTAGATGGCAGTGGCTCTGTCAGAACGTACAAGACTAGAGTAGGCACGCATAAGGATAGGCCATTCCAGGCACGCGAGTTTACTATCAACATCAATGGCAAGCCCACCAGAGCTCTCACAGATACTGGCACCATTGGCGGTACTCTGATATCCAACAAATTCGTTACAACACATAATATCCCCTACCCAGCTAGGAAAAAACCCGTCACCCTAAAGATGGTTGTTAAAGGATGGCGATCAACTAGGAACTTCTCTGTTGAGGTTATGATTCGGCTAGGCAAAATGAGAGTCGACAAGGTGCCTATGCTAGTCACGCTAGTATCAGACTATGATATCCTCATCAGTATGGACGATCTCATAAGGCTAGGAGCGGTCATCGATTGCCAAAAGAACAGCATTTACTTCTCCACGTACAAGGTCAGAGTTACCTGGGACGGAAAATCAAGAGAGTCTAGATCAGCCATGACGAAGCCACAGGAAGTACCAGACTTCCTGGCGATGTTCCCCAAGGTATTTGTCAAAGAAGTACATGAAGAACTACCTCGAGTACGCAGGATTATGCACAGAACAAGCCTCAAAGACCCGACGAAGCTTTTAAAGACACCCACATTCAAAGTGCCACAAGCACTGATGACCCGATACAAGCCATGGATCAACAAGCAGATGAACGCCGGTATCTTCCATAGGACCAGTGTGCCCGGAGGAGCCAGCATGTTTGTGGAAGCAAAAAGCGATGGCAGAATCCGCCCCATGGTAGACCTCTGCTTCAGCCATGATAACACCCAGGCCGATCACACACAGATCCCAGAGCAGAACACTATACTAAATGCGGTAGACAGAGGACGATTGCGCAGCAAGATTGATCTCAGTGATGCCTATTTCCAGACGAGAGTACACTTAGACGATGTAAAGTACAACACTATCAAGACACCCTTCGGCGGGTTTACCAGTCTGGTCATGATGCAAGGAGACATGAACGCTCCCAGAACCTTTGTAAGAACTATGGAAGACCTATTCCATGACGAATTAAGCAAGAACATACGGGTCTACATTGATGACATTTTCGTTTTCACTGATACCTTTGAAGAGCACATTAATGACGTTAGGAACGCCTGCAGTAAGCTGCAGAATGCCGGCTATTATGCGAACCCCAAGAAAAGCCTTTTCTTTGCCACTAAACTCGATATCCTAGGCAATCTGATCGACGATGATGGCATCCACACTGCACCAGAGAAAATCCGGACCACAATGGACTGGTCAAGACCAGAAAGACAGTAAGAACTGCAGCTATTCAATGGAATAGTTAATTATATCTCGCAGTTCATTCCCCATATAGCGACCATCACAGCCCCGCTCACGGCGCTGAGTGGGAATGCTGAATGGCTAGGGACGGATCTGCAGGAAGCAGTCTTCGAAATGGTCAAGCGCGCTGCAAATAAGCCCAAAGTCCTTAGACCGATCGACTATAATGAGCGAGATATGATATGGCTTTTTACAGATGCATCACCTAGAGGTACGGGCACTTGGATAGGCCAAGGACGAACCAGAGATGCAGCCAGGCCTGCAGCTTTCCACAGCAGGAAGCTGACGCCATCACAAAGCAACTACCCCACACACCAACAAGAAACGCACGCAATTATTGCGGCTATGGAAGCTTTCGCTCCCCATTTGCTACACAGGCAATTTACAGTGGTTACAGACCGCGAGAGTCTCACCAAACTCATGACACAGAAGAATCTCAATGGACGACAGCAGAGATGGCTAACGCAGATCAGCGCCTTCAATTTTAAAATAGATTACCAGCCAGGAGCGAAGAATTTCCTAGCAGACTACCTATCGAGAATCCATGAGGGAACTCCAGGGCCATTAGATATAAGCCTCAAGGACCCGACTATGGAGTATGACAGCCTTGAGCTACCAGTCCCTACCGAACCCCTACAGATCAATACAAGCTACGCCACCTCTACCAACTTTAGCATTGAATCAGATGACGCCATGTATCACTTAGGCGAATCCCAGACCTCACCCACCCTTACCAGCAGCGACTCGATCAACCGGTGCCGTCCTGAATACCTCATGGAAGAGATTACCGGCAATGCAGTAACCTGTTCCCAGAGGCGTAAGGCCTCCGCCTCCTCGCCAGCTACATTCAGAGCACCTAGCAACAATAGCAGAATAGCAATTGGAAACTCTTGGAGTGATAATAGAACTCTCCAAATCACTAGTGAAATGGAACGATGCCACTCAGAAAGGGGCTGGATGTCATGGACTAATGATGAATGTGAAATACATAAGGATGATAAGGAAGGTGCGAGCTACAGGTCCAAGGACCCTAAGGTCCGGAAACCGAGCAAGAAGAGTAGGAGAAAAGAGCAGGATAGGACTTCAACATCGGATATAGCCCTTGAGGATGGCTAGGCCTCGCGCCACAATATCCCATACCTCTCAGAGAGCCTCCCGCCCATCCGAATGAACGATACTATCCTAGCAACCACACCTATGGCCTCGCCGGCTTTTAGTCTCCTATACAGTCAAGCAGGCTATGACTCCGATGAGGCTACCAATGCCAACCAATTCCTAAGCACTCTACACTGTCGCCTAATGGGAATCCTCGCCCAGCGAGTCAGAGAAGCCCTTGAGAAAGACGCCCTCTACACAAGAGTCAAGCAAACTGACAACAAATTGCACGATTCCATCTGCGATGGCGTTCTACTTGCCCAAAACACCAACGCGTACGAAAACCTTTATATCCCGGTAGGACCTCTTGAGAAGGGAGTATCCCTACGGGATTTCATACTCAAAACTGTCCATGAAGGCCTCGGACATTTCTCAGCTTACAAATGCGACTCCTATTCGGCTTGTTTCTTCTGGTGGCCACAGATGCACCAGGACTTTGTCCTATACTGTCGCTCATGCCATAAGTGCCAGATCAATAACGAGCCTACTACCCTACCCTATGGACAATCCCTCACCGTCCCCGAGCCCGATGAAGCCTACCAATCTCTAGCCATAGACTTCTCCGGCCCTTTCAACAAATCTGATGCCTATACCTCTATCATCGTCATCATGGACCGGTTCACCTCCTACACACATCTCATCCCCCTCAAGGACGTGGCTACCTCTGAGAAGATATTCAAGAAACTCAACACTACTATCTTCGATGTCCACGGCCTCCCTGTCAGCATTGTTCTGGACCAGGACTCTCGCTTTACTTCTAGGTTTTCGTCACAAATGATGAAGTCCCGTGGTATCCAGGGCTGGATGGCGACCCACTACCACCACCAAACGAATGGCCAGGTTGAGCGAAGGATTCGCACCATCAAACAGCTAATGAGGAACTTCGTTAACCTCAGACAGAACAACTGTTCCGGCGCCCTCCCAGCTATTGCAGCAGCCATGCACGGTGCCCCCCATCAATCTCTAGGCATCTCCTCATACCATGCCCTCTATGGACGCCCCTGGAAGATATTTAACCCTGTCCAGAGGTCCACCAGCAAGGTACCAGCTGTGGACGATATCTTAAACGCCCAAGAAGCAACGAGAATGGAAGTAGACATGGCCAGAAAGCATGCCAGCTTCCGCCAGACTGTCCAAGCGGACAAACGACGCAAACCCCTAACGGAACCTTTCAAGAATGTGAGCAGAGTTCTTGTTAGAGGCCGCCCTTATACCTCCTCCCCTGGATGATTCAAGAAGCTAGAACCACGCTAGTTCGGACCCTTCAAGGTCCTAAAACATCTACCTGATACAGACAACTACAAACTACACCTCCCGCCCAGAATGGGCCGCCAGAAACCTTACTTCCACGTCTCTTCCCTAAAGGAATACAGAGAGAACGATCCCCATAGATTCAAGTCGCGCAGAATGGAAAAGCCAGCACCCATCCTCATTGACAATGCAGAAGAATGGGAAGCAGAGCAGATAATCGACTACCGCCACCAGAACAACAGGCACGAATTCCTGGTTCACTGGAAAGGCTATGAGGGCGCGGACGACTTCTGGGAACCGATCGAGAACCTCTACCACTCCCTGGAACTCATACAGGAATACTGGGATGCTAACTACCCAGTAGAACCGGCGCCCCAGATCATCTCCCACCACATTAAAGCTTACTGGGAACCTATGGAAGTTTCCTCCACACCAGGCACAGCGAACAATTGCCCAGACGACTTCTGGGAATCCTATAATGACGAGGAATACGATTATATGAGCTCTGAGCAGGACTATTTCCCCACAGATAACAACAGCCTCCTATGGTAAACCGACGAGACCGCTGAGGACAGCGATGACTTTGGAATGATTGTTGATTTTTCAGAATAAGGGAATGTAACATGTGTACATGTCCCGGTAACTGTACACAGGAGCAGGCAGTGCACGATCTCCTATGTTTAGGAGATTTATATTTGGTTTATTTGATTGGATTTCAGCTCCGCCACTGCCTCTGAGTCAGATAGGTTATGCTATCGTATTGCTATGTTTGGTATGCTTTGCCGGAAGTTTATATTTAGGATTCCGGTTATGGAATGGTCATGTAGTACTGGTGAAGGCTGAGTGCTGTTTCTTTCTTTAGTCTTGCAGGATTACAGGATTCCGGTATGTCCGCAGCTACTGGTAATGATCATGATTGCAGGAAGGCTATCGCTCTTGGGTTTTGTATTTAAACCAGTCTCCTGGCTAGCAGGAGACAGCAGACTTCGACAGACCTTCAGTCTAAGAATACACTTGGTTGAATGGCAATCCCTGAATCCCATTTGTCCTTCAACTATTATCTCTTCCTTCCGGTCCCATGAAGCCGCCCATAGCACCAGCGCTAGCAGGTCTATCGCCGGTCCTATTGTATTTGGGTTAGACAGGAATAAACCTGTTACAGTTTGTCATCTAATATTCTTTGGGAATTCATCTGGCCTATATGTTGTGCTGGATCATGGCCCTGTTTCTGACGTCATTTTCATTGGGATGGTTAACTCTGCTACATGCTGGTGTGTCTTGCCGATCTGAACCGCGATAATGGTAACCGTACACCTTGAGATCCAACATGTCCTCACGATGAGGATTTGAAAAGAGCGAAGCTCTAATTGTTTTATCGCTGTCGATGAAGACATAATCCATGCTATCTAGCTCTCGCATATAGGACCTAGGTCACCTTCTACCCCTTTCGCCTGTAGCGCCAGGTATGTCACTGATTTCGTGGTGAGGGACAGATCTGTGAATCATTGCTGACAATCCATGGATGTCATAGGAATCCAACTGGGCCTGGCGAACACTACACAATTGACATGAGGGGGTTGTCAATGGAGTAAGCAATAGTTTGAGGCGATGTTTACTTTATTCCTTTCAAATTTGGATAGAGCGAGACCATATCGCGACGGCAGGAAATAAACAATATGCATACAGCCCAGAGGCTCAAGTATAGCACTCTCTCTGTATCTCATAAGTTAGTAAGTAAAAACATGAAACAAGCTGATGATGTAGGAAGTGAGTGCCTTGGGAGCTGAGGGATGGGTGCCGGGCAAACACTGGGGGCAACAGGTTGGTTTGGGATCGCTGTGGGGCCTTATGCAGTGGATCTGGTAACATTTACGCCGGGGCAGGGTGATTATCCGGTGAACTTGAATCACGTACCAGTTGCCGGTGTGCAGGATGATTACCAGGTTGAACAGGTACATCGGAACCTGCTGCAGCAACACCACATTGGGGAGGCTATCCGAGCTGTCAGGTAGCAAGGACGTTGACTTGTATTGCCGGTACATGTGGACCTGCAGTACCAGGAGGATCCAGGCTGAGGTGTCTACCCCCAGGGACCTTTGGACAATGAGCACTCAGAGGAGCCTGTCGGACTTTTCACGCAGCAGGGACATTGACTTAGCCATCTGGTACGTTTGGACCAAACGCACCTGTTGGAGCCTGTTCGAGCTGTCTGCCAGCATGGCAGTTAGGACTAGCAGCACCCAGTGGAGCTTGGCCGAGTTGTCAGGCGGCAGCAGGGACAGTGACTTGAGTAGCTGGTATGTTTAGACCAGAGGGACACGGAGCTGTGTGTCTGAGATGGCCGGCAGGAGGGATGTTTTGAATAGTCATATTCGGCGGTGACTGTCCAAGTGTTCCGGCAGCACAGAGATAACATGTACACCTTGTATGTTCCTACAACCCGCACCTGGACGAGTCTCGCCAAGCTGTCCTGCTACAGGGACATTTGGAACAGCTGCATCCCAGTGAGCCTTTCCGCGTTGTCTAGCCGCACTGATATTAACTTGTACAGCCCGTAGGTTTGAACCCACTGCATTCGGAGGACCCTATCCGAGTTGTCTGCCTGCAGGGACGTGGACAGCGGGACAATTAGGAGGAGGTTGACCTGGGTTCCCTATATCCGTCGCAGCTGCAGACTGATTTGAGGCCGCTGATGGTGGTAATGATGCGTACACAACCTGAGCGGTGGGACTTGCGGGATTTGGAACTAGCATTTTCCCTTTGTTATTTGTCTCATTCAACTTCTGGCAACTGTTCTTAACCAGTTTCACGAATGCCTCTTCTATATCCTCTAAACCATGTATATCATTGGCTGCCACTGCGGAGCCAATGAAATTGCAGGCCGGATGCAATGTCTTCATGACTGTGTATATTGGCATGAAGTCGGCCTCAGGGAAATCTTGGGCCAATCACTCATGCTGGCACAAAGCTCCCTGCGATCATCTGATCTTTTGCACAGTTTCGCCACTCTGTGTACATTTTCTTTTGAGCCTCAACTCATGTGAAGCCCATTTTTTGTTTATGAGCACTGACGGCTTGACTGCGTGGGTTGGTGCAATACATGCTGATTGCCTCTTGAAGAGCACTAGGCAGAAGTTGAACTGTCCGTCCCGACCCAAGGACTCCGGCATTGTGCAAGAATACGCACCGCTGCCTCATATTTTGCACTATGTCCCTTGAGGGTTTGTTTATATTTAGAGTTGATTTGGAGATCCTAGGCTTGTAAACCTAGAGGATGTTGGTGATGTTGTTGATATCGGATTATCCTTAGTATGACCTGGCTGCTGTCGTGATCAACCTATATTATATATACAACACTCAGACATTCAAGACAGTTTGAAAGAATCATGAATTGTTTGAATTGTTTTCAAGAATTAAGATACATCAAGAACTGCCACCTTGGGTGTCCATTGGTTTTTTTCGGTTATTTCCGGTCTATTGGAGTGCAAGATGATAACCAGCTGATACAACGTGACTTCGCAACACACAATGCTAAACCAGTTCAACGGCTAGTAATAGATCAGTGTATACAGCGCTAGGTCCACCCTCTCTGCGTCATCTGCACCTATTAATACTGTGATGGCAACAACATAACACTACAAGCACCAACACTGTTCTCCCGAAATTCCCGTTGCTGAATTCCATTATGCAGGTCAAATATTCATTTTGTCGCAAAGGATAGGAGCATGCATGCGTATAAGAGCAACTTGCAAAGTCCGCATACAAAGCTTGATATGGTACTTGCATTGAGCATAGAGAATGCACCTGCGGACGGTGTTACCGAGCATGGAACCAACCTATCCGACGCCAAAAACCCATCGAACACTCCAATTCAGAATATGAATCACATTCTCCTGGAGATTCAGCCAGTAGTGAGCATGACACACCTGCTGATACACCTATACGGGAACTCAAAACAGAAGTACTGGAGGACAACACAAACCAGGTCGCTGTGCAACAAGAGGATTATCCCGGTGCTAGTGCCGGGGGAAGCCATAGGACTGCCTGAGGTTAAAGAGTATAAGGAACAATAAAGGGATTTGTGCGAGAATCCATACAGTCTGTTTGGTTGTGCCCAAGGTTTTCAACTTGAATCTTGGTTCTTTGAGAGCAACAACTTAAAGACGCAGGCTAACAATTAGTTTTCAAATCATATCGGAAATACGACATTCTTTGGCTATGGCTCTATCTATACCTTTGAGAATCTTCTCCCACACATGGATCCATATAGTCCCTATCTACGATGGTTGGAGGGACATGTTGAGGACAGTTAGAGCCCATTACGATTCTTTCATCAGAATCTGCTAGAATGTATGAGATATCATCGTCACCCACTAGCCTATTATGATCCCTTGGTCTATACACCACGCTGTGAATATGACAAGAGTGGACAGATAATTTATGCTGAAATGCCTATGGCTAACTCGTGGTGGAAGAACCAAGTACTGCTATATAGCCTCTTTTATGTGAAAGAATAGTAATTGATAACAGAAAAAAGTCCCGTAAGGCGTGAGTGTTATTTCAATCATTGGGATGTCAGATCAGATCAATGTCACGGGCCTCTCTGGATACATGAATGTATGGCCAGTTTATATGACGATCAGAAAGCTTTTGTCAACAATACGTAACAGACCTGAATCACTGGAGATTCAGCTTCTTGTGCTATTGCCCATGATGCCCCAGGTCGCATAGTCCCCTAAGGCTAACAAACTCCAGAGACTGATAAATGCCGACACACTATGTGGCCTATTCAAACTCGCTTTTGGGCTATTGAACCGTCTGGTGCAGGAGAGCCCCCCTATTGATTATGCTGACAGCAAGATCCGGAGATACTTCCTGATCATCTTACTGTGGATTGCGGACTATAGGGGAAATGTTAGCCTACACGGGATCAAATCCAAAGCCTGTCCTAAATGTGAGGGGCCTCCACAAGAATTAGAAAGCTGATCTGGTCACCATTTTCCTAGAGATTATGCAGGCTACAAATACTATGAACACAAAAACATCTCCCTGGATTCAGAGACACACGACGCTGCTCATGCTCCCTACCCGAATGACACTCATGGTATTAAGAGTGCGCAAAAGACTTTTCAAGAACTGGTTAGAGTTTTGACGCCTGATCTGCACAAGCCACATATGCTGCATACAACATATCTTGGACACTTCAAGCATATGAGGGACAGGATTCAGGGATTTCTCAAGAAAAATGCTTGACAGCAGGCCTTTAACGATGCCTGAAAAGGTTTGCCCCCTTGCCTGGTATTCTTTGTCACCAAAAAGGCCAATAGGGAGGTTAAGCTGTGGCAAGAAAAACAGGTGACGTATCTCGAGCATTCTTTGTTGGGAGTACTCGCTGTAGGATTGAGACAGCCTAATAGTCCCCAAGTGCAACCCTTCAGATGTGGGCTCACATGTGTCAGGTCACAGCTTGACTTCACCATGATAGCTCAATACCCAAATCATACACCAGAGAGTATATCTTATATGGAAGAATATGTGAGGTGGGTCCACCAGACGAATGAGATCGTCTTGGAGTTGCGCATATCTCAACCCGCCTATCACAAGGGAGACCAGCTGCGCAAGGAGCTAGGCCATCAGAGAGCCCTAATAAGGGAGTAACGGCCCCCACTGGCATTCCAAAGGCACTGGATCCGTGACGACAATGGTGAAGAATATAACTACCAACATATGGAATTCACCCATACCAAATCTAATTTCCACTTTGGTAAGAACCATCGAAGAAGGCACTTTCCCAATCACAGGTCCAAGTTCCGCAATAATCCTATATATTCTACAAAGTATGCAGATCTCCCACACAAGGATCAAATCAAGGCTGGATGGCGATACTCAAATAAGATTGACGGAGCACACCAGCTCCTGAACAGCTATGGTCGTCCACATGCAATCTGGATGAGACCATTGAACTTGGAATTCCTTCACCATGCAGGAGGTGATTTACCAAATAATGTGGTATTATTGTTTGTAGAACTATTACAATAGTTCTATCTTGGCAATGCATGCTCTGTGACTATCACAATAGTCTCAAGATATAGGACTTAGGTTCTCATAGTGGAGAAGTGTGTGGAAAGAGAGAAACCAAAATTGTATTGCAATTTCCTTAGTATAGAAAAGTACGGAGATAGTTGAGTGAAGATTCTATGTCCTTAGTGGGAACCAAGTGCCTTATATACGTATCTTTGTACAATCTTAACCGTGGTGACTCATCCCCTTGCATCACCTGACCCCTATAACATATCGCGAGTCATAGCATGAAATCCATCAGCTGATTCTCTTGGGTCAACTGCTCAATATCCGTTTAATGAACAAAAACCTATAAAACAAGTCATATCCTCAAATGCGTCACATGCCTCAAACCAATGACTCACAACCAGTCATGTGCAAATGTCATTACATCATCTGAGATCACAATCATGAGTCATAAACAATCAATCAATCAAAACATAAAGATGAGTCACGCTTGCCTAGTCTTGTGAGATACTATGAGTCTAATCACATTATAGTGCAAATCAAACATGAACTTATGATTAATAAGGATTAGTCATGTGAAATCTGCGTTGTTTAGTCACGATTTGTGACACCCATTCATTCTTTGACTACTTTCCTTTTCATAGAATTCGGCTCTCATGTTCAGAAAATATCTGTGATTATATGTTTACCTGGAGTTTGATATTATTTGTTAGAGGGAACGAGCAGCATAGAGGCCTAGGAGATCATTTCTTGAAGATTACAACTAGTTCTATCAATCACCTGGGCTTCATAGAATACCTCGAAGTATCTCTTTGCTCATGAATGACCTTCTCAGTGTAGCACCAATGCGTTACATTCAATAGGTAGTTAGTGATAATCCCCTGCTAGTACCCGGTGTCAGGAATTCTTGCTAATAACAATTCTAGCTCTACTTCCCAGATTCCTTTTCTTATCATAGGATTCCTGTTCTTGTTACAATACTCTTTTTCTTATGACAAGATTCCTTTTCTTATTAGAATAGTTATTTTCCCCTTGCAAGCTTCCTTTTCTCAGTAGAAGATTCGGGTTAACATTACAAATACCTTGACACTAACTCAGGATTCCTGTGAAGTGTTCTCTCTCTAAAAATATGAGATCTTATGATGCTAGTGATCCAGGGGTAATTCTCAGTAGTCTTATCCTGAATGGATCCATTACCAAAGAAAACTTCCTTGACCCCGTGGTGAATGTACTTATTCTTAAGAAAGGGTTTTCACAAGCTCAAGAAGCAACTCTGGTCTAGTGTTTATCCTACAGACATTGCTCTTCAAACAGGGAAATACAATATTGATTCACTGGGTATCAAATATATTTTCTTCATTGAATAGTGGGTCCAATAGTTGATTTACCTAGGGCCCATTAAAATGACTGATGAAGATTCGGTGCCTAAGGCATATTTATATAGTTTGAGTGGCTTTTAGGATAAATTTCAAAATGAAATCTGTGCTGGGAACCACTGATCGTTTATTACTAGGGTTGAAGATGCTAATGTGAGAATTCAAACCAATAGGTGGGATTAGTTTGAAGCCACCCACATTTTGCCAATGAGGCAGGAAAGCCTATGGGTTCAAGATAATAACCGGAGATGCGTCAGCGATATGGATGATGTCCCATCATCCTGTATCCAGGGCTGCCAAAGTGTGTTTCTGTTTAATGTGCTAATGCATCAGGATTCTATCAGTTCCTCATATCAGTCAACTTTCATGATAGGTATAAGATTGTTGTTTTTAGTATAGGTGATTTTGGGGTAGATAGTAGAGTTCTAGATTCTCTATCTTGCAATACAGGTAACCTGCAGTCAATGTCTCACATTTTGGTATAATGGTATTTCCAGCGATCAGGTCTAACCAACATGAGAGAGGCTGGGAAAATGATATTCTTCAATGATGACTGACCACCTGTGATCGATATCAGAAATGGGATCATTGCTGATCTATAGCTTCCTGCAAGGACTTCAATGGTGGGGGGTACAGGGACTGTTACCTTAATGTGATAGGTGAAATGTGATTCAGGGGCGATTTGGTTATTGTTTATTTTCTATTATTATACTTGCGGGAAATTATAGTGGCTCTCATTGTTAAGAGGAAATCTCAGTAATTGCTGAATGCTGTGACAAAAGGTGGACTAACAAGTATTGAGTAAAAGGTAGGTAATCATATTTTAATGGAGAAGAAAGGTGAAAAAGTAAATATCAAGAAAACTAAAATATATTGAGTTCTTAGTATCATCCAGGTGTTTTCTGATAGGAGTTTGAGGGGGGAGTATATGATACTACTATTCTGCTTAATCTTTGCTGAGTAAGCATTAGTCTGGATTTTTGTCTAGTGACTGAAAACCAGTTTATAATAGTACAATATGAATAGTGGCTCTCCCTCGAGACCTCAATGGCGGTATATACTGATCAAGGTGTTCTCTCACTTTAGTTTTTATTCAAACTCTTTCAAGTTCACCTGTCCTCCTATGACCCTCGCTCTTCTGATCTCCCTTTACCCCTCAGCCCTATACCCTCCCTCTATTTTTTCCTACTACTGCTCCCCTACCCTCTCTTCACATCTCCCTTTTTGACCATCAACCTCTCTCCCGCTCCCCTTGCACCTTCTTTGCACTTCTGTCTGAGTTTCCCATCTCACTTCTTCCCCTTCCCCCATTCCCCACCTTCTTCCTACATTTTCTGTCCATACAGCTCACCTTGTTTTCTGGTTTACACACTACCTACCATTTCCTACAGTATCTGTGAGTGCTTATTGTTAGTCCATAGTAGGCATACATTATATATGTTAGAAGGAAAGCAGCTCTCCTATAAAACCTCAAGGGGTATACTACATACCCTCTTAAACTTCTTTTCACTCACCCCTGTGGAAATACTGCCTCTTCCCTCTACTATCTGCATATTTGTCCCTTCACATCTTCATAAAGTTTATTACATAGTACGGTGGGGCATGCTTTCATCTGCAAGAGCCAACTCTCATACTCAGCTATGTAGAATATATTTTGTCTGCTACTCGCCCAGCTCTTTTCTTTGGCGCGACCCCATTATTTTCTAAACTAGCCACCAGTTCTCCTTACCTATTTTAAAAATATCCAACGTGGGAATATCTATTATCAGAGATAGGAGTAGAATACCCTCAAAAATATACTCACTGGTCTGAGCCTTTGGCAAAATAGGGTAGGAAACCGAGTCAGAAGACCATAGTTTACCATAGACCTGAGGCCTTGTTAAGTATCAACACTTCCCGCTTCCCTCTTCCCTTCTCTCACTTCTTACATCACTGTTCCCTTTTTCGTATTCTCTCTCCCCCCTCTATTCCCCTTTTAGTAAGTTACCCTCTGTTCATATTTCTATCCCTAATAGACTACTCACATAAGTAACACAAAAGCCCTTTTCTTGCAACCTTAAGACAAGTGTTGTTCTTTGTAAACATTATGTTTGTTTAGTATTTTGTTTGGTAAAATCCTTTATATCACTTTCATGTTATTTTTTCATCTTCTTACTTATTTTCCTTCTCTCACCTTTTAGCAATACTTCAATATTGACAGCTAGTGATTTCACTTGTCAAGCAAGAAATATACACTACTAATAACTATTTAAGGTTGCTGCTATAACGACCATATATGTTGATCAACTCATTGGATTATTTACATATTAAATCTCCCTTCCAATATATTCTAGAGATAGTGTAAGAAATTATAATAAAATATGTTCCTACTTGAAAAATCTTTCTCATTATTCTGAACATGTTTATATTAGCCCTTCCTAGATATATCTTGGTTTATGATAAAGACCTTTGGGTTTACAAATCCTCCTTGTCTTTCAAGATTTAATTGTGCCTAACAGTTTCCCGCCTGACCTTCAACTCATTTATCCGGTTCTCATAAACTAGCTATTATTACTTCCACTCCTTTGAACTACAGAATCACTTGCCCATCTAAGCCTACCTACCCATCCAGTAACTATACCCTGCTCTTCCTGCTACCCTTCAACATTACAGATCCTTTATCCCTCCCACTGACTGTTCTGATTTTTTGGTATTACTGTATTAGTTAGTTAGCTTAATAGATATAATATTACTATTAATAATAGTGAAAAAGATATCACAAATGTAAGAGCTGGATTTTCTACTAATAAACTCATTTGAATATCCAGTCATGATGAAGATATCACATCTGAGCGAGTAGTAGAACCTTGAGTAATGTATAATTGTCCTTCACACTTGTTTTTCTTCAGTGCCTGTTCTCATAATTCTAGTCCTGTAGCCATGATTGTGTTTATATAATCAATGGATCGAGGAAAATCCCCGCTCACTATTCAAGTATTGAGTCTCAAAATACTAATATATTGGCTTATGTGAGTAGATATTATAACTGCCCGTGCCCTCTTGTCTGGCTCAGTAGTCATTCTCTTTTCATCTCAATTATCTTTACAATTAATTGTATCAACTACCTATAAAGTTATTATTTTCGAAATTCATATCGTTTGTACTTTATTTTCTCCTGTATTCTGGGAACCTATTCCTAAGATGTTGTTTATCTCATAAAAGCTTATACCAAGTGACCAGACAACTTCAAGCTCCGTGCCCAACTTGGTAAACCCACTTGAATATTTCATTGCCGAACTGTATGAAGCATCAATTGAGATAAAAGACCTTTATCCTTTTAATCTGCTTTATGTAATTTATATAAATTCACTTTCAAGTTATTTGTAGACCATCTTTCCTTGACATATCTGGCAGTTACCAAAATTCAATTCTTTTTTCCTACAGGTATTCACTTCCCTGTTTGATTTACTTCTTGAACCAATAACTTGAAAATATTATTATTAACCACTCCTCTTAACATCCGAATTATCCTGAGGCTATTTTACTGCTAATTCCGTGATTTGATTAGATTTTTGAGAAACTTGTTCGTTGCTCAGAACAGAATAGATAGCTGAAAGCAAGATGAGAAATGAACAAGTGAGTAGGGTACACTAAAATTCATATCAGGCGATTGACAAAAGTCACATGTAAAAGTGCCACTGAAGAAGTGTGTGCACATAAGCCTTGGCGCTCCCCAAAAAAGGCTGTTACTATTATGTAAATGAAACTCTATGCACAAAGGAATACAGCACTTCAGCCCAAAGAAAGAGATATGAAAGAAAAGTAAATAAAGAAAAATCAACATCCAGAATGACGCCTCTGATGTCAAATTACCCAACGTAACGAGATTGGCATGGGCTAGATGAACTTATCTATCATTTCTGGTTTCATTAGATTCCCCTCCACGTGTGCTAGGCGCACCAGGCTGGCAATAACTCTAGGGTGTCACTGATATGATGGAAATTGAATTTTGAGCCAACAATTGAGAGTTCACGCACAATTCTTGACAGGGTTCAGATAGGGGCTATAGTCAGGCCAGTCTGAGCATACAATGCCAGTGTCCAGCTTAAACTAACGAAATGCGGAAATGTGAATCTTAGAACTATCAGCAACTAGTGAGACCCCTTCGACTGACCATCCCGCCTCCTCCCACAATGGAGGAAATCCTCCCCTCAGTATCTCCTCACAGTGGCTTTCTGAATCTATCTCATCCTTGTTATTTGGATGTAGATACTCTTCTGGTTGTCTCTAGCCAATAAGAATAACCTGGCTCCACTGGCCGTGGTCTATTGCAGCCCAGAACATTGAAGATATTGATGCTCCTTTGCAAGTTGCAGGATGATATCGATCCTGAAGCTCTGTTCCTGTCTTCTGTCAGTTCCTGCCATAGTTCTTCCTCACTCCAATCTTAACCATTGTCTTATAAGAGTAGAACTTCCAGTACCAGTCCACCACTATCCAGTACGGCCTATAGAAACATTCTATCAACCTCTGCCGGTTGCTCTTCTTATGAAAAAGTCTTTGTAAGTGGCAATTCGCAGATGGAAGTAAAATTTGTAAAGAGGTTTTGAATAGTATGTGGATAACAATGCAAGCTTGATTGGTTTCTGATTTCAGCTAAAGCTGCCCCTGAATTCATCTCAGCTGGGCGATCCAGTCTTCTGAGCTAGGGCAAATTTGGTAGTGTTTTCTGGAATGGGTACTATGTTTGAGTATTTTTGTCCCTTTCTATTTACAAACCATTTTGCTGATAACTGAAGAAGTTATGCTCATACAGTCGGCAATTGCATGATATTAATAATCCTCCGGGTGCAGCTGAATAATCTCGATACACTCTAATTGTGAGCTCTCTCTCTAAGGTCTCACATCATTTCGTCGTATTATCTCAATTGGTCCAGGGTGCCTAATGGGTGGTTGCTGTTTTATTGGAACTGAGTATGTCTACTGAGCTTTTTGGTCTCACATGTAGTTTACAGTTTCATATCAGAGATCGTCAGTTTCACAACCTGCCAATCAGTCCTCTCTTAATCAAGCAATTTGAATCAAATCTTCATTCAAAAATTGGGGAAAGTGCCGTCATTTTTACTTTTCCATCCTTTTAGAGGCCTTAAGATATGATGGTTGTGAAATAATTGGAAGAGCTTTGAGTGGAGTATTTGTCTTGGCTCAATATCACATTATTTTGTATAGGCGAGTCATGGCTTGTCAGTATTTCTAACTTCAACTTCATAATATTATCTACCAAAATAACCTGTATTTATCTAATAATATGTCAATATCTAAGGTGATTTTGGAAGAAAATTTGGATTATACTATTAAAATTGTCTTTTTGGTAATATAATGTGTTAGATATGAGGAGGGTGAAGTTGATTAGTTGAGGTAGTATGGTGGTGTACCCAATGTCTTGGCACTCCGAGCACATATTAGAAAACAATCATGCCTCTGGATTGGGAACTTTGAATATTCTCACTCAGATTGAACTAATGACAAAGCATAAAAATTGCAAGTATCTGTTTCTCATGAGAGCATCTCTGCTTTGAGCATGAGGGAATGTGAAGTGATTGCGGTGAGGGGAGTTGAAAAATAACAGTTTGCCATGGTGCCAAGAACCTTTCTACACCACTGTGAGGTATGGTGCAAAGCGTCTAAAGCGTGTACCTATCTGGGTGCACCCAGGTAACGCCTAGGATTATTGAGAGCATAGTGTTCTAAATGTGTGTAATGGATTTTGTAGGTAGACAGTTCAACTCTGGTTCAAATTCATGTTGTTTTATAATTATTTTTCATATAATACTTAACACAAATGCAATGATTTAGATTCTAGTATATTAATTAATTATCTAAAATATTGGATAACCGTCTATAGGATTTATAGTCCCTGCTCATCAGGTCAGATGCTATTAGTTATAGGCCAATATTATTGGCAATTTATCAAGTAATATGAGGAGGATAGAATCTCAGGTTAGTACCACGTTTCATGCATTGAAGTGTCGAATTGTCTTGCACCTGACTCTGTTTTACTACGTATTCCAATTGACTGCTGTTAGGAGCAATGCTTGATTGGCCAAATTCAGTTCGTTCATTATGTGATTGATAGGCAGGATGGATAATTGGGCTGAATTATTTCAATACTCTTTTCTAGTTGTATCAGCAACAATTGTGTAGTAATGTATATTCAGACTGAAATATTTGCTAAAAAACAATAATATAGATGAGAGTTGAACGCTTTACATCCAAAATCCATTGTTCACATTTGCCACCCTATACCCTCAATAAACTTAGGCATTACATGGATGCACCCAGATAGGTACACGCTTTAGTCGCTTTGCACCATAATAAAACACTTAAACACTGGAGCATGCCCCAAGCCCTTTGACACAGACCTTCCTGTGGTGCAAGATATACCAACCTACTACTGCTCTAATTCTTCCGCAAACCCCTAATGCTTGAATGCAAGCACCTAGTCCTCTAGATATTGGACTTTGTACCTCCCTGTCTTATGACGATAAGACTTTCCTCTAACGAGACTATAGTCAACGATATCAACATGCACTATAATGAGTTGTTCCCCATTAACAAAATACCTAAGACAATGTGTTTGTTACAGTCATCATAGTGTAGATTGAGCCTGAAGCGAAGACATTATGCCAAGAAATCACTCTTGGTCCTAGCCAACAATATAGGGATGAGCTATTAAGCTTACCGAATCCAAGATATATGAAAATGTGGCTGTGGATAAAGCTTGATATCTTCCAAAAGCTCAATTGTACTTAGTCACTCTGTTTAGCACTCTCTTAAGAAAAACAGCCTTACACTAATTATTAAGTCTATCATATTTTAGCCTAACCCTGTGCTTAAGATATTATAATATAATAAAACCCCAAGTCAGGTAAATAAATTTCAAATAAGAATTGAGTATCTGATCCGATTTTGAAATGTGGATGCCAAACACTACCTGATTTCAAATGATCATTGCAAGTCAAATTATGATTTCCAATCATAATCATGGTGTAACAAATATATACTTGGTTTCTATGATTTCCCTTAATGTTAATATATTTCTATGCATTAGGCTCCAGTTTGCAATGAATTTAGTTAAAAGTAATGTTGACATTGGTCTGGAGTCTTATAGGATCTTAGTCACTTGAACCTTCAGCAATGAATTAGACTGAATTTTGGTTTCTTTGTTGACCAAGCACTAGTTGTCTACAAGCATATGCAGCCCTTCTTCAGCTCCAGCAATATTTGCATTGACCTCTATGCTGCTATTACTAGTTATCATGTCCTCTATCATGTGTTGTGTCCTTAGCCTTTGCAGCTTGAACTTGGATCCGTGGCTAATGTTGTTAATCCTGATTACAATATTATTGCTATTCTGCTTTCTACTACACTCACATTTCAGATATCCGGACAGGGTTTATTGAACACCAACTGCTTATTGAAGACAATCATGTTTTGTGTTGCTGTGCCATCAGGGAGCTGGTAGAGATGATGTTTACAGGGTCTCTTCGTGAGCAGTAGAAATCATACCTTATGTCGTACACCACCAACATAAGTGCATAAGCACAAATATTAGTCCCAACCAACGTTATGAAATGGCTATTGAAGTATACAATATGGCTTTATGCAATCACTTAGGCCTGGAAATGAGGTTTGGCTAAAGAGTAAGAACGGAGTAGTCTGAAAGGCTTGTTTAGGTAGGATGTCTTTGGTGAAGAAACATATTTGAGGAGAAATATTGCGAAATAATTGTAAAGAGTCTGGAAGATAATAAGCAAAAAGTTATGATATATGAATTGAGTCTGTGCATGAGACACTCAGGAGGTACAGAGTGTTAGTAGTAACTTTGAAAGACATCTCAGCTATGTTAAAACTTTCAAGAAGGGTCCAGATCTAAGACACTAACTGCAACTATGAACATTAGGCTTAGAAGAAGTTGGCAATGGAGAAGGTTGGAGAACATAGGGGTTGAAGAGGTAGTGGGTTTGGGTGAATGCTCGGGTGTAGTGGAGATGTTTTAAGATGACGGAGGAACTTGTACAAGAGATACGAAAGGTTTCAAACTAAGAGATGGAAGGAACATGGGTTACACAATGAAGTTAGCAAAACAGGCAAGCATAGTAGAAATGTTGGGGAATGTTTTTGTATATTCAACTGTCTGTACTTATAGGACACTACTGGCGATGTTTGTCAGAAATGGCCGCCTAAGGTGGTGGTGTAAAATGAGACCTTCAGTAGTGTCCCCAAGGTGCTAGACCCACTAGTAGACCTTTGGGCTAAGGAAAATATAGAGCTACTAGGAGTAGACAGAGGAACGAAGAATACATAGGGAAGCAAATATGTGGTATTTGAATAAATTTCTCGCTTTATGGGGATATTGCAATAGACTTTAAGCCGGACTGAGAGCATCTGAGTCACCTACATTCCTAGTGTCGTCAGCACCTCCACCGAATAAAACTACCTTTTATATCACAGATTATTACCTCTCATCCCTATACAGAGACTTATCTTAAACCAACTACAACCCAATTCACCAATACACGAGATCACTAGTTTGATCACTCCATCCGAGATGTACCGTTAGATATATTGTGCAACACTCGAGCTCACCTTGACCAACTATGGGACCTGGAGTAGTGGTATTGTGGCCTTCCGTTCGGGTGAAGATGTAATCAAAATCATTCAGGAAATCTGTTAGGTGGTACCAGATCTCTAAGAACAAGCGAGATGGGTAAGACCAGGGTACTTTATCGAAGACGGAGACATGTCTAGGAAGGCTCAATATAAACGTGCGTAAAATAGTGATAAAGATTTTTCTTTTAATAACTTATTATATTGATAAGGTCTCTTCTCCGTAGCGTGATTTTTTCAGTAAAGCTCGGGAGGCACTTCGATATTTATATCCCGCGTCGATAGAGTGCGCGGCCTACAAGTAACTACCATACTAACCAAGTACCTGCTAACCATTCCGAACGTTTCCTATAGTGCGAACACCGTTTGACCCTGAATATTATCGCCCCACCATTGACTTCCGGACTGGAGAGCTCTTGATTTCTCTGGTGTGGCACCACGTTCCAGTCAGAGTTCACAATCCTTCTTCCGTCAGGAGGAACTGAAACTTGTCTGCATGCTAGACAGTGTCCTCATCATCGGACGAACGAAGTGGCCAACTTCGTAATCGGACCTATCGTAGTAGCAGATATCACTCCTGCTTCCTGCGCTTAGGCTTTGGTCAGACTCTTAGTCGGGATCGTACCAATGGTACAATTCCCTCATAGTCTTTCCTTACCGAATGATCCTATATGGTACTATACCATTGGAGTGGGTGCGGTCATACTCTTGTTTCTTTTTAGAGTAGACACAACGAAAACGTCCCGTTACTTTTAGTGACATAGTTTCCTGGGCCATACTGCTATGTCTGTAACTTTATGCGACGTCGACCGATTTCGCCCGGAACACTTGCATAAGCTTGCCAAAGGTCCCCTCTCATATATCCTGCGAGCAGCATCCGGTCGGTCGGACGGCCGCGACGTATACGGGATTATGAGATAGGTTCCAATGATAGTGTCCTTTGGTGTTAGGACGCAACTGCGACGCCGTCAGGTGTTGTCGCGCCGTCCCAACGCCGGGGCCAGAGGGGGGTGTTAGCTTCACAGGGTGAAGGTAGGGTAACCCCAGGGTACACAAAAATAAGTGGAAAAGCTACGCTTTTCCTATATGCCTAACAAAATCAACCACCCCCACAAGAGCTGTGAACAACCCTGCAGTAATCCAAAAGGACAGACAAATACAGCACACTCATTGTGAAGGCATTTACTATTATTGTGTGATAGGGTCATGACACTGGACTGGAGTCTAAGGCACATCAAGACAGGAAGGTGTGAACTGAGGACAGTGGCTTAGTGTGAGAGTTAGGAGATGACGATCTGCAGTTTGTGGGCCAAGGTTGATCATGTAATGGCGGATCAGAGTTAGGGTTTGTGGCGTCTTGGCATCGGTCTAGGTTATCGAAATAGAAGTCGTTATATTCAGAAGAACCGGAGTTGAAAAAAAATACCTGGTAGTGAAAAGAATCAAGAAGATATGTGGAAAAGGGCTTCATTATAGACTAAGGAACTTCCACCACAGGATTTTGCCGTGCTCGACTCATACTCCAGTTTGAGTCATATATCTGCATAACCAAGAAAACAATACAATTTGTGGTATATGTTACAAAGGTATTCCCTCGAAGCAACCATGTAACACAATAAAGAATACAATAGATCCCAATAGTTATCCCAACGTGAATCTCACTAGGTAAACATGAGTGCAGGGCACACCCCAAGGCCGGGGTCCCATAAGACTTATGTTAGTAAAGGTAAAGGTTTAAGTGGGAACTATTGATTGATTTCATCAACGGCTTTCAGGTCATTGATTGATTTGGCTGGCTCCCAGGGTATTTCCTTGTAGTCTTCTCATTTCACAAGATACCTTAGCCGATTCCTACCGAAAATGGAATCCAAGACCTCTTGAAGATACAATTCTTCTTCTCCTGCCACTGCTACTAGTGGAAGCCGTGGGATCATTTGTTCTTCGAATAGGTCATTGCATGTGAGGTCCAATAGCAACACATAGCAGTGCCTGAGAATGTTCATCATATTTAGTAGGTTCCGACCGTAAGTGTGGGTTCCAATCTACTCCTTAACTGGCTAAGAAACACAATGACTTTTATTGTGTAACTTCGGTGAGGGCCGACATAGCTGAATTCCGTTTGCATTTAGTCAGATATTGTCTTGGACCTTGAAGCAGGGAGCTGGAAGCTGGTGTCTGTCAGCGTTCCCTAGTTTTCTTTGATGTGTGTACCCCATTTCAGTGCTAGTGTGGGCATCAAGATGAATCATGATAAGAATAAAGTATTGTGCTTCTTGATCATATGTCGTAAGGGTTTGTTCATCGAGAAAGTGCATACGAAGATCATAGCCCTAAGAGGCAATATAGGGAGAAGTAGCAGTACTCTCAGATGCATGGTTGTTCCCAATGAATGAAGCTATTGGTCACTATTGACACCTATGGTCCTGTTGATAATTTACATATAACTGTAGGTATTGTTCCATGATAGCGTTAACTCATTCCTTTGAACTTTCAGTTTTGGGATGGAATACAGTAGATCATTATTTGTCCATCTTTAATCTGCCAGAGATGGTGGCCCCAAATTCAGCAGCGAACTGGTGTCTACAATCACCTCTAATAGTAAATGGTAGTCCATGGGGTTTCCCAATGTTATTTACTAAAGGGTCACTAAGAGAGAGAGCATCGATAGAGGGACCGGAAAGGATACGAGGACGCATTTGCGTTAAATCATATACCACTACCCAGATTGCTTAATTATATTACTCCAGGGTAGGTAGGTGACACAGTTTATTGATATATCCTGCGATAGTCGGTAGAGAATAGACAGAGGACGAAGGATGGTAAATAGAGCATGCCGAATTGTTCAGCTTCATTGACTGATGTGCCAGGTGGCCATATATGACGCAATATCCCTGTGCATGCTTGGCTAGTATTAAAGTTGGGTAATTAGTTCATGTATCTTGAACCTAGCACTATGTCCAGCCGGAGGAGGGTGGTGATTTTCCTGTATAATGGCAAGACTCAAAGGTTCCTTGGCAAGAAGGAAGAGGCGATGGGAGTCCGATATTCGATTACCATCCTTGGTATATTCCACCCAGGATACAAGATGGGTCTGTGGTACCGTGGTTTCAACATCCGAAGTATGTGATTTGGGAGGAGGTCCACGTAATAAGTTTCTCTCGATAACTAGCGGAATAAGAGCAGTCCGAAGTGATGGGTAATTGTCACAAATCGTGACTAAGCAAGGCAGATTTTACATGACTAATACTTATTAGTCATAAGGTATGTTGGGTTTTTCACTATGACGTCGCTTGACTCATTGTTCTCACATGACTACGCACTTGCGAGTCATCATTATGTTATGATTGGTTAATGTTTTCATAACTCACGATTCTGATGTCATATGATGTAATGACTTTCGCACATGACTGATATTATGAGTCATGGGTTTCACGCATGTGACTCATGTTGAGCACATGACTTTGTTATGGGTTTTTATTGGTTAACGGTATGCCTAGTATGAGTCATTGATGGATTTCACGCTATGACTCATTATGAGTCATAGAGGTGATGAGTCACCAGGGTTAGGGTTGTGAGAAGATGTCTATATAAGGCGCTTGGTTCTGACCAAGAGAGAGCCTATGTGGACGACTTCGCCCTTACAGTAGCTTCCCTCTCCTACCGTGGCAACATCCGACGGCTCCAGGATCTCTTCGACAAGCTTGAAAGGAAGGCGTCCCGCCTAGGTGTCTCCTTTTCGGTCGCAAAGACGGAACTGATACACTGGAGGACCCCCAGCCAGAGGCACTCCCCGAAGTGCGTTGCGCCTATCCAAATCAAAGGGGAACTTTTCCACCCCGGCAACTCCGTTCGATGGCTCGGGTACTAGTTCACTCCGGCGCTCGACCCCGCTGCACACTTCTCGCGACGCTTGGCCCTTGCGCAGGGCGCGTTCGCTCTAATTCGTCGCCTCAGCCCGCCCGGGGCGGGCCTCCCCCCCTACGTATGCCACAGATTGGCGACATCATTGATTGCCCCCATCCTACTCTACGGCGCGGATCTGTTCACACCCAGTGTGGGCACAACAACCCGCCTCGACACGTTCTGGCGCAAGGTCCAAAGGTGGACCACAAACTGTTTCTCGGCCACCCCCACTGGGATACTCTCGGTGGAGTCTTGCCTCCCACCCGTCTCCCTCCTGATCGTACACCGGCAAAGGCTGGCGGCGCTCAGGGTGGTATGCTCCCCTCCTAGCGTGAACCCGGCAACGTCCCGCCTCCACCCCTCGTTCCCCGCACTCTCGACGCATCGGGCGCCTGATTCCTCAAGGGCTTTAACCAGAGGCCTGTCGTCGGTGTACCTCCCCCTACATTGGAAATCACCCCGCGCAGTCCCGCCGATTAGGACCCACCTCCCGGTAGACGCGGTGGCTCATCGAACGATCCCCTTCACCCGCGGGCTGTCCAGGATGCCCATGATCAACTCCCACCTCGTGTGCCCCACGCCCACCCTCCCGCCCCAGTCCTTGATGGACAACACCTACTCCGCCCTGCAGAAGAGGGTGAGAGAGGCACTCCTCGCGGATTGGTCCTCCCTTTTCCCGACCCCAGGGTACTACCTACACCCTCCGACACTGCAGCCAAGGCCTTTAATGGGACTTGACAAGTTCGTTGCCGGAAGAATTCACCCGATGAGAGCCGGGAAAAGTTACCTGGCCGCCCACCCAACCTGGAGGTCCCCCGATGCCGACACCTCCTGCCCCCGCTGTGGCTTGGAGCCCGAAACCTTCGAGCACGCCATCCTCTCCTGCCCCTCGAGACATCACAGCAGGG
>Ga0307509_10002765_pt1 | contig 27912 bp, 33 predicted proteins | sample 10_EM_MG_FD_202245 | JGI IMG/M metagenome (GOLD analysis project Ga0307509, IMG submission 202245) | Populus trichocarpa ectomycorrhiza microbial communities from riparian zone in the Pacific Northwest, United States - 10_EM | ecosystem: Host-associated > Plants > Roots > Unclassified | place... | reverse complement strand
CGCCCACTCAAGTTCTTCCAGGATGCCGGTATGTATGCATGGCTTGCACCTCGTGATTGCCCACTTTCTAATTGCTAACATTGTCTTTATGGGTGGATGGGTGTCCTGGAAAGAACCTCACGGGCGGCATCTATATGCCGGGCATTAAATTGGCCCAAACTGGTGAATGGCTAACTTGGGGGGGGTCGATGAATTAAGCATTCCGGGGTTGGTTGGTTTACATGGATTGAAGGTGTGGAGTTGTCGTTCTATTCGACGATTCAAAAAGGTTATGGTACGATGATAAGTGGTGTATTAGCCTCTGGAGTGAGGACATTTACCTACTGTCTTACCATCGATACCAAGAAGATCCAAGTCCCGCATCCCATTCTTGTGGGTCGCCGGCGGGCAAGTCTCATTTTTTTTTTCCCGTCTTCATACCTGGCATCCCGGGATTTCTGGACTCGTGTCTGAGTTGCATGGGGGACGGAATTACATGGATTATGGATCCTGTCATTTATTTTCCCCAAGGAGACATGGACTAGGTATTTGGCAAGATATCCGCTCCTAGAGTCGTGCCAGCATGGTAGACTTCTCCCAATAGTCAAAACACAGGTTGGTAGAATTTTTATACTAAGCGGCAGTGGTAGCAAGGGAGAAGGATGAAGAGGGTTATGGAGAGAGAGGGGCGGAAACATGCCGCTCATTTAAAGCCTGGGCCGCACGTTCCATTTGCCATGCTACCATTATGAGACTGGATTAGATGGTTATTGGTTAAAATACAAGAGGGTTCCAGTCTGTCAGAGATTGTCGACATTTCTATAATATTATCTTCTCCGTTCACATTGCAATAAAAACGAGGAAGTGAAAGAGAGAAAGGAATGGCTCATCTTGCATTAGTGCCTTCCGCCTTCTCCTCTATAACAATAATGTAGTTATCATTCGAAGTACACGTCTCCCCTTTGTAAACGTGAAAGCTTCATCATTATCCCATCCAGCGTTTCCTTCGGGTCTTCCTCCAATCCCCTGAAATTTCCCCCCGCCCCGGGCATCTTGGGTGCCACATAATTCAAACCGTCCATGTCCTTATTCCGGTCACGGTCAGTCCAGGATTCTCCCTTTGAAGGGGCACTCCCTCTATCGAGCAACGTATTTTTAGCTCGTGCACGTTACCCCCCTACTCCCATCTTGTCTAGAAAGAGTCGATGTCACCGAGATTGTACCCCCCAACTTGTCCAGGGATTCACGGATGATGGCAAGGTCCGTATCCTCTGTACCAACACCGGAACCATGGAAGAGCAAAGCAGCCCCCCCCCCCGGCAACGGCAAAATTTCGGTATGTTCCTCTCCGACAAGGTCCCAGACTACCCTGGCTGCCTGCATCCATCACAGCCAATTGGATTGTGAGAAGGGTGGTAAGGTTGGCTATGCGCTGGGCCCGCCACGGTTCTGCTTTCGCTAGGCGTGGTGCTGGGTGTTCGCTGAAAGTTTCGAGGGATAGAGGAGGCAAATGCTCGTAAGAACTCGAATAATCGGATCTTGTGCTAGGACGTTGGAGTTGCCTCTCCTAGCAAGCTCTGGCATCCTTTCTCTTTTTTTTGTTTGTCTCGGGGAGGAAATTTCGAAAGACATAGCGCAGGTCCTATTATCCGAGTTCTCACGGTAGGTGTGAGGTTTCCCGATGGCTGTGCATCCGGGAGGAGGATGGATGGTCCTTACAGTTGGCGAGTATACGCAGGCCATACGCGGCCTTCATGGGCCTCGTACCCCACTGTTCACTTAATTCCCATACCCCAAAACGTGTACCTGTGGCAGTGTTGTTGCTGGTGAAAATGTACCATGCAACCGAAGATCGCTGGGGATATATAGTACGGTACATTTTCACCAGCCAGAACACTGCCACAGGTACACGTTGAGGTTACGATAATTAAGTGAATAGCAGCGCACATATGAATCCCAGTATTAAGTGCGGAGGTTACGCAGCATACAGGGCCAATGTCTGAACACCGGTATATTCACTTCTACGCACGGGCAACAAAGAATCTAACAAAAATAATAAGTAGAGATTGAGATTCTCCAATGAGCGGAGAAACAAATACGAACACGAGAATAATGACCGCAGAGATAAGTACTGGTATATATCATGCAAGATTTCGAACCGTAAATGCTTCGTAAAGCCTTGTCCTGTTATCACATTACCGGTATCATAATTACCGGTATCATACCTTGGTTTCCGCCAAGACATTTTCACGGTATCATACCTCTCTTTCTGCAAAGACTTTGCGAACAGGAGTGTATCGTAGCGAGTGAGTGAGCGAGGCCTGAAATCAAATCGATATCCACAAAGTCAGAATATCGTAAACAAGCACCAAACTGCTGGATGATAGCTAATATCTAGTCCTAGGCACCAGCAGTTTTTTTTCTCTTCCCTTTCTTTTCTTTTGCTAGAAGTGAGAATTTGGGGAGCTAACTTAATGTATCATATCAATCATACACTCGAAGCTTTTGGGAGAGTGTGAGACAAGTTCCCAGATATTCGCAGCATCGCATACTATCTGGTTGACTGGCAGGGCTGTCACGGTATGCACTGTGCTAAGTACTGTAGGCAACAGCAGCCTTGTCCGGTTGCCATTCATTCCGCAAGTGCTTTACAGCGTACTGTACCCCTCTTTCCCTTCAGGGAAAAACACTCACATATGGTACTTATTATTCCTACAGTAGCTACACGGCCATTCTAATACCTAAGACTCTCCATCAGAGGTAATGATGGCGCTCCCGTGATATCTTCCTTTCTCCCTTTTTGCTTTTTTGTTTCAGTATTCGTGCTACTGTAGTTAGTGAATAAGGGCCCGGGTAATGATTCTGACTGCTACGGATGTTAGTGATATCGTGGTTGAGGTTCGCCTGACGCGATTGAGGTTATGCGAAGACTTGAGCAAACATTGGCTTTGGTCACCATACCTTGTTTCATGCAGGGTATCATGGCGGACAATCATACTGTATGGTACTCTTGCTGCGAATGATAATACGGAAGGGAAAAAACACATCGTACACCGTCGTCACACTTGCCCTTGCCCTCGGGCGTCTAATTCTAGTCCGTTCGATCAGTCCAGTAGTCCAGGTGGTCCAGTGCAGTTCGGTCCACCCTCCTCCCCAGCTGCACTCTCCAAATCTGCCCTCGGATACGGAAGTACCGTGATTACTTGCCGCATAAGTGAATGATAGGAATGCAAAGTGTATTACACAAAGTATTATTAACACCATAATTGCCCTTACATTTTTACACGTCGTCGTCTGTCGGACGGGGGGTCGGTAAGTGAGTCAGCTTCAAGTGTAACGGCAATGCGCAGCTTATAACCTATTCTGTGGGGAATCCGGCCAGGGGTGGTAGGTGAATGATATCCCGTGACGTGCCCGATTTCAAGATCTCGACCGTCTGTGCAAGGTGAGTGGGTCGGGTTGCGGAACCGGGTGTTGCACGCGCGCGAGGTTGAGTGGGGATTGCTGCGTGAGCAGAGCAAGACAAGACATGTAAGTCAGTGGACAAGCATGTGGGGAGGGGCTCCGTGTTCCTTTGATCTGATCTGGATATTATTATTATTTTCACCCTTCCGTAATCTCGTGGGCTCCTCGGATTCATTTTCGTGCGCTCGATCATTGCTAAAGTGGATTACGGTCAGGAAATGGGCTCTTCAGGTACCAGCGCAGCAGATACCGGCAGCCTAAACCGGGGCAGGTGGACAGGGCAATCGGGCAGGAAGCCCCGTATGGCACAAGTAATTCTCATATCGATAGGCAGCCCATCGTGCAATATCGTCTTTCCGCCCTGATCACCTCGCATAAAACCGTCGATCTGCTGTTCTAGAATTCCGAGGTGTGTGGTGTGTGCGTGCGCGTGGGTGTGAATTGGGCTGGAGTGGACCTGGGTGTGCTCGAGTAAGTTATGGTGGAGCACACGAGCACCGTGACAGCCCGGGGAAGCGGGGCGGAAAAAGATGTAGTGTAAAGCAAAATAATAATGGCACAGGCAATTCTGGCTCAGCCCAGCCCCGGCGCCGGCGGCCGGGCTGGGAGGGGGAAGGAAGGGAAGGAGGAATGTACTCTAGGACTGTATGGGCTTTCCTCGTCCCACTGTGATATCAACCATCGACTTTCCGCAGCATCATCTTCATCTTCATCTTACCCGATGAGGGCAGGGAAGGAAAAACCGATTTCCGCCACACACGAAACAACCGCACAATCACACCCGCCATTACTGCGCAACCACTTTCTTTCATCCCCAGCTTGAGGGGTTTTTTTTCTTTTGTTTGGATGGGTGAGGAAAGGAGAAGATGAGGGAGATGTGGACGGAGATGGACGATGATGGGTAGATGGGTCACAGATGCCCAGGCAGATGCAAGGGACATCGCGTGCTGACTCGACCACTGATTGGCCACCCCTCACTACCACCGGCTACTCATTGGGCCCTCGAGTAGATGATCGAGAAAAAGGAAAAGAAGTTCCAGCGGACTGTTTCCAACTGTATGTCGATCACGAGGTCATTGGCTACCCGATTGTTTCCCCCCCCAGTGCCCCTCCTCCGGCGCGAAGTGAAAAACAACTCTTTTGTTTCCCCCCCCTGTGTATCCCGCATGCGAAAATAAATCCGTGAATTATCCCCCGTATGACAAGGATTTGTAAGAGGAGGGGGGGGCTAAATTCAAAAAATAAATATTGAAAGGGGAGAGAGAAAGGGAGGGAGGAAGAAGAAAAAAAGACTCCGTTCGATGACCCAACGTTTCTAGATATTCGAATCACAGCCGCATCTGGTATCCTCAGCCTTAAAGTTCGCTGATAAAAAAAAAGGAGCCCAACCAATCAACAATAAGAGTTTCCTCCGAGCCAAGTACGAACAGCAAATCCTTTCCTCCCCCTGCCTTCCTCCGCTGCCAACGTTGCGCTGCCACAGAACAGGTACCATATGTACCCACCAATACCATCCTATCATATCGTGGAAAAGCAGGATCCAAAAAGCAAACAAAACATATCCAATCGAGATCTGGAACTCCACCTCTCCGAGGACAGAACCGTGCGGACAAGTGGTCCTTCTGTCTCGGGGGACCGTATTGCGCCTCTAGCGTCACCGCCCCGCCCTCGGTACCTGAAAATTGTGGCAAACTTTAACTGCAACGGAGCAAGCCCTCGCTAAGCTGTTGACGAGCCAATAATATCTGGTCGAGTAGTGTGTTTCTATTTTCCGGAATCGAGCTAAATCAAATCAGTGCTGGAAAAAAGAAAAAAAAAACGCCCTGGGAAACTCTTTTTTTCGGTTTCGCCCGGGCCATGGTGGGAGATATGACTGGCATAAGCCACCTTTTTGGAATGGCAATCTTTTTGAGCTTTTATTTTTATAGTATGGTACCGGTACTCGTGTACTCGAGTAGGGGGCAGAGTTGTGGCGGACATGTCAGTTTTCTTGGGGCTTGTGGGTCTTTCACCGCAGGTATATTTTACGAGTACCAATAGGTACCGGTGCTGTGTTGTACCGAGGGTATTTTTGCGCGGTAAAGTTGCCAACTTGACTGGGGTGAATCCGGGGGGATGGCAAAAACGCTGCTATGCTTCACTGTTTACTGATGACGAATCATGATCGTGCGGTGAGTGAGGGGGAACGAGTGGCTCAGTCGGTCATGGCTTGGGTGAAAGTTTACTCCAGTCAGCCGTTCAGTTCATCCGGTCCCGGTTGGGCTCGTGCTCACCCTTCCAATGACAGAACCATTCCTCCGGCCTGTTTTATGATACCGGTACAGTGTTACTGTCGCAGCATGCGGACATCACTGTTTTGGATATACCACATGCCGGTACAGTACACTACACTACATGAACGAAATTGAAGGGTGTATGATACAGTATGGATAAGTTGAACCCAGAGCCCGGGAGAACACAAAAGAAACCCCTCCAGAGCGATATCGCAATTCTGGGGTAGCCATGAATTCTGGACGCCACTCTGCCCATGATAATCACAACTAGGAAAACATAATGGTAATGATGGCAATATAAAATAACCACATCGTATTAGGTGTGTGGTGTGCCACGATAAACGGTCAGCGGCTTCGTTCAATTTCTCAATTGGACTCACCCCTCCACACCCCCTCATCAGTCGCTCGCAAGTGCTTGCAAGTTGCAACCACCACCGGCAAGTAGCAATGGGTTTCCTCGCTTCGTGCCGGGTAGAGCAGGGTGGGGATGAACGTTTTGTTTCGTTTTTCCTTCCTTTCCATTGTTTCGTTTCAACTCAATCCCAAAAAAAAGACCCTCTCCTGCTCTCTGTACCCGCTTCACCCCTCTCTTCCTTGCCTTCCCTTTTATCGAATGCCCGGAATCGGACTCGGAGTAAAGAAAGGGAAGAAAAGCAAGAAGAGAAGAAGAAAAAAAACCTGACGGCGTTTCCCACGAATGATATCGTGGGGAATGGCCGCCGCGATCTACAACTGTCTTTCACGATCCCCGGGACAGATGGAGATGTGCAGAGGAGAAAATCACGTCCTTCTTTCTGTAAGAATAGGATTGGATGGGGAGTTAATCCGACCAGTTTTTTCTTTCTTCCTTCTGCGCAGAGCACGCTTTATATTTCTTTTTCGGAGAGTGCGACGGCGGACTGAAGGTTTGGGAATGATTAAAAATCCAGAGTTTTGAATCGAATTAGGCAAATTGTGATTCGGGCCGGTTGAGGTGGAGTGAATAGTGGGGGTTAAGCTAGTTGCTGTATCCACTGACAGGAAGAGTGAGTGAGAGAAAGTGAGGCAGAAAAAAGGAAAAGAAAAAAAAGGGACCCTCGTAGAAGCGAGTGTCTGCATTCTCTTGCCTAGTGTGCCGATCAGCGATTACTCGAAGAGGATGTTGCTCACGAGGCGGGCGGACATCCAGTTGATGGACGACCTCCTCGCCTATCGTCGGGCTTTTCGTTCGACGGAGGAGGGGGACCATGTAGTGCCCATGTATCATGCCAAAAAGGTAGGCGAAAAAAAAAAGCCACGATAGAACGTGCTAGCTAGATTGTATTTTACCGGCCCTAATGCGTTCCGCGGACCCGAGAAAAGGAGAAAGAGAGAAAAGAAGGCAAAATACTAGCCTTGTGCTTGCTTGTACTAGTACTACTGTGTACTATGCAGTACGAGTACATTAGTGAATGAAAGAGAGGGAGAAAAATACTTACCACCTTGCTTGTTAGCTGCCTGCTTGCAAAGTAACTCCTGTATGCCAAAAAGCCCGGTCCAGCCCCAGATGGTGGTTTATAATACCTTGCTGTTAAGGCTTGCGACGCGATTTGTTGGACTTTTCCCGATAGCCCCCCCACTCTGCGAAGCTGCTCCGGGAGGAAGAAAGACAGAAGAAGTTGCAAGCACTCACCACAACCACCATCAAGGAAAAGGGAATTCCCCATTCGGCGATTCTTTCCAATTGCTTCAGGAAATTCATATTCCCAGGAACGGCGATCTTTTCGAGGGAAACCGGTGCCTCCAACCCCCATTCCAACTGTGACAATTTTGTCGAGCCACGTATTTTCCCGATTCTTTCCCCTCTCCCTCCCCCCCCGTTTTTGATTTGGTTCCCTATTTCTCTTCCCTACCCCGCCTACCACCTAACAAGGGTTCTAATGAGTACTGGTACGGTAGGGGATTAATTTTTTTGAACAAGTTAAGCCCTCCGAAGAGGCAGAAAATCGGAGCTAGTTTAGTTCAAAATATATTTCCATTCTTTTATCGATAGCGAATGAGCTAACCTTGGATAAAGTAAATAACCTGGGTACAGGTATCCGTATGGGGAATCAGCGTTTGAGAACGTAGGAGCGGTCCTTTGACTGGTCGCAGGTGAGCTTTTGTCGTCCTGGGCCTTTTGCGGTGGGAAGGTTGACTTGGCTGAGGCGGGCGGGCAGGCCCTGAATGGTGCTTTTGGATTTCGTGAGGTCTTGAATCTTGATCTGATGTGGCAGCCAGCCAGTTTCTTCCTCTGCTCCAAGCCAGTCAAGACTGTTGCCGTATCTTAACCTTGTTTCGCCCTGTGAGCAGGAGCGTTGTAACGCCTACTCATCCTCCCCGCAGTAATCGAGTGGGCAGCTCTTTACACGCGGCGATTCTGAAGTATGATTTTTTTTCTCTCCCTACTTTCTTTCTAGTCTACTGGTGAATGGGCAGGCCAGAGGCAGGAAAGCGAGAAGACCAAAGAGAGAAAAAAGAAATAAAAAGAGACACCTCATCTTAGCTACCGTCCCGGCTGGCGGAGATGCAATATCACTGAAGCCCTTTAAGGTCTACTGTAAGTACAGCAGGCAGGCAGGTAGACGAACAACGAAAGGACGATCGTGAGATTTAGGAGATCTTTTCGAACAACGAGAGAAAAGGGGTTTTTCTTCCAGACACGTTCTCGGGCCTGTCTCACTTTTTTTTTCTCCTGTTACAACAGCGATCAAGAAAAGAGGACAGCTATGATACTGCCACCCGACCAGCTGGCTCACTCAGACACATCACATCTTTTTCCGGACGGGAACGATGTTGGCCTCCCTCAGGTTTGCAGGGAGGTGGGTGTTCCTGATGGATGGGGAAGAAAGAGAAGAGAGGAGGAAGGGGAAAAGCATTTAGCCTAGTTCTCTTTCTATCTACAAGTAGCTTAGTTTGCTACCCATTTTTGGCTGAAAAGGCGCGCGCGGAAATATTTTGGTTCGCACGACCAGCCCCAATCCCCCACAATGCTGTACCAGTATCGTATCGGAATTAAACATCTTATGGTACCGTAGCAGGATTCAGTCAGGGTGCCATATAAGTACCGTTTGTACCCGTGCCAGAGTACTTTAGAGCACTGATCTTATCTGTCTGTCTGGTAGAAGGAACATCTGACAATGTCACGGACGGACGGACAAAGGAGGGGTGGAGAATCTGAGGAGGGAGGGCACAGTTGTGGCGGCAGGAGGTGGAGAGGGAGCGTCACCACGAATAGAACATTTGGCTATTTCTCTCGGATGGTCATATGGGGAAAAAGAAGTCTTTTGTTTGTTTGTATGTATGATACTGGCACGTATATACCGAGGCTAGGCCTCGCACATGCGATACCTGTATACAAATAGGGGGATTAAGTGGTGATGAGGACAATTTTAAAGTAAAGGAGCGTAAACTTTATGATATTTAGGGAAAATAATGAAGTTTATTTGCTTTTGTATTAGCCTCCTCTCTTCCACCCGCATGGCCAACTCTCCTATTGGATTTGACTCTAGATTTTATTTCCCTCTTTGGCGGAGTATCGTGGCTCCGCGCTAGTTGGTTCCTTGTCTATAACCTCGTTGCTTTTCGCTTGCAGCTGCATCTCTATTGACGCGAGTAAGGCGGGCAGCAGGGCGATGCATCACCCTTATTTGGAACACGCAGTTCCTGCTGTCACTTTCCCTTTTACTGACTTGTGCTCAATGCTTGCTCAGGCATCCGTCGAAGACGAGATAAGAGTTCCATAGCAAACTGTGCCCCAAAGCCAAAGTATCTAGTACACCGGGTAGCTATGCTTCCTTTGTATCAGAAGTCGATGTGATGTGCGGTTCATGCTCAGTACCCATACCGGTATTGTGGGCTATTGCTTGATTCCGCTCTGCTACCGAAAGTGCCCATGCAACGCTCCAATCCGTACCCTACGTGTGTAGCAGCAGGCGAACTTTCTTCCCTCCTGATAGTATGGTATGTACTCGTACACCTTCTTTCGCCTTCTTTCCATCTCCCCCGCTCATTCCCCTACTTCGTGCTCAGCTACTCGGATTGGGGGGGGGAGGGATGAGAATATACGGTACGGGGTTCCTGCCTATCTATCGTCGAATTCGGGAGGGTTTTTTTCTTCCTTTCTTTTTTAGTTTTATTTCATTATGACCTTTTTATTATGATTGCAGCTATTTGTTTCGTTCGAGTAGCTTTTCTCCCTCCGACTTTCGTCGTTGCTTATTGTGAGCTAATGCATCGAATCAAACATCCCCCCTACATGACTGGCTTTGCTGCCGGTACGTACTCAAAAGTCTCTGGAATTGGGTTCATTTGTGGTACAATTGATGGCTCCGGGGCACAAGGCTTCGCAGGAACCACCGTAACCTAGGCCAACGGACAAGTAACCCACGTTCCAGAGACTTTAAAAAGCGTCGAGCACTAACCTAGTGCTTTTACCGTATATAGTTAGGGATCCTTTGCCAGATGCGGAATCTCACACATATCATAACAAGTGGTGTTGGCAGAGGGGAAGAAAATAGACTAAACTTCCATTTGGGGGTACAAGGGGACGGATTCCGTTATTTTTGTTTTTACTGCCGTTATTTATTTTTCCTGGACTTGTACTGTACTTGTAACTCGACCATGCTTGTTACTGTCAACAAGCGCTCACACACCACCCAAACTCACTCACTCATACTCATACTCATACTCATACATTGTCACACACACCCACACACCTTTTTTTGAACCTCTCTGGGTCCTGTCGGCTGGAGGAGTGGATTATGGGAATTAGTCTGTGTTCTGTCCGCTCCACCCTCACACACCCCCTCCGACTCCGTCGTCATCGTTCGCTGGCATGCTAGCAGGCAGGCTCTGGCAGCCTGCGCCCACTACCATCCTTACCATCACCACTCCGTACCCTTCCCTCCCCGCCCCAAGATGCAACCGGCTTGTGTCCCTTGATCGGGGAAGGGGTGGGAGACATGTTTGTCATCTGGCTCAGGGCTCAGATAGGACTGGATGGCAATGATGTGGTTGTGGTGGTACTCGAATCTAGTCGGTGATGGTGGTAGCTGCTTGCTACTGATGGTGCTGAGCTAGTCTAGCTGCTAGCGTCCATGTCTGTCTGGTGTGCTCCGCATACTACCCATACACCCATCCTGCCAGATCTTCAAAACTACTTTGGACACACAGACAGAAGAACAGACAGTCTCGGTAGGCCCTCCAGCCCATCCACACACGCATCCAGCTAGAAAATCGCCCACCACAATACGATGGGACCAATGCTGGCCTGTCCCCCAAATTAATATTTATCATGGCCGAGTCGCTCCGGCTGTCTGCAGCCGCGTCGCCGCCTTCTCATTCTCTCTCTCTCTCTCTCTAAGTAACCATTTTACTGTGTACGAATCCTAAGTATAAGGGATCGTTGTTCACTTTACTGTGCCGTGATCTTTATTTGCCCCCCCCTTCACAAGCAGTCAGTCGCTTTTTGATTCTAGATTTATTATTATTATTATTATTATTCTATTTATCATTTACCTTCCCAGGACGCCCGCCTGCGCCCCAGCACCTTGCCTGAAAGAGGAAGATCCCTCATCCTGGCATCCTTCTTCTCTCCTTCCCTACCATAGCTGCTTTCCGCTGGGGGTGTCTCCCTGCCTGCTTGTGCTGCTCGACTCGCTGCCCTTTTCCTTCACTTACACACCACACACTCATACCTATACCCCGTCACACACATACGGTAACACACCTTTTACCCCCCCACCTCCCATCCGCTGCCCCAACGTCCATTTGGCTGCAAAAGAGGGCTCAGCTCGAGCCTCCGTCATCAAAGGGCGACCCTACCCTTGCCTCCTATAAACATTCACTTTAACCCCCCTCCATTTCCCGTCACCCGGTGAGGTCCACCCAAAGTGATCTTCCTGGAGCAACATCATTTCGACATCACTCATCTTTATATCTCCTGCTCATTCCTCGAAGCCCACACTGGATTAATTCCTAGCCTTCTGGATTACCTTAGCGAATTTCCACTCTCTCTGGCCTTTCTCGCCTGTTTCCTGTACTGGACCGCAGATTGATAAAAGGCTCCCGCTATATCTTTGCTATCTATATTTGGTCCGCCGGAGCTATTGTCCTTCTCTTTTCATTGTTAAAAAAGTCCAGGACTCCGAGTCCAATTTCCAGGAAAATGAGCAACTCTTCTTCAAACTCAAGTTCGACTTCTTGTGCCAGGCCTGAGGACCGAATAGGACAATTACTCGCTGGACGTCTGGAACTCACTGGAATCCTTGGGGTTGGCGCTTATGGAATCGTTTATACCGCTATCGATATATTTTCCTGCACCCCATTTGCTGTGAAGGCCCTGTCAAAGGTTGGATTGGATGCCCGCCAGAAGCGGTTTCAGCAAAGAGAGATTGCTCTTCACCACAAGGCCAGCGCTCATCCGGGCGTTGTCTCTCTAGTGAAAATACTCGACACTGCCGATTGTACTTTTGTCATCATCGAATACTGCCCTGAAGGTGACCTTTTTACCAACATTACTGAACGTGGACGTTATGTGGGTAATGATGTTTTGGCCAAAAGGGTTTTCCTTCAGCTTTTGGATGCCGTTGAATACTGCCACAATCTTGGGATTTACCATCGGGATCTAAAGCCGGAGAATGTATTGGTTGCCAACGCTGGCCGCCAGGTAAAGTTGGCGGATTTTGGGCTTGCTACCACCGAAACTGTCACCTCGGACTTTGGCTGTGGGTCGACGTTCTATATGTCGCCTGGTAAGATTGCAAATGTTTTTGATTTTATTTTGATTTCTTTATCTGTACTTCTAGTGCCTTTTTTAAGCTAATCAAACTCTAGAGTGCCAACAATCTTCTCCGCGCACTGTTAACAGCTATGCCTCCGCTCCCAATGATGTCTGGTCCTTGGGTGTTATCTTGGTAAACCTGACCTGTGGCCGGAACCCTTGGAAACGGGCCTCCCCTTCAGACAGTACATTCCGTGCCTACTTGAAGGATCCACGAATGCTTAGGACCATTCTGCCGCTGTCCCCTGAGCTTGATTCTATCCTTCGTATGATCTTTGAGTGCAATCCCCAGAAGAGGATTACCATCCCGGAGTTGCGATTCCGTATCATGTCTTGCCGCAGGTTTACCACTGGACCAAGCCCTATGGATAGCCCGCCTCTTTCCGAGGCTTCTGATAGTTCTGGCCTCGTCGAGCCTGATGTTTTCAATCTTGCTTCAACACCTTACCGTTCCCAGGCTCCAGGGGTTTTCACCCCCGATTCAACGCCGTCCACCACACCTCAAACAACCCAAGCCTCTCGTCAGAATCCATACATATTCTCGAAACACCTCACAAACCCTCCATCCGAATCATCGTCCGAATCGCAGTACTACCACGACGCGTCTAATTCGCCATCGGGAAATACTAGCCCCATCATCGTACCAGTCACCCCGTCAGATTTCCCGCCACCACCCGGCCAGAGCTTGTGGCAGTTGCCAATTTTCCCATCGATAGATGACGTGGGAAGGGTGCAATCGCCTGCTCTCCCGGTTTCGAAGGGGGTCAAGGTCTTCTAAATTTCTGTCGGTCGGGCGATATGAGCACCAGACGAATTTAATCCTCCAACCAATACCACCACAAAAACAGTCACTTTGGCTACTATCGTGAGACACTGAGACTGGAATGGAACCACAATTTATCCTTGTACTTGGGTTGGCAAATTTTTATAATTTTTTCCTCCTTTCCCTCTCCTCGCAACGCGCGACGATTTCATTTGCGTATCGATACACTTTCTTGGGTCTGGGCTTTTTCATGGCTGTGGGAATGGATTCGTTTGAAATTGGTTGCTTGCTGTTTTTCCTTTTCATTATCGGTTTATGGATAGCGCCGGGGCAATAAGGAGTTTTACTGGTTTTTCTCTATCCTTTTATTTTATATATTTTTTATATCTATTATTTTTCTTCTTTTCCCTCCTTTCTCATACATATTCTTTCCAGATCGTGCGCTGGGCATTCTTACCAGCACATGTGATGGATTGGATACATTGGGAACTTTTTTTACTCAAACACTTTTGTGTCCGTATGTATTTATGTAAGTATCGGGGAAGTTATAAAGGTGTACGTTGGAGCTGGATGGGTGTTTTTTTCTCCTTTTTTCCCCCCTTCAATCGTGTTTATTTTTCTTTTGTCACTGGGCTGGGGCTTTTTCCTTTTTCATTCAAACGGGTTTCTACGGCGTCTTGCATATTATAAAGCATATCTTTTTTCCCCTCATCATATTTTTTATTTTCGCGTTTCCCCCGCAAGAGCATCATTTATTGGACATCTCGCCTCTTCTTCACCTTTTTTTCCGCTCGATTGGCCGGTCGGATCTTGTTCAAGCGAAAGGAAGAGGAAGAAAGGAAGGGCGAGGTCAACAAAAAAGAGAGATGTGATGGATGGAAGGGGGAGGGCGGAGAAACCATGGAAGTGTTCCTTTTTTCTCTCGTCGGGTAATGAATGAGACATTCGCCAGTCTGTCAGTGTGGTGTGGAGGAAGGATTTTGAAAAAAAGGGCCCTGTATTTAAATATTTGCATCATCATCATCATCATAACTAGAGGTCATCTTTTTTAATATGATACCGACATGGTAATTGTTATTATTGGATTGTTCACTTTTTTGTGTATTTTTGTTTTCGTTTTGCTTGGAACGGAGGGAGTTTTCTGGATTTTGATTTAGAGAGACGGGCTTTGGTAGTGTGATTTGGGTACTAGTCTCGTATGGATCTATCTACGGTCCCATTCTACAGTATCAGTTTGCGATGTTTTTTTGTGCGGCGTCTTGCCTCGAGAGTGTACAGCATAATATGCATGCACAGTATGCAACCATCCACGAAACGAAACGAAACGAAACGGCCTTCTCTCTTCCTCTCTTCCTCTCCCTCTCTCCACTACAGTACAGCCTAGCGATATTCACGGGGGAAGGGGGGGGAGAGCCCACGGTGGCGGCCTGCCCGTCGTCGTCGTCGCCGTCGCGATATCACTTTTCACTGTTTGTTTACCTCGTTTTATTTATTTACCGTACTGTATCATAGAGTACTGTACCCTCTCTCTCTTCCTTTCCCTCCATCACCTGTTCCCCTTGAAGAATATCATACTTGCCTACCTATCCAACTACCGGGACCCAAACTAACGCACGTTTTACCATCCATCCATACCGGTATCTTGTTTACTCGCTCCCACGCTCGGCTTCGACGTCGACGTGGCGATCATATGGTTTTCATTTCTTTTTCATTTTTCTACATTTATTTACATATTTACCCTTTCACTCTTTCGCTCGCTCTTTTTTTTTTTTTGTGATGTCGTTGTTGGAGGTGGAAGTGAGGGTGTGTGATGGATAATGTTTCATAATATTATTGTGGGTACGGTACGGTAGCTTGGTTACGGTAACTCGGGTGGGTATCATAGTTTTGTGTGTGTGTGTGAGGTGAGGGTTAGGATGGCATCATAGTAGGTATCAAACCGTCGGGTAGGTAGGTAGGCAGGTAGGTAGCTAGGTAGGCAGGAAGTTAGGTTTTGCGAAATGTGTATTTTTTGTGAACCGGAGGTTTCTCGCTTGCCTACCTTACCTACCTGCCTGCCCGCCCGCCTTACCTGCTTGGTATGGTATGATATGATATGATATTGCAGACCTGTGGGGGAATTACCGGTGGAGTACAGTTATTATCCTCAGCATACCCGGTGATGATGATGATGATGGTGGTGATGATGATGATATCCTACGGTATGTACACAATTCAAGTATTGTATGGCATTCACACATACACTGCACACACACACACACATGCTCTCTCTCTAACCTTCACCAAAACAGAAGAAGAACAGATGGAGGGGAAAAAAAAGGAAAAAAAAGAAACGGAAAACGGAAAACTACCGAAAGTCCCCTTCCCCTCCCTTCCCCCTCCAATCACCTCACACCGTATTCCCCGCCGCCGCCCAAAAAACTAAGCCCCAACCCACCCTGTGATTTTCGCTACTTTTCGAGGCGTTTTTTTTTGTCGTCAGCAGCCGTGCAGGGTAATTCGCAAGGCGACCAATCAGGAACGCAACTATCCCCCTCTCCCTTTCCCCCCTCTCCCACCCCTGTTTCCTGCAGCTAGCTACCTGCTTCTCTCTCTCTCTCTCTCTTACTCCTCTCCGGGGTAAGTTTTTCCACAAGTGTGTTTTTTTATATCTCTTATTTACTTTCTTTTTGACTTTTTTTTCTTTCTTCACTTTTTTTTTCATTTTTCATTTTTTTTCTCTTTTCATGGGTGGATTAATGGATTAATGGATTAATGGATTAAATGGCTTACAACCGGGTTTTTTTCCGGTATCAATGGATGTGATGGATGTGTTTCTGCCTGGGTGCGTTATTCCGCCCTGTATGATTGACTGATTGATTGATTGATTGATTGATTGATACCGGTAGAGGGATGGATGATGATTATGGGGAAGAATGTGGGTGACTCATGGGGGGGGGGCTTATTATTATTATCGTTGGATAGGTAGGTAGGTAGATATCATGGGTATCATAGGTAGGTATTTAGGTAGACAGGCGGGCATGTGTTTTACCAGTATGGAAGGGAAAGGAGGTCCTAGCTGAGGATGTAGTTTGTGTGTAGTGGTAACCGTATTCTAGGTAGTATCATGGTATTTGCGCGCTCCCGTACCCGTTGCTACTGTATGAGCCATCCGTCGTGCGCTACAGCCATGATACAGCGACCAAAAAAACTTGTACCTTCCATGTCCAGAAGCGACATGGTTATCAGCCATGCAATCATGCGCGCATGAAAGATATCATGATAATCTCGTGCTGAGATGGATGCGAAGAATGAGACAAGAACAAAAAACAAAAACAAAAAACAAAAACAAAAAAGACAGAAAACAAAACAAAACATGGAGAAAGGGGGGGATTCATGACAGTTTTGATACGGTACCGTACACGAGGTAAGACCACCAGCCCATCCCAACCTAGCCCATCCCAACCCAGCCCAGCCGGCCAGCCCAACCCGGCCCGCCAGCTTTTGTTTTCCACCGTACATTCCGGCTAAACACCGGTTCCCGTACTGCACTATGGAAGCCTTCCTTGCAAGAAAGAAGGAAAGAAATAAAGAAACAAATACAGCACGGGCACACAGCTACAAACTACCATCATAGTCATCCTGTCTGCTCATTCATCCAGCCTCACTCATGAACTCACCTTACCTTACCTTACTCACCCCACCTCACTCACTCACTCACCCACTCACATCACATCACGCAACTATGATAGCTAGACTTACTTTGTATTATTATTATAATGCCTACATGGCTGAAAGCGATGGCTCGCATGGTGGGGAGGTGGCAAGGTGATAGATATGTAAGGGGGCGGGCGGGATGGAATAGAATAGAATAGTTGCCTGGAATAATCTGGATGGATGGATGTGATTGATGGGATAGATAGATAGATAGATAGATAGATAGATAGATACCGGTAGATAGCCTGATTGTTCAAAAGTGAAGATGGGGAGAAAAGGGAAAAAAGAACTGGGGTAATGATCGTTATCTTGTATTGTATTTTACTGTCTTGTCTTGTCTCGTGCTGGGCTGTAGTCTACCGGAGTTGTGGGTGGATGGATGGGTCGGTGGGGTGTGGTTGTGTTACTTACTTTTATGTGTGTATGTGGGGGGAGATGGGTAAATTGTTTACTAAGTTACTTGTATTTACTTGCAAGGGGATGGGAATTGTTGGTGGGCGGATTTGTACTGTACGGTACTCGTACTCGTACTGTACTGTGCTGGTTTGTACTGTTACTATTGTATTACGCCTAGGTTTCTCTTTTTTTTTTTTTTTACTTTGCTTTTTATTTTTTTACTTGGAACGAATCGTTGGGCCACGGGGCGGGTTGTCTTGTCTTTTGTTGTTGCGTGCTTGGGTTGATGGATGGATGGATGGGGGTGGTGGATGAATGGTGAGGCGGACGGATAGACAGAACTGGGTGGAGCGTTTGCCCTGTTGGTTTGGTATCATGGCTTGTTGTGGTAGGCTGGATGGCATGGTGGCTTTGCCATGTGGATGGATGAGGTGCTGGGTGCTTGTCGGGGGTTTTGGGAGAAGTTGTCTGGGTTTGATGCCTTGGAGTGAGTGATCATCACCACCATCATCATCATACGTTGGTTGATGATGGGCGGTAACATAGATGGGGTGGGAAGGTGCGACGGTGTTAACGGCTGACTTTCACCTTACTTGACCTTGCCTTACCTCTGATTGTATTGTATGTGGTATATGATATGTTTCTGCTGTATGGTGATAGTTTATGAAACTATGTACCGTACAGTACTTGTACAGTGCAGTGCAGTATACGTCAACACCTATCATATTCGCTTTAAAGCACAAGTACTAGGTATCATACACCTCCCGTATTGCCAGCGTACTGTGCCTAGGCTACAATATAAGAAAAGGATCCTCCGTGGCCCTTATCCTCGCTAATCGCTCACATAATCCCTTCCCTCGCTCCCTCCCCAGCGTATCATACTTTGTATTGCGCTTATCTTGTATGGAATACATACATGCAATCTAGCAAGCAAGCACAATACAGCACAAATACTCGCAACCGCCGCCCCCCCCAGTCCTAAGTTGTGCAAGATATGATGATCTTCGAGGGGCCTGGTCCGAGTGTTTGCATGCTGTCGTGCATGTGTATACTCGAGTACATCATATTAGCGGGCGGTAGGTCCGCCCTAGTACGAGTGCTTTTTCTTAGCCTTCTTTTGGGCAGACTTGTGTTGCGTTGCTATTGCTTATGTGGGTATCCCTGGTTTGAGGATGTTGTGGAGATTAGCCGATGGTATAGGATAGGGTAGGTGTTGTGTAAGCATCACAGGTAGGTAGGTAGGTGCTAGGGGTGATACCGATACCGGCACTGTAGGGAGGAGTTTGTACCATCGGTGGCTTGTGCAAGAATGAGATTGGGGATGAAGGGGGGGGGGCTTTGTAACTTGTACCTAGGCTTAATCTGTGAGCGGGTGTTACCTACAGTTGCTTGCATGAACTACGGTTTTGTGCCAGGTGCTGTTACAGAGGAGGGGAAGAAGAGGGGCGGGGGGGGAGAGAAAGAGAGAGAAAAGAAGGAAAGGATGCTGCGGCATATCAGAAGACGGGCTAACTTGATGCTCATTGCGTTTAGAAGACCAAGCAAGGCACAGACGAAAAGAGCTTCCTACCACCTTCTGTTCTATTGTGGCCGTAGATGAGTGGTGGTGATCTAAGTCTATCGATTGATGATAGCCTAGCCTAGAGGCATCACCGTCTATCCCTGTGCCTGATCCCCCCCCCCCCTCTCTCTCCATCTGTACTGTACCCTCCCTCCCTCCCTCCCTCCCTTACCCCCCTGCATCGGTCTCCTGCCCGCGCAAACGCCATACCAATGATCGACAACGTCGGAAAAAAAAAAAAAAAAAAAAAAACAACAACAACAACCTTTCTTTCTTTCTTTCTTTCTTTCTCCAATGTATCCTACCGATATCCTAACGTACCACACAGCCTGTCTCTTCATGCGACGAGCCATCTTCCCTTCCTCCCCCCCGTCCAATCCACCCGACATTATGCAACACCGGTACAATGCGTACGCCCACTGTGCTACGGTCAGGTTAGACTATCACAGACCGGACCGACCTACGCAATCGCGCAACGACTTTCCCCTTCTTCCCCTTCTTTTCCCTGCATGAACATTTTGTGAGGGTTTGTGCTTGGAGCTTTCGTCTTTTTTTTTTTTTTTTGGTTGCTGTGCAGCGGTGCGTGCCGGTGGTTGGATGATTGACATGGGAACTGGACGGCTGTGGCAGGTGGGCACGGTCCCGTACTGTACGATACCGTTATAGTACTGTACAGTTTGGTTTAGTTTTCTTTCTTTCTTTCTTTCTTTCTCTCTTTATTTGCCCCGCCTTTTCTTTTTTCCTCCCCTGATGCTCGTGCAGTAGGTCACTCGCTGGAACGGGTGTGTACGAGTACGGTACTAGTAGAGTGCAGGGGAGGGAGGGAGGGAGGGGGGTAGAAGGTAGTGTACGGTGAAGGAATGGTTTATGGAATGGTTTATGGAATTGGACTTTTTACAGATGGATGGTGAAAGGGATGGTGGTTGTGATGATGATGGGTGACGGAGGGGTGGAAGAGTGGGAAAAGAAAGTGAAATAGGGTGGAGGTGGTGGAGCAGAGGGGTGATCAAAGTATATTCTACGGGTATTATGTAGAAGATTCAACTCAATTCAATTCAATTCGGGTCCTGTTTGGCACGAGGGAAATGATCGGGTTTTCTCACTTATTCTGGGTATTCCCAGTGGTAGAAAGATAAATAAACGGCACTGTGCTTGGTATGTATATAAATGCAATGATATTTTCGTATAATAATATAATGCCTTGGAATATTTTTTCCTGTATTCTTTTGCTATCATACTGTATTTCTTGTGAACCTGTCGCTATCAGGGCATAATTAGTGTATTGTTTTTCCGCAATCACTTGCGAAATATCATTTCCGGGGTATTAGGTATTAGGGCAAAGTGTGTTTCAGGCCACCTAAAGCTCAAAATCACAGTTATGCCGTTTTTTTGCGAACCAAGCCCTACAACCTTCCTCCACCCTATTTCCGCCTATCACATCCTAAGGAAGGAACTTTAGACATGTCAAACACCAGTGTTTCGGCGAATGCTATGATATGTTCTAAAGAATACTCTGTTTTCCCCGAAAACTGGGGTTTCCTTTTCTCTAGCGGCGTGCTAAACGGGGCCTCAACTCAATTACACCGGTTTCCAATAATATCCTTTCCTTTTCTCAATATTTTCTTTTTCCTCCCCAGCTGGTGCCAGGGACTAACCTACCCTATCCCATTCCTCTGGTCCACCTCCCTCCTCCTGTCTTCCTCTCTCTCTCTACCAGTACTCGTACAGCACTTCTCGTCTCATGTCGGACTACTATCCGCACCGCAACCACCGCCCAAAAGCCAAATAAACCAAACAGCAAGAGTGACAAGAGGGAAAGTAAAAAATAAATAAAAAAGGTCACGGACGCACACACCCTTCACCCCCGTCTCGCTCGCTACCAACCTTCCCCATACCCGGGAATTCCGTGATACCCTAACCATGCCGCTTTCGTCCTTGCGACGTTTTTTTTCTTTTTCTTTCTTTCTCCAACCCCCCCCCCCCTCACCCGGTCGGTAGGCTCCGGTGGAAACGTGAAAAATACTTCATGCAGATCATGCGATATCACTCGATGGGTGAGATTAGTGAGGGGTGTCCGTGTAAGTCTGTGTGTGTGTGTGTGTGTGTGTGTGTGCGTGGGGCGCGGGGGCGTGGGTGGGGGGAGCCACGGCAGTGCGAGTTATAATAGCCTACCGGTATCCGCGAGTGTCATGAGTGGGCACGAGACTTAACTTATACTCCGTTGGAGCTCCTCCAGATGAGGAGATATATCTGGTCATCGCGATGGTTACCTGTGGGAATCAGTCATGGCTTTATTATCATTATTATTATTATTATTATTATTTTGGTACCGGTGATCTTGGGGAATTATCGTGACCGCCGCCCCCCCTCTCCCTCGGTAGTGATCTGGCGGGGGGAAGGGTTCGATTCCTGGCGGAAATCACGATCATGTTTTGCGTTGGAAAGATGGGGTGCGTTAGGGGGTGATGAATGGATTACCGAGCGAGGGCTGGAAGCTGGTTTCTTTTCTTTGACTGGGTGGGAGAAGAAAAGAAAGTGAAAAAGTAAAAATAAATCAAAATCGTGTCGTTGGCGGGGGGGGGGGGGGTTCTGTTTAGGTATCGTATCGCGGTTCTCAGTCAGGGCACTTGTTCAAAAATCACTATCACACTGGAACGCTGGGTTGTGTGGTACGAGTACAGCGGTGACCCGGGATCCGAGACAGGTACCAGAAACGTTGGATTGCCAACCATCTATCCATGTATAATATCAATCTTTCCAATTGTACTGCACTGTGTGCTGTGCTGTGCTGTACTGTGCTAGGCAAAACATTGCCATCATGCCCTATTATACAAGCACCCCAGAGTGCGAGAGCAATTGCGAAGCAAGTAGATAATGTAGTTGGAATTTGATTCGGACTTGACTTGCTCGCTCGCTCGCTTCCTCTCTCTTCCACTCTTCCTTCTTGTCCTGTTGTGAATTGAAGAATTGCATTTACGACCGTGCTTACCTGGCTGCACCACCACCACCACCACCACCAGACCCCGTAGCACGGCTCCATTTGTAAACCTCACCGGGTTTATTCAAGATCTGAGATTGTGAAATACCGTATCATGTCATGGGTAACCTGTCTCGTCTCGTCTCGTCTCCGACCATGGCTTTTTTTTTTCGCCCCTTCCTTGTCCGCCATGTCCCAGTCATGAAAGTTGTACCTTCCTTTTCCCCTCCTCTCATGATATTATCGTATGTGTATGTTATTCCCCCCCCCCTCTCCTTTTCTCCTTCCCAATGTTATGACATTCTCGAGCCCAAAACACGGTAGACTAAGCGGAACGGAAGAAAGCCAAACTAAAGCCATGCATGGTTCACCAGATCAACTGACACTCCCTTCCTACCTGTACCCACTTACTTGTGCATTGCCTCCCCGCCCTTGCAAGCAAGTTCACGCCACGGCACTCGAGCCCGCTTCAATACAATACCCCACTACCCCTAACGCATGACGGACACGCCGCGATACAAGCGCTACCCCCCCCGATGGCAACAACAGAACTATACGAAACCCAAAATAGAAACTTTAAGCTAAGTTAAAAAAACCGCAAGCACAGCACACAGATGTCTAAAATTCCACCACGCACTGCAAATGCCGTATCAGAAAAACGTAACACCAAGAAGACAGGGAAGTGGAAAGAAGGAGAAGGAGAAAAAAAGCAAAGACCGCAGGGAGATCTTCGGAAACCTCTTTTTCTTTCTTTCTTTCTTTCTTTCTTTTTTCCATGCCAAGGTTTGTGGAGCGCCCAATCATACCAACTTGACAGGGGTAGCATGAAATTGCGTGTTTGTTCTCGTTTGTTGGTTTTCCCGATGGGTTGGGGCTGGGTTGGGTTGGGGAGATCGGGGGAAAAAAAGTGTCTTTGTCTAAGCTGCATCGGGAGGGAAATGAGGGGAGGAGGGGAAGCAAAACAAAACATTGTTTTCTTCTTCTATGGCGGACTATTGGTGGGTTGGTACAGCACCGGGTTGGGTTGGCTGGGGAGGGAGGGAGGGAAGGGAAAAAATGGAGGTAATGATCTTGGAAACTTGTTTATGTATCATACGGTTGATGTGCGGTTCACGGTTCACTGCTCGTTCTCTACTGTTCGTTTTCTTGTTCTTCTTGCCCTATTGGGGGCGAAGCGGGGGGGGGGGATTGTGCGTACATACTACATACTCGAGTACCAGTATGACATGCTGTGATCAGCCCCACATATATCTGGAGGAGCGGAATGGAAACATATGTATGTAACCTATTGGCGCCAAATCCACCCGTCCTGCCTGCCTACCTGCCTACCTGCCTACCTACCTGCCTTGTCTGCATCTCATCCGATGAGTTAGAACGCCCCCCCCCCCCCTACCCTCCGTCAGATCCATCGAGTTCGAGCCGAAGGCACAGCTGCGGTCGGGTGGGTACCGCTGAAAAAGAAAAATGCGAAAAGAGGGAAAATGCGGAGGGGGGTATCCTCGGTACGATTGATGATTTCCGTTACAGGATTATATTGTTATATTTTTTTTCTTCCCCTTTCCATGCGCTCGTGCTCATTCACTATTCAGGCTTCAGGTTGGTACCGGTATGTCCCTCCCCTTCCCTCCCCCTCCCCGGGCGGGAGCCTAGAGTCGCTGTGCGCTGCTCGTACACAGCGAGTACAAGTATCATACTGTAGTGAGAACTTGTGTCTCACCGAAAGCCCACTCACTCAAGAGGTGAAAGAGCACAATACTTTTTCACATTTTTTTTTTTTTTTTGCAGATAGGTCCTCAGCCGGGAACTCCTCCTCCTCCTCCTCCTCCCCCGATGATAAAGTACAGTCGCACTATAAAAGAAAAGAAAGAAACTTGAAAGGGAAAAACAAAAACAAAAAATGGAAATGGAGATTATGTCGTGCATCAAGGATCGTGAAAGGATATACAATATCGTAGGAAAAAAGAAAAAAAAAGTTCGCAGAATACAGTTTTTTTATATTAGTTTTTTTTTTGCTTCCTCTACCCTAGCCTTCATTCCTTTCTCCCACCACCCGCGGAGTATCATAGGACGGGCAAACCGGCAAACAGACGAGCGAACCTGCAATTTTCTGGCGCATCGAAAGTTTTGGACCATCGTGCCTGGACTGTGCATACCTTACCTACATACCTACAGCCCATCTACGGGGGTACCGTACCGCCTCCCGGTAGGTAGGCAGGTAGGCGAGTGGTACAAGCGAGATGTATTAAGTTATCGAGGATGAGGAGGATGAAGTATCTTTTACAGTACCCGAGAAAAGCGCCGGAAAGTAAACCTTTCCCTCTCCTCCCCCCCCCCCCGCCACCTTCTTCCTCTTTTTTTCTTTTCCAGGCTGGAAGGGGGATGGAATGATCCCGTGCAATGCAGTGACTTGGTAGCGATGGTGCGTAATAATGATATTGGTGGCGATGATGATGATCATCTAAAACCCCGCAATTATCATTTCCATGGTGATTGTGTTGTGATTGTGTTGGGTTTTTTTTCTTTCTTCCTTCCCTCCCTCTGATATCCTCGTGTCTAGAAGCACAGTGCAGTGCAGTGCAGTGCAGTGCAGTGCGAGGCCAGGTAGCGCAGATCCCTCTTAGAAACGTAAAGTACGGTACCGCAGCCTTCTAACAAAGGCAAATATAAGAAAAATTTCATCCTTTTCCGAACTTTACGATCTAGACCCTACTCCACCACAGCCATCCACCCACCCCACCCTAGCTTTGTACTGAAAAGAAGCAAATCAACCGAATGCTTTCTACCTGATGGAAGCGGAGAAGTAAGTAAAAACAACTGTCACTCTCATAGAATACTCAAGTAGAAAGAAAATCACACAAGTCACAATCAATCTCAATTCACTAAGCTATCTCGCAAATCAACCCCACAAAGCGTACCAAACAGAAAATTCCCGACTTAAAGAACGCCCAACCCAGCAGGTTGTCCGACTACTAATTAAGTACAGGTCCAATTTTCCTTCCTCCAAACTCACGATCCTCGTTGCCGCTTTCCTTGCTGCAAAGGTTGTCGGTTGTCCTCGTCTCCGTGTGTGTGTTGGGGGGGGGGGAGAGAAGGAAGCGAAGCGTGAGAGAAGAAAACCTAACTTACATAGCAGCCCCTGTCCGCCAAGCCTAGGCAACCACCTCCCCAAGATCGTGACTTACTACCTATTTAGTATGAGTTAATTACAGATAAGCTAGATAACAGCAAGTTAAGAAAGTTAAGTTTAAGCCCTAACAGTACCACTCGACAGCAGGTTACTGCTCTACTAGTAAATACTCAGATCCCCGGGTCGAATCATCCCCTCCCGACCCCATATTGAATACTGTATTCAGCCCAACCGGCTGCTTCCGAACTCCCCCTCCCCCTTGAGAACGAGGACCCGTGATTGAACGATGTTCGTGAACAACCTAGCGTATCACTATTACACCACACAAAGATCTAACTTAAGCAAGAAACAAAAAAAAACTCCCCCCTAAATTTCGGCAGCACAATAGTCTAGCAGCCGTGTTCGCGAACGTCGCTCATGAGTTAGTACCGGCAGTATAATGTTTGTGCGGAGCGGCATACCGTCCCTCCCACTCGCGTGCACACACCTGGCAGCAACCCTAGAAGAAAGCCCAAGCAGGCTAATGTAATGCAAAACACCTGGATATCCACTTGTTCCTGCTCAGTAGAACATTCCCCCCCCTTCTCACAGCCTTCCTTAAGCTCCCCTCCGTGTGTTAGGTTAGGCTACAGTGGATTATCCAAAGAGAAGGAAGGAAGGAGAGGAAGGATTCCTCTTTTCTTCTTCTTCTTCTTCTTCCCTTTACTTTCCTATCTCTCTTTTTCGTTTCTCTTGTTTTCCGGCGGGAAAAGAAAAAAAGCCTTGGGATATTTACAGTATCATCAAGGATATGCGAGCGCCGTGTAGATACCGGTAAGCTATATTAAAACCATCATATTACTGTACCAGTATAGGCAGGCGAGGACCACCGATCCGGAAGGATTCACACGATCCGCATGAAGGCTTTCGCGCTATTTACGATACTTGTTTTCTCCGGGCGAGGCTTGCTTGACTTGACTTGACTTGACTTGAACTTCAGGGCTTGATATAGCACTCTCTCATGATGTCTTACGAATTGCTATCGGGGGGCTTTCCATTTGTTTTTTGCCTTGTTTTTTTTTTACCCTTCGGAATCCTTTTATCACTCACTCACTCACTCACTCATGCCTTGAAACAACCAGAAAAGGAAAACAATCTGGTGAAAGAGAAAAAAACAAAAAAACAAAAAACAAAAACAAAACAAGAAGGACGAGAATCACAGATTTTCGATAACTTATCCACGATTTCAATAATACCATAGATACGGTATCGGATCGGAAACGTTCCCCCCAATCCCGATCCCAACCACTCCTCTCCCGGGGAAAGTTTCAACGATAAAAACCCGGAACACTTTTCCCCTCCCCCCTCCCTCTCCCGCCCGCCGAGGGTTAGGTTTTTTCTTTCATTTCCCCCTCCAGCCTCCTAATCCCTGCATACCGTACCGTCCAATCCACCTATTCGTGCCACCATAAACCCCCACCCCGCGAACCCCTCATCCCGTGGGCCTAATTGTTGTTCGCCCTGGCGCATTCAGGGCTGACCGCTGGAACCGTAGTTTGATACATATCATACCACCAAAACCTCCAAGCACAACGTAAGCGCGAGAACACTCGGAAACTACACTACCTGTCAATCCGCTCATCGACAAAAAAAAATTTGCCCAACCTCTAGATCTACGATCGAGGGATAAACAGGTTCAGCTCAGCTCAGCTAAACAGAATTTCCTAGGAACAAATATGTCCGGTCGTGCAGGTTCGTACTTATCCCCATCCCCCCGCCATCCTTTCGTGTTACTTTAGGAGGAGGAGGAGGAGGAGGAGGAGGAGAGAATGCTAACGAATGGACGGCATGTGGGTGTGACGATAAAGGTGGTAAAGCAAAGCCCTTGAAGCAACCAAAAAAGGAAAAGAGGGAGGAGGACGAGGAGGATAAGGTTTGTTTTTTTCTTTCTCTCTCTCTCTTTCCCCCGAGATCGAATGATCGAGTGGATCGGGGCTAATGTCGTGGTGGTGGTGGCAGGCTTTCAAGCAGAAGCAGAAGGAAGGTTTGTTCTATACTCTGCCGTAACTTCCGAGGAGAGTGAGGGATGGGATGCGCTAATGGTTTATACAGCGGCTGCTGCGGAGAAGGCTGCTGCAGAGAAGGCTCGCAAGAAGGGTCCTTTGGTATGTCTTGTATGCTAGTTGGTGGCTAGTGGATGTATGGCTGACGATCTACGATACAGGCCACCGGAGGTATCAAGAAGTCTGGGAAGAAGTAGACCCGGTTTGCGGGAGGTGACATTACGTTCGCCATATGGACGGATAGGTGTTCCTAGTTTACGATACGATACAATGCTTTTCTTATCTAGGTGTATAAATGCCTAACTATATCCTTTAACTTAGTGATCAATGAATGCGTTATTCTTTTTTTTTTCTCATGAGAAGACTGAATTGTGGTCCTTGAGTTTCAACTGAGTGCATTATCAAGGTACATTATAGACCATAGGTTGGGATCATCATGATCTAATACATCAATTGGCTATTGAAAAGCATGGAAGCAAGTCGGTTCCTAAGCTTTAAAGTCCGTGTCCAACTTTACTGTCAATGTCGGTGGAGCAGCTTTTTGCTCAGGCCTCTTCTGTTTCCTGACAGTGATAATTCCAGCACTGTCCATACCCCACCCTACGCCGAATTCCTTCTTCAATCCATCCCATGTAGTCCCCGTGACGCTCTCCAGGTAATTTGCATCCACGGTGAAGTAGCTCTTCCCCAGACACTTGAGCGTGTGATCCCTCATCCGCTGCTCCGCATCTTCCAACAGCCTAGCTTTATACAGATCCACCTTCCTCCGCGTAGCCCTGAAACTCCAGTAATTACCTTGGATCATTGCGCGAACGGCCTGCAAGATCCTATAATCCGTCACCTGAAACTCCC
>Ga0307509_10002764_pt1 | contig 27925 bp, 24 predicted proteins | sample 10_EM_MG_FD_202245 | JGI IMG/M metagenome (GOLD analysis project Ga0307509, IMG submission 202245) | Populus trichocarpa ectomycorrhiza microbial communities from riparian zone in the Pacific Northwest, United States - 10_EM | ecosystem: Host-associated > Plants > Roots > Unclassified | place... | reverse complement strand
GCAACATAGACAAGGCGGCTGGAGGTAAAGGTGGTTGCATTGAGAGCACCAAAACAGGAAAGAGATACAGCCAGGGCAAAAACAACACCACCAGCTGTACCAAACACCTTGGTACCAAATGCCTATTTTTTGTTAATAATACCCTACCAAGATCTAAGAGGGCACACGTACCACAGCAACCGTATTGCTTTTCCCAATCACCTCCCCTGGGAGAACCAAATAGTATGCCACGTTCGCGAGGAGGTATGACGCAATCACGACAGGCATAGCAGTGTGGATCACTCGGGGGAGATCTCGCTGGGCATTCTTCATTTCCCCTACAACAAAGTTGACCTACCACAATCATCAGCATGGGTCCGCGCAGGCGGTTTAGGTGCAAACAAACATTATCCCATCCATCAAAGGCCCACAATCCGGCATACAAGGCGATTGCATACTCCCCTAGCCCGCCAACCACCGACTCACTTTCTCGCCCCGACACACCCCCTTTTCTACTATTGAACCACCCTCTGTCCTTCCATTCAGTGCTAGCTCCCTTCCCATCTCCGTTCAACCCCGTTGCTGCAACGATGATACCGATTATCGTGATGGCCAATAGGCTTCCCACCTTCAGAAACAGCAGTGAATCAGATATTCGGGTGGTGAGTCTCGTCGATAGTATATTTAGTGCGGTAACCAAGGACAAACACAAAAAGGCAACTAGTTTGTTCGCCCACTCTGACGGGAGCACTGCGTCAGCGTCCGCTGCAAATGACCCAGTGACAACCCTATTGATGTACTCTCCCGATATGATCGCGATGATAGCTGCGCCCCCGGGCTTCAACACAATGACCGCCGCCCATGAATACAAAAATCCAATCAACTCCCCGAAACAATACCGCAGATACACACCGCTCCCACCATTCAAAGGGATAGCACCACCCAACTCAGCATAGCTCGCAGCGCCCGTCCACGCTAATAATCCAGCAACGGCCCAGACTATCAGACTCACTCCCGGAGAGGGTGTATGGTTGTTAACCTGGCTAGGTGAGGAGAATATCCCAGAGCCTATCTGGAGGCCAACTAGCAGCGATAATCCGTTGAGGTACGTGAGAGTTTTTTGCTTCTCTAAGGTACCCACGGGACCCGAGCCAGGAGCGTTTGTCGCACCTAGTTGCTGATATCGGGTCTCTGCAGATGAGGTCAAGGGGACCAAATGGGTGTTGAAGTCAAAGGCAGAGGACACGGAATAGGACCGGTAAGCACGTAGTCGACCAGGCTCGACATCCTCATCGTCAGAGGCAAGAGACATTCGACGGGAGGACGAGATTCCAGAGCGGGAGGATGTTGAGGAACGCGGTGACGCAGAAGCAGACGACGAGACCAGCGAGTCAAGCTCAAGTGAATCCCTAGTCGGGGTCGGTTCATAACCTGCGGGGGACATTGCAGCAGGATCAAAGATAGATAGATAATAGGGTCGATAAGGAGGGGTTGAGGGGCGACTCGCCCGGGGGGGGGCCTGATTTCGTAGGGAGATAGTAGATAACGAGCTAAATCGCCTCCGTGCCACTGCATAAACCCGAGGATTGGTACGGTGGTGGAGAGGAGGTTGAAAGTTGGAAGGAATGGGGAAAAGAGAGGCGAGATACGGTAGGAGGGACCGTTGAGGGTTTGAAGTCGAAGGCGGCTCTCGGTGGAACACTATGCCGCTTAAGGACGTCGGGAACAACTGGTGTGCATACACAGCACAGCACGGGACCTCGAGCAAATTACCGCCAACTCCAGACCCACGACCCACGACCATCACTCGTTTCCTAATTTAGATTAAACTCATTCTACGAACCCCCCCTAGAAAACCCGAATTTGATAGATCAGTTCTTTTTTTCAAGAAAACTGCGCTCTACCACACAAGCACCAGCAAAGCCTAACAAGACTCCAGTGCATCGGGTATTGTACCAGTATCTACACTTACCGCGTTACTTGGAATGTCTTCATGGCCAATAGCACAATACCCGCACTGATAAGCGTGGGCAGCGGCTTAGCCTTCAAAATTTAATATGGAGTGTCAAGAAATAAGCTTCTTTTTGAGCCCCACAACGGTGCAAGAGTAGCCTATTTCGAACACAAATCCGCTCCCCGCGCTGAATAATACACATTTTTATGATGCTGGTAAGCAACCGATGATATCAATCCGACCCAACTCTATGGACGGGAACAGCAAAAATCATACAGCAAAAGGGATCTTACGAATAAAGCCCAGAAGGGCTCAACACTATAAAACTGCTGGAGATAGGTGCGCTAGGGTTATTACCTTTCATTATATCATACCAAGACTACCAGTATGATAGATGATATTGAACCAGAATTGGTCGTATAATACCCCAATGTCCATCAATGAACATCCTAAAAGGTAATTGTATTTATCTAGTCTCTGTAGGTCAATGAAATCCAACATAATACTTATATACTTACAGATGGGTCATCGGGAGTAGCATAATATAAAAATAAAATAAAAAAGCTTACTAGTTCAGTCATGTGTATATAATAATACTGAAAAGCAACCATTAGAGGCCTTGGTGGAATGCAAAGCATGACTACAATGACTTAACTAGGAGGACATATTGCAAGTACATCTACGACTCGGTGCTCCGAGTTTGCCCTGGTTAAGAATCTACAGGTACAGAAACTTGATATCCGAACTTAATGCTGCTCATACTACGGTACTGTCAGTCACGTGGATGACCGGGTGTGAAATTACGCTGGAGCACGGTAAATATCGTGGATCTTTTATACTGTTACTTTTGTGGTTTAGCGTAGTTGAAATTTGTATACTTAAGGGAGAAAAATCAGAGGAGGGAAGACAACGACAACGAGATCCTGGAAGTCATTAAGTTTGATCACTTTTCCATCAACAATTTTCTCTTCCTGCTATCCATTCATCGAGTGTTTCTTTTTGAATTGCCACATCCCACAAAAGAACGCCTTGCGGAGAGAGAGATCGACAGTACGGCAGGGTAATATAGTGCGGCCTCACTTGGTTATGAAATTGGAAGGTTATGTCTTTTTAGAACACACCATTACAGTAAGCGTCGGTATATTCCCGAAAGTTTCATGTACCAAACTTCTCAGCGCCACTCAGGAATGGCCACCAAGGATCAGAGCTTGACTGGACGGTGGGCCAACGTCTATCAAATGCCAGGACTCCAGTTGGGAAATTACCTTTGCCGGCGCACATCAGAGGAAGCGTCTGCAAGGTTTAATGTCCTATGAAGCAATCTACCGGTTAACAAGCATCCGAGTAGTGTCGGTAGAACTTTGTGTAAGGAAGTACTGTATCGTGCTCAGGTTTGCGAAACCGGGTCCACTTTCCCCACTATAGCTAATGTCAACCTTAATAATAGGCGGATAGAAAGCCGAACTCAAAACTTGGCTTAATTCTGGAAAAAAGGAAGGTTCCAGGCTTAGTGGAGGGCCCTCCTGTATGGGTATCACTGTACCAGATTTGAAATGCAAGTCCTCACCTTTCAGGGGATGTCGGGGTTTGGGTGCTATTCGCTCCGGGACCTCTCACCCTGCGCGGCGAAGGGTCTCCGAATACCGATACCGGCGCATGTGTTCTGGAACTCGGATAGTTGGATCGGGTGCTGCGTCGTTGGGGTTGCCTCCTCCGCTGAGGTCTGGTTCTTTTTTATTATTCCCCATGCCTGTCAGGGGGGCTGGGCGGCCCCCTTTTCCAGAGTGGGGAATTTTCAACATCATCTCATATGGTCCAATTACCCGAGCCCCTCTTACCATATGCGACCAGTTTTCCCAGTGCATTCTTTGGTCGCTTGACGGCAACTCAAAGCCGCCCAAGTCCAATCGTGGTCCAAGTGATGTACGAGTACTGTACAAGTAGTGGACAGCCCCAATCTCTAACACTAGTATTGCAGAATTTCATTTATGATTCACGGGTACTCGAGTACTCTGCGGGCAAGACTCCCAAAAATTATCTGCTCAGCTTAAGCACTGCTCCATTTCGGACGCATGCTAGTGCTTAGCCTCGATTCTCTTGTTTGAGCGGTCCACTGGGGGCCTTCTGCATTCCACCCGCCGGAGTACCGTACTCAAGTACCGTTGTTCCAACTACATTACAAGTACTAGTACTGTACTGTACAACGCCCGACATGAAGTTATAGAACAGTTCGTTAAGGTTAGCCAGCCAAATATACCCCTGCCTGTTCCAGTTAACGAGTTCCTGCCCTTGTACCTAGATAAAATGGATATAATAGTGCCCGGACAAAGCCTCCTGATTGAGGATCAGGATCATAGATGGCATAATTCCTGCTCGAGCAGCGGGCGTCTTACAAGCCTTCCTTCTATTGTCTTCACGTGTTATACCCACGGCGGAAGTGCTTGTAGTATCGGTAGGGGTGTTGGGTGGGAAACGGTCAAAGCAGGGTAGCAGGTAGGGTAACAAAAGAGAAAACATGTGACCCATCCCTGTTGGTGATACAGTACACGTACAGCACGCCCACTTTCGTCGTGAGCATGGCCAAGGGTTGTGCTGCACAAGTATCATGCCCTGCCCAGCCATCACCATTCTTTATCCTCCCTTCCATCTTCTCTCATCCCAAGATTGGTTTCGTGTCAAGCTATTCGGGCGAGGCACGTTAAATTCAAGTAAGAGCCTAACATTATGTAGGTGTTGTATTGTTGCTAAGACTTAGTTATGAACCCTTATATAAAATAATTCCCTGGGCGTCGAAAGAAGCTTTAATAGCGATGGGGGAGGTGCCATCGATATGATATGGCACAGCTTTCATTCTCCCTTGCCTCACACGTGTCAACAGTATCCAAGGCCTAGGTATTATATCAAAAAGTAGCCCATGTACCACTGTAGGAAAACATTATTACGGGAATCGCAAGGGGTATATTTAGCTGGTTAACGTCAATAACTGGTCTATAACTTCTTGCCGCACCTTGTATCATATCCTGATTACAAGTGCTATGCAAAACTGGTAGGGCAGCTCAACAAGACCCGGCAAAGAACAATTTTTTGTCTGGTATGATGTGTACCTCATCCAACAATTAGACTGTCCTTGTTTAACGTTGACCAAGGCAAGAGGAGATCGAGAACCTCTCACCGTCATGTGTCTCGGGTGTACCACTGCTACTGAAATTTTAGTTATGCACCGTACTCTACTCGAGTACTAGTGCAAGTACTCGTACAATACAATACCGGTACTCTGCTTGAAGTGAAATTAAATGTCCACGAGCCGCGACTAGACACACACCGGCAACAGCATGCTTCATATGAATAGAAAAGCTGCGGGATCTAATAAGTTCGTCCAGGTCTCTAACCCGAAGATCTCTTTTACAGCCTTTGGAGACATTGTTGCGGCGTCAGAGTTCGCTCTCATCTGTTGTTTACTGGCACACACCCCAAGCACTCGGGCGCGAACTACAAGTACCGTAAGTTATGGTCCAACAGGCTTCAGAGTCTGGTGTGTTTTTTCGTTAATCAGCATCATCTTATCCCCGGTCCTTGTCTACGTCGCGCTAACCCCTGTCTTCTCTGCAGGCTGGTGCATGGTTTCATTCCAACCGGAACATGATTCACCCGTCATCTTCAATCAACCCCAAAACGCCTGGTTGCGCCAACTCTTGAAACACACTGCCTTACCTGCACAGCTCTCGTTATCCCTGGCAGGAACCCGAGAAAAACTCTGCCCTCGAGAGAAAGCCTTATCTTGACCTCTCGTTACCGCTAACAAACCCGTTCGGTTCTCATCATCGCAACCGTTTTCCAGTAATACCCTGCACCCAAGATCTTTTAGGATGCTGTATGATTTTCTTGATCCGCGGCGGCCGGCGACGGGTCCCGACCCCTCGAGGGCCCAGCTGCCACTCGACATCATGAGTACTATTATCTCATATGTACGTGCCCTCGTTCGTCCCGGTACTGGTACTGTGTCATCAAGATCTCTAACTACTAGCTATCACGAGAAAGGTTGAATCTGCGTCGGATTTATCTCGTGTATCGCGTGTATCTAGGATACTACACTTTCTCTCGGTCCCCCGCTTATATAGAACTGTGGTCATTAGGGCGCTACGAACAAAGGCAGGCAATGGGGATAAGGGAGGAGGAAGGAAACAAAGTATATCAGCATCAGCGCTAGGCGCGTTGATGAAGCCTGGAATTGCATCCTGTGTTCAGACCCTGCGGATCGAAGGGGAAATACCGGGTGGTGATGAATGGTGGGCCAGTGGGATGTGGAGTGACATGGAAGTGGTTTGGGCCATGGCACTAGCAGGAGTAATGGGAAATATGACAAGGCTGGAAAGGGTTGAGTGGGTTTAAAACACCAATTCTGAGGGTAAAGGGCTTGCTAATGTTGAATACCGGGCGTATTTAGATGGATCTCAGAGTCATATCCCCATCCAGTTCTTTTTGGAGCGATAGCCAAACATCCAACAATTAAGTCGGTGTATGTAACTCACCCTCCGGCAGAGCCTGCTTCATTGAGTGGGAAACCCCCTCTGCGACCTCCACTGGAGATTATACCGGGATTCACCAACATCCGGTCTCTGCATTTTACAAATATCCCTACGTCCTCGGTATATATTGATGACTATACGAGGGCAATATTTTCGTCGCCGCGACTGGAGGCTCTCTACCTTGGATTTACCTCTCGAACTTCGGTGGGCTTACGGCTGTTCTTTTTACATCAGAAGAGCCGCCCAGCAGGTAGCATGGGGTCAAAGTTGAAATTGAAAGAGTTGGCGTTACGGAATGTATCATTCGACTTCCCCGAAGGTGGAGTCGTTGATGATTGGTTAGATACGGAAGTGCTGGAAGTATTAAGTCTGGTTGATTGTAAGATCGTTGCAACGGGTTGCTGGCCCGGCCTTTTCGGGAATCACAACTCTTCGCCTGCCGCGGTCAGTTCGCCAGTAAGCGCACGTAGCGCAGGAAGTCCCGCGGGGAAATCGAGTCGCACCAGCACGCCGCGTACGTCGGCACTATCGGCGCCGCCCCCGGAAAAGAAGCACAGATTGAAATTGCGTAGTCTGCGAATAAACTCTCAGGCAGAGCTCTGGGCAGGATTCTTGAGCTCCTACGAAGGGTTGGAGGAGTTATACATCCTGGACCCGCCGGAGGGGCAGGAGGAATTTGAGGTGGCCGCACCCGCCGGGGCGTTTATCGACGCATTGGTGGCCAACCACAAGAGTATCAAACGATTGCGATTGTACGGTGAATGGGTACTCCACAAAACCGAAGTGCAAAGACTCTTCCGCGCCTGCACACAACTTCAAGAACTCGCTCTATCATTCGAGCAAACACAATGGGTATATATCACTCGCTATGCCCCTTCCTCTCCACCTTCTTAATAAATGTTTGGCCAATGAATCCATGCTAACCCATCAAAGCCCTTCATGGAAGTCCTAGTCCTCTTCCTCCCCAACATCAAAGTGATCCATCTCCTTGAAAACCAATTCACCGACAAGGCGGATATGGAAGCAGAGCTTATTTCCAAGCGGGAAGCTATAGAGTCCTCCCTAGCTGTACCGGGATTACTGGGTTTTGGCAAGGTTGGCTCCGGGCAAGTGTTTATACGTTTGGACAAGACTAGCCCACGTGTTGACGGGAGGGAGATTAAGAATTGGCAGATGGTCGACTTTGAGGATGTTAGGGATAGCGTGGGGATTTGGAGGGCCGAGAGGAGCATATAGGAGGATTTTTGGTGTCGCACAGTAGTTTTCCTTCTTCTTTCTTCCTTCTTTGTTCTTTACGGGTGGCGGAAGGTTTGTGCTTGGGTATTGCGGAACGGCGAACTTGTATGGGTATAAGTGATTGAAGCGTAAAACGTATCGAATTCCAATGCTAAAGGTTTTTCTCGTCTCGGCTTTGTGAAGTGAAGTTTTCTCCAAATGGTATGATGGCAGAGCTCATTGAACCGAGCGAAGGGAAAGACAGATACATATAATGAAGTCCCGGACACCTAGTCATCCGTGTCTGTAGCATTCCATCGGTCCGACCCTCCCTAAGTTCTCCCTATATAACCAGCCAGACCTTTGCAGTACTATCTCTACACTCCCCACCATAGCTTTCCAACCAATTTGTGCCACCGATGATAAGTACTATACAGTACCGACGGTACAACCCCTGCTGGCCCCCCATCGGCCTTTAGCCTATCTATCTATTTCTATCAAATTGCTAGCTAAACCCAGAGAAACATTTAACTGAACTAACTTGGGTGGATTTTCTGTAAAATTTCGACTCCCCCCTTCTGGAAAAACATGGCTTTCGACGACGACGACGACACTCCAGGTCTATTTCACGGTATAATACCATACCATGGATATTTTGAGAAGCGGGTTGGGGGGGAATCATATCTCGGTTTTTTTTTTCCCTCCCTTTCTTCTAATAAAAGATTTAGTGGATATCAGAGGAACTCTTGTTTCTAGGGGGTGAGGAGAAAACTGAGTTATCGTAGAGGGGTATGCTTATTTTGGCTTCGATGTTTTGGGGAAGGTAGTGAGAGTATCATATATCATACTTACTTAGTACTAGTGTCACTGCCCCGAGGCTCTGGGGGAGGGTTTGGACTCAATCCCCCGCACGTGGTATGATACCTTTGATTTTTGCTTTGGTCTTCTCTGCGTATGAGTGTGTGATGGTTTTCGATTGCCTAGCAGGGGGTACTGTATGGCAAGCCGTACCGGTATTCTTTCCCGGCCTGGTATCAGACTAGCCAGTCAACTACTATACTACCCCCGTTGAAATCTACCAACAGCTTACGATAGGAAGAGACACACCACCCAGCCATTAAAAAATAAAAAAAACCGAAATCGTGTCTTCCAGTAGGATAAGTATTAGTTCCCAAATTGACATTTCATGAAATACCCAGCTGGCGCAGTGGTTTAACCTTCTGTCGCAATTAGCGGGAGCCCAGGAGTTCAATCCATGCTGACAATCAGTTTATTATTGAACGATCCGTCATGTAGGGCAGGATGATTCCTGCCCTATGGGGACTGGGAGATTGAACAACTTGGCCCTTCATCAATAGGGCTGTTAGGGTTTAACAATCCTGCTACGAGGTGGTAGAATCCGACTCTAGACCTTAAAAAAAAGGTTGGCGATCGGCGGGTAGCAGAAGCAGACGGGAGGGGGGTTGGCAAAAAACGAATATAAAAAATATAAAAGTTAGAATAGAAAATAAAAGTAAAAATAAAAAAATAAAAAATAAAAAAAATACAATTCTTTCTTTTGTCTTGGGAAGGCTATCCATTTTAGTCGTTTTCACTCTGGTAAGATACTCTCTCCCTATTTATTGCCTTGTATACATAGCCTTTTCTTCTTCTAGTAAAGCAAGGTAATAGATAAGAGTAGCAGACGCCGGACAGGAACATACATACAGTACAGCAGGATCGGATATATTATCATAACTCTGAGGGCATAGGAGAGCCCTATAGGCACCGAACTTACAAGAACTCGGCCAATACTATGTAACTTATCCGCCCCCGCCCCCCCCGCAAGGGAAAAAAACACTTTGAAGCCTTCACCATATCGGGGTGGGAAAGGGTGGGCAGCGGGAAGGTTTTATCATACCAATCGCTCTCAAAATTTTGCTGAGCTCTTTTGATAAAAAAGAACGACTTTGGTCATGCGCGCTACCGGTAGTCGCTTCCCAGTTATTGCAACGATGGGGCCATCAGGATCGAGGTCAGGATTTGATTCTGGTCTTTGCTCCTTTTTATATATATATGATATATATAACCTTTGCCAATTTATATAAAAAAAAAACCAATTGGGGCTATGTATGGTCTTTCTATAATACTATAATTTGATACTAAAACTTTCTCTTAGTCTTCCTCTATCCCACAACCCGCTCTGGTTTTCTCCTTCTCCTTCTCCTTGTGCTTGGCGTAATCCCGAATTTTGGAAAAGCAGTGATAGATCAAGTGCACTATGCAACGCCCCCGCTCCGGCCGGTGAGAGCACTCCCTGAACATGAGGCGCTCAGAAAGCCCCTCCGGGCTATATTAGCTTGGGGCAATCATCCATTGCAAAGCTGGGTTCAAATACGGGTTCGGGGAGGGAAAAAACTTTGGGTGCTCAGTGTGCGATTAGTGATAGGGTCCTTTGGGGGAAGGGCTGGAAGGAGGCGAATTCCATAAATTGGGCTGGGTGATTGTGAGGAGACTCGGAGTGAGAAGAAAGCGACTGTTGGGAAAAGGCTACTACCCACCAGAGGGCATCAGAGGGGAAATATATATATAGAGGCATACTTCCATCTCCAATCCCCAGAAGAACCCAAGCCAAACCTGTAAAATCTGTTGTTGAAAATAATAGACGCAGAGGTAATGATCGGCAATGGGGTTTTTACGCAGCCGAGTGGAGCGGCTCAAGTGAAGGCACAGAGTTTGTATTAAGCAGTAAAGAAGTTCACGATCGACTGCGCTGAGAGTAAGGAAAGGAATGGTATGAGGAAATTCAAGAACAGGAAGCGAGAGATGAGGTGAAGAAAAGGCAGGAAGGAAGAAAAACAAGGAGAAACCTTTTTCATAGTTTGCGCGTCCCATCACTAAGTTTGTGCATACGCATGCCTATGCTGCCTCAGAGTGCGGCCATTTCCAATATCTAGCATCGGAATATATTCGAGTGAGATTCCGTGAAGCTCTGGTACCTAACGAAAGTGGTAGAAAAAGCTAGAACGGAGGGGAATTATGGCTCGAAAGCTACCGTATGCGAATTGGGACGGGTCTGTGCGGCAGTTCAAAAGCCGCGGCTGCAACACAAATTTAAATGTCAATCTCACTGCCGGCATGTCCCAATCTTTAATTTGGGCTCAAATACGAGTAACCATTTTCTAGCCAATCGCATGCTTTGTTTATTTCTTGGCCCGTTTGCACGGGCAAGTCACATGGGTTCCTAAATCTCCACAACAACCACGCTCATTAAACAGTTTTTGGGGAGGGGCGTAAACATTGCCACGGCCATTCCGTGTTGCGAATTATAGGAAGAATTATAGGAAGGGTGTTTGGCCTCGGTAGTATGATAGAAGTAGGTTCTTGAGGTCTGGATTTTGCGCCAGTGCTTGACCCTTCCAAATGTATCCGGATGCCTTGGCTTCGAAAGGACTTTCGATCATGCACCTGAATAAGCAAATCTTCGCGCGAAGTCATCTGTGTATGCTTAGAACGAACTAGTATGGTGTTCTCCGCACCATGAGAACTGTTTTGTCTTGTAGACTTTACTCCCGGACAATAGCAACAACAATCAGACTACGGTACTATACTCATCTGCCACGAGCCTCCTTTCTAGATTTCTGCAACTCTTGCAACTTTAAAGTTTGTTATTGATGTAAGTTACCACAAGCAATTGGATTCCTAACTTAGCTTGTTAAGCCTCCTAATGCATAAGATAGTTGTTCCTGATGCATAGATAAGCCTGCTGATTGGGATATGCGAAAGTCTTTTACTTCAACGTAGCTAACAACAATGCGAATCCCAATATATGTGGTAGTCTATCCAGCACACAACCGAAATGATAAGGACCTCGAGTTACTCTGTCCTCTAGGTCTTCATTTTAATACTGTATTACCAAGAGCTGTTGAATTGGCACAACTACAACAATGAGGGCAACGAGTGCTGTAAGGTACAGGAATGCATGCAATATCGGAGGTATGATGAAGTCCGCATGGAGTAAATGTGACGCACGAAAATAGAATCACAACTTGATGATTATCGAAGCAACAGAAACCACAGCAGATGGAAAGAAGGGTTTCTGCTTGCTTGATTCCTGGCGGAAGGGGGGGTGGCTCACGGCTATGTCGTATTGTGTTGCCGGTGGTAGAGTGGTTATGCGGGGTGGGTTTAAGTTAAGGCATAAAATTGGGAGTTTGACAATAATATTATGATGGTATGCACTTTAATATTTCTAGTATCATATCATTCCCATAACCTTGGGTCCTCTACAGATTCTCGGTACTGTACGAGTACTGGGGGGTTTTTTGATTAAACCTATGAAGGTGGTGACGCTGGGTTCTGGTGCTGGCTAGTGTGCTCGGACGAATAGATTAATTCGTGGCCACCACAGATACCCTTTCAAGCAGATTGAGAAATGCAAAGTATTTATGGAATTTCATCTCTTCTCCTTGGCAGTTTAAGGCTTTGTTGCAGTAAAGGAATTGGCGGGAATGTCCACGGACCAGGAACTGGTACCGGTATCCGAGTGCAGAGCCTGGACATCTTGGGGCTAATTACGTGTATTTTTTGCGAGGCGGTGGTGGTCGCGCACTAAGGATAGATATGGCGTATCTGCTTGGACATGGTCTATTGTAGCGGGGGGGGTGATTTGTACCATAGATTGGCTCTGGTGATAAGGATTGACATAGCTTTGGTTGCCATGCTACCGGTAGAATATCGTCGGGCGGGTTTCCCTAGGCCGAGGGTTCTTGTAGGTGAGGAGTGGGTGGGGCATGGGGTGGTGACGGGGCAAACCTGTCAATATCCCTGGCAGAGCACAGGTAAGATATTCTGGTTCGGCCGTGTTCTGGGTGGCTACTGGCTACTATAGCAGGAGTATGGGTTTCAGAGGGAGGGTTGATGGAGTGTGGCTAGTACTGCTCGTAGTACTACCGGTATGATGGATTGTTCAGATTTTACTGAAATTCTCGGAGGACTTGCGATGCTTGCGGAGTTGGTTCTTGCTCCCTGGGAACTTGATGTGCCGGTATCGTAGGGTACCAGTGCTGCAGAAATCAGCAATTTGTGAGCCCGATGAAAGAAAAGCTTGGGCGGGGACCTGATGGAGATAAAGTGTAACATTGGAGGTCTTGACTCGCTTCGTTCTGACTGATTGTGGTGATGCAATTACCATGCTCATTTGGTCCTCATAGCCGAAGCTTGTCGAATTCTTTTTTTCCACGGCTCGTACCAACCCCTGCAAGATGATCTCGTCGGCGGGTACGGGTATGGGTAGAGTGAAGTCTGTGATGGAAGAGGCAATTAAATGCCGGATTTCTGGTCCAGCTCTTTGGAGTTAGGAATCTCGTAGTAGGGAAACATAGCGAGGTCGTAGAAACCCGATGAAGGGAAGAGGGAAGTGGTTGTGAGCTCTTGGTTCTGTGGGGAAGACTTCCTTGCTGGTTGACGAATGAGCCTCACCATCTGCCGGGCCTATCATACACCAAAATTGAACCAATTACCTCCGAACCCTGCTTGTTGCCAACAGCTCCCAGCTCTCCCATGCACAGAATACCGTGCCCTACAGCACTGCACCAGGGCTTGTACTCGAGAATGAGTGAACCGCACGGCCCGTCTGTGTCCACCAAAAGAGAAATTAACAAATCAGTTCCAATTTCCTGGATCCGAATCCGGGAGCAAGCCCTTCCGCCTAAACTGAGAGAGGGAAAATATGTGCCAATTCTATCCAAAGAAGTTGAAAGAACCTGAAAACCACCACTACCTGATAAGAAGAGTGAGTCCTTTCTCGTCCTCTGACTCGTTCTGTCCCACCTGTACAGTACCAGCAGTGCAGCGCGGCACACCCCTTCACTCGTGCCAATCCATCAAAGAGGACTGCGAGCTTGCAGGAGATTTAAGATCGACCTACGCTAACTTGCATCGACGCGATAGCGGAGTTCAAGAGAGTTGGAGGGAGGCTGCCGGACCGTGGCTTTTTATTTTCTCCTGGAAGGGGCGGATGGGATAAAGGTTATCAAATCCGGAGAGGAGGGCGAGAAAGAGAGATCAGGGCGAAAGCAGACACGAACAGAGAGAGAGAGACACAAATAGAGATACAGAGGCACCATTGACACAACTGTATGCGAGGCGCTCGGAGGGTACACGGCATATCCACCCACGATGTACCATGATGAAGTTGGAAAATAGCCCATCTTCCATGCTGCCCTTTCTATCATCTCTGTCGTCCTCTCTTCCATAACCTTGGTTCAAAGGGATCATTGCGGAGAAGGATACCAGCACATTTGCATTAGTCTACATCACAGCAAGCAGAGTCACTAGAGTGCATCCTGGCGTCCATCATATTATTCCCAGCTTTTACTATTTTTCGTTTTTCGCCCGACATTCTTTTGCGCTTCTTGATCAAACCTACTCACTATCTGCAGGTTAGCTGTTCTGTCTTACCACAGCTAGCTTTCCCTATTTATTTCTTTCCCTTCTTGTCTCTCTCAATCACACACACTCTCTCACACTCTCTCATTCTCTGACTCTTCCTGTCGTTCGTCTCCTTGTCTGTTGTCTGTTTGGCCAACAGTTTGTTAGGTTTCGCATTACCGCTGGTATACCCTGTCTACTACTTCCGAAAGACCCCGGTTATCAGCGTATCGTCATCGTTTGGTTGCAGATCCACACGCTGTCGACCACGCAACACTCTCACAGAGTCCTACCACCATCATTAATCACTTCCAACCCCCCCCTCTCACCCCCCACCTTGGCTCAACAACAACAGCTACAATCACTCTTCAACCCGCACTTGATCCTTTTTTTTTGATCCTTCTCTCCCCATATTTGTTCGAATTGACTTTGCTTGGCACAGCCTTTTTGTCCACCACCACCACCAGCACGTTACTAGACTTTTCCTTTTGTTTTTTTTCTTTCTAGAAGCTGCTCTTTCTGCCTGCTTGACTTCATTTTGAGAGCCTTGAACAATAATAGTATTCGACTGTAGCTTGTTGATACTGCAGCCAAACCATCAGCTTTCAGCTAGACGATTTACCCCCCCCCAAACAACACACTACGAAACTACGAATACGATAGGCCTGCCATGGCGTCTCCACCGCCCTCTGGTGACCGGCCACCCCTCACCCCGCTCCCCATGTCCTATCCCCGCCGAACAACATCATCCGAAAATCCATGCGCTCCACCTACTTCATTACTGTTATCACCTCGTTCTACATCGCTCCCACCATTGGAAACCTCAGCGGCTACCACCAACTCGCATTACTATCGACCACCTCGTTCTAGTCTGACATCGCCGACTCGCTCCAATATCTCTTCACCAGCCCATTCACCAACTCGGGCTTCCCGTCAATCCCGGATGCAATCACTCTTGGCTACGGATCCTTTACTCTCCCATCTGACCCCCGTCACGATAATCCGCCTATCCACCTCCGGGGACTTTGATTTCGAGCCAGGAGAGAAGGAATGGTCTCTACGTGCTGCCGAAGGTATCGTCAAGGTTAATGAATGGCTGCACGAAGTAGAGGGTTGGAACCGAGAATGGCGGCGGTCATATCGGGAGAGTAAAGATGCCGGGGATGGATATCTACCTCCTGTAGATAGGCCTAAAAAGCGGCGGAAAACAGGCATGGGCAGTATCCGAGAGGAAGAGGAAGACGCTATGTTGGATGGCTCAAAGTCGGTTCGGCGGAGACTCTTTTCCGAGGATAATGGCACTGGCAAGAGCGAGGGCATAATTGTTAAGGATGGTACGCTTAGGGTTGGGGTTGTGGAGTCTCCGGGACCTCAGGCGGATTCACCAAGCCTCAAGCGGAGTGGGAAGCCATTGACACCATACCAATTGAAGATGCAGCGACAGAGGGCTGCAGAGATGGGAAATGATTCAACGCTAATTGATGGGACATCGGAGCTGGGTCAGACCCTGGCTAAACCGGTTGAAAAGATCGGTGCGAAGGGAGTGGGGGAGGAGGAGGAGGATCAAGATGACGAACTCGAGGAGGGCGTAGAATATTGGGGGAGCCTGAAGCGATCTGTAGTAGAGGGCTATGAAGCCCGTATCGAAGTCATAAAGTCCGAAATTGAAGAATTGGACGTTGATGGCCTTAAAGATAGAGTTTTATGTGAGAATGGCTCTTCCCTCCCTCCCTCTTTGACTGGCAGGGTGCTAACTGTAGACCTCATCAGCATATCGTACCGGCACAGCTAATCCATTGACCGACTCCTCTGCCATAGTGGCTGCTACAACTCTTCAACTGCTCCCACCACTCTCACGTCTGACAAAATTACTTTCGATCTGGGCTGTTCGTATCGCCGTCCTTCGCATTGTGCCCGTTTTCCTACGTTGGTTGCAGATCGCCAAGGACGCTCTCGAGGCGGGCTATACTGCTATCACTCACCCTTCTATCAACCCTGAGTCTAATCCGCCGGATAAAGGTTGGCGTGGTTTGGAAGAGGAAACCTACACACTCATGCAGGAAACTATTACGCAAAAGGTGGCTACAGCTGGTAGGTTAATGGATACCATGTTAGACGCCTTGGAGGGCCGTGAAGACGTATTGCCAGAAAAGTGGATAGCCGAGTTAGAAGATGTAGAGGAGGGTGTTAGCCGTTGGGAGATGGATGGAGAAAGAGTTGTCCTAGAAGGTCGTCTGCGTCTTGAAGAAATGAGAATGCGCCAGAGTCGGAAAGAAGAGGAGGCTCGCGAGAGGGAGAAGACTTTGCTTGTTTTGGAGCAGGAGAGGAGTGCACAGGAAGCCAGAGCAGAGGAGGAGGCGGCGATGGATGTTATGGAGAAGGCCGAAGAGACAGATAGGCGGTTGCGGGAGGCTCTCGAGACGAACGACATCGTTGCGGAGGCTATTGAGTTACCGGATGACGATGAGAGTGACTGGATTGAGCCCGACTCGAATCCGGAGGATCTTGAAGAACTATTTTCGAAGTTGGAAGCCGTCGAAAAGGGGGGATTGCTATCGGGAGAGGATGAAGAAAGAGGGAGAAGACCGGGGAGGGCCGGGAGTATCGACGCGGTACCCTCACCAAATGGCATGGGCAACCATCATCCCCCGGAACCACCGACTGCTAGCGGAGCGTTGGTGGTTGAGGAGGAGGATCAGAATGAGTTCCTCTCTGTCGAAGAAGAATCTGAGCTCCCGACTGCTACGAATGGTACATTCTTCTCGCGCCTTTTCTCAGCAACTCCACAAACACAGTTACGTAAGGCGAAGCAGACTAGTGAAGAGGCGCATTCATTTCTAGTAGCAGTCACATCTAGTGGCACGTCTGAGAAACCTGCTTTGGAGCCTGCCGTAAATGTGTCCGCTACCCTCCCTGAGGAAACAGCTCGCCCGCAACTACCGCAGCAGCAACAGGATGAGGATGAGAGGATCCGAAGAACGATAAGTCAACAGATGGAACAGAACCTGAGTCAAGGACGGAGCGCGTGGAGCGAACCTCGAACCCCTTCCGCACTCGCACATACAGAGGAGAAGCTAGAGGAAGAAAAGGAAGAAAAACCAGAGGAGGTGGAGGAGAAGAAGGAAGAGGACGGAGAAAAAGGAGAGGGGGAGGAGGGTGAGCTGCAGGACACCTTCGCGGATGATCAGGCTATTCGTCTCAAACTTGTCCAACAGATGGAACGAATGATGATTGGCAATTCCAATCAGAGCCAGCCGGTAGGAACTGGAGTTATTTCAGCGACTTCTATTCCCGAGCCAGCTCGGGCAGTCGAACAACTGCAATCACAGCCCCAGATATCAAGTGTTCTTCCGACAGAGGATGATGAATGGGTTCGCCAGGGAATCACTCGAGATATGGAGCGGTCTCTTGCTGGAACGGGCGCATCCCAGCTGGAGCAGAAGGAGGAAGTCGGAAGTTCACAACCAACTGTTGCTTCCCAGCCCACTTCAAGCACTGTGCTGAGCTCACCTACGGCTGCTGCTCCTCAGCAGTCTCAATTTCCTACCGAGGGCGAGGAAGTGCAGTCTTGGTCAACAGGATCTGCCGTGCGGCCTGAAATTCAACGGGAGAGTCAGCAAGTCTCCCCGCTGGCTTCTGTACAACCCGTCACCGTACCAGTGGCTGGTGCTATTCCGGCCCAAGGGTCTCAGGCTCAAGTAAATACCCCTCAGGATGATGAGGCGGTTCGCCGTCGAATTCAACAGGAAATGCAAAGACTTCTAGAATCCGGTGGCGCCCTTTCCACCTCTACTGCCGTTGTCGCCATCGACGAGCCGGTTGAGTCAGCTGGCGAGCCGGTTGAGGAGAAATCACCGTTCTCAACACCACCGAGATCGGTTAGACATCCGTCGCCACCTATCATTGGGGACGATGACCAGATACGGCGCAAGATTGTAACAGAGATGGAACAGTTTGTGAATAGCGAGGTATGCTAACCCCAAGTATGAATGAACAATAGTTAACATTTAGCAGCATTCACCTCGGGCCGCGCATGTGTCTCGGGCCGCGGCTTCCTCCAGGCCCACGGACCAGGAACTGCAGCAGCGTATATTGCAGCCTGAGCCTCGGCCCATCACTGCCCCCGCAGGGGATGATAGAGATGAACAAATCCGGCAGCAGATCGTTCGGCAGATGGAGGAAATGCTGATCGGTGATGCTCCCCCTGGGATCAATGAGCCAGCGCTGCAGGACCCTGTCTCTCATGTTGCGGAAGCAGTGGAGCAAGCGCTTCCTGTGTCTTACACAATGGCCGCTCAAGCTGTCCCAGTGCCTCAGGTAGCTTCCTCAGATGATGAGAGAATTCGCCGGAAGGTTGTCGGCGAGATGGAGACACACTTACGAGGCGGGAGCACACTCCAGCAACCCCAACTAGTCACTATCTCGCCCGCTATTCCAGCACAGCAAACCACCGCACAACCTGCTCAGGTATCAGTGCAATCTACATCCTCAGAAACCCTGGCAGACGATGAGGGAATCAAACAGAGAATCACCGCTGAGATGGAGGAGTCACTAAAGAAGGAGCAATCGCAGGAAAGTACAAGTGGTCAATCGGGGGCCCAGCAGGCAGCACTGCATGCGGAATCCGAAAAGAGGGTAGATGAGAAGCGGGAGGCAGAAGCTGAGCGTCACCAACTTGCTCCGGAACAAGCTGATCGTGAGGGAACCACAAAGCTTGCAGAAGCCGAAGAAAAGGCCTTTGAGGCTGAGGCGCACAAAGCAGCCGAACTGGGAGCTCGAGGACTCGCCGAAGAAGAGCTTGCCGAAAAGGCTCGCTTGGAACTCGGAGCTGAAAAAGCTGCCGAGGCCAAGCGTCTTCTACTTGCCGAAGAGGCTGCCCAAAAGGAAAAAGCTGCGGAGCTCGAGCGGCTTGCCGAAGCCGAACGCCAACGCCTCGACGCCCAGCGCCATGAAGAGGAGTCAGCTGCGGCAAAAGCCTTAGAAGAGCGGAGATCTATTGAAATGGAGAGGGCTGCTGTAGTGGAGGCTGCCCGTCAAGTCTTTGTCAGAGAACAGGCCGGGTTTGACGACAAGAAGTTCCAGGAATTGGATCGGCAAAGACGGCTTGCTGAAGACGAGCGGGTGAGATTAGCGGACGTGGCTTTGGCTGAGCGGGAGAAGGCGAGAGAGGCCAAGCAACAAGCCGAGAGGATAAAGCGCGAGCGGGAAATCGAAGAGGAGAGAGTGAAGGCGGAGACTTTAGGGCAAGAGGCAGGCGGCGCTTTGGGAGTTGATGCCTCAGAAACTGAAACGGAAGAGTTCCAGAGCATCGAGACAAGTTCTACGGCTACACTAGAAGATGGTTTAGCCTCTGATGTATTCAATACTGCGGCCGAGTCGGGTGGGTCAGGAGATGATCTAGACTATTCGGATATATGGAAGGCCCAGACCGGATACGATACTCCTCGTGCAACCCAGGAGCCAATTTGCGAAGACGCTCTGGTTGGGGAAGTTAGTCGAGGCTTGGGATCTGTCATGGCTACTGAAAATCTAGCTCCATCATCACTAATGCCCATAAATCAACCTGCCGCTACTATGCTGCCCTCGCTACCGGATCTGGAGGATCAGGCTTACGAATTGTCGGATGAAGCGGATATCAAGCTTTCCGTTGAAATGCCATCCAACTTGGCGCATGCCCAAGATGAAGTTTCTGAAACTAGTTCTGGTATGGACAACTCTGGTGACGGCGAGAATGGGAGGGGAGACAGAAGCGATAAAGAAGCTAATGAATTCATAGCTTTGGATAGTGGTGGACTTGAGAAACTAGAGACGGGCTGTGGAGATGTTGAAGCTGCTGAGATCAGTGAGCCGTTGCTATCCGAGACATTTCTCGGACCTGAATCTCCAGCCACTGGCCTTGGAAATATTCCTAACCTATTTGCTCCGGGCCAATCTATGCTTGGTTCCCCTGAAGACTCGAGATCAATAGGTATGTGCCAGCTTTAAAGGGTTTAATATTATTCTGACCAAGTCACAGAGGATTTCCGACATTATGACGAGGACTTTTTGCTTTTGCCTGGCTATTCATTTGACACACCTTCAATTGTTCTGGCGCCATCTACGCCCCAGAAAGGGAATACGCCTCAGAAAGGGGACTCTCTAGAATACGATCATAATGGAGATTTCGTGGCCACTCGGCGCGATGGCATGTCTCAATCTCCCGATGGCCGAAATGGATCATTTGGTACTTCCTTCTCTTGCGCCTCGATGGATGAGGGTGACCGAACGGATATGTCGGACAGCATGAGTTATTTCGAACAGGAGGAGAGTTCTGAGATTGAGATTAAGCCCGTTGCTACTTCTACTCCGAAGGGAAATCGACGACTTACAGTTTCGACCGAACTGGATAGTATTGTAGAAGTCCTAACTCCGCGTTCCGCGAGGAGACAACACTTCGATGTATCCGATCTTTACCGGAATGAAAGCCTTGGACTCGATGGCTCCTCAGGGGGTGGAGAGAGAGTAGGCTCTGTAGGGGATAGTGTTTTCTCCTCGCTGGCTAGTCCAGGTGAGACGGTGGAGAAGGAAATGCTGCCAATTGAGTTGTCAGAGAAGGTAGCGAAGAGAGATGTCTCGAGGGATCCTACCCGCGCGACTTCGGCTTCTAAAAATCGGTCTGTTGCTCCACGGAGCAGTACGCCAACCTTGGGTAAGGTTCTTGCGAAGGATCAGAAACAGAGATTTACTTTGGGTTCGAGCTCCTCGGCCCCTAGTGGTGCTGCCGGATATAAGGTGTGTATTGTCTCTGGCTTTGGGAGCGTAAGTGCTGATATTTTGATAGCGGCCAACAAGTAGGGCGGAGGCCCGGCCTTCTAGTAGACAGGGTAACCGCCCTTCAAGCAGGGCGCAAGAGTTCCGCCCGCCCAGTAGAGCGTCGGATACTAAGACAGCGAGGCCCCCCTCTCGGGCAGGCCCGTCGACACCTGGTGGGCCTGGTGACGATGGGTCAAACTCTTCAACCCCGACTGGGACACCTGCCCCTGCGATAAGACCTATGCGGAGACTACTCCATGATACGGTTTCAACCACTGGGGCGGAGTCTGACGACGATGACCCTCAACGCTTCTTGCGCGAGAATACCCCGGAAATGAATAATTCAGACTTTGCTAAGGCACCGAAGCTCCAAGTTACTAAGAGACATGCTCGACAGCCTTCGAATTTTACAAGCATAGTGACTCCGGAGAAGAGCTCACGGTTCAACAAGGGCCCATACGTGGCAGAAGGTTCCTCTCTAGTTCTTCCTACCACACCAATACTCCAGCCGGATCTCGATGATAAGATCAACGAGATTTTGGGTAGCCTACCATCCAAGGTCCGCTTGACAGCGTCGAACCTACAGAAGCTCAGCGAGTCAACTAAGCGGCTACCTCCTATAAAGCCCTTTGACCTGTCGTCTCCTACTGGGATTCCAGGCCCAAAGTCGGTAGAGTCGTCCCCGTCCATCGCTTCTGAAGTGCCTTCATATGCTCGCGCATCTGCTAGGAGGCATAACTCAAGTAGCCCTGGTGATATCAAGCTTTACCATTTACATCGCACTGATGGTCAAGCGCCTATTAAGCTTTACATCCGTTTGGTGGGAGAAAATGGAGAGAGAGTGATGGTACGTGTTGGTGGTGGATGGGCAGATTTGGCGGAATATCTCAAGGAGTATGCAACGCATCATGGGTCAAAGAGAAGGGTGGTTTCAGAGGGCAGAGTGGAGATTCAAGATCTATCGACCCACAGTCATCACGGGCGGACACTACATCCATCTAGGTCTATATCTTCTTTCCGAAGCGTGAGTCCTGGGCCCGTGGGCAGTCGGCCGAACTCTCCACTCCCAGGTGGCAATCGCCCATCAACGTCTTCCAGCATGCGACGCCCAGAAAGCCCCATGCTGATGAAGCGATCAGAAAGTGAGAACCCGTCACTACATACCAACCCAACAACAATGCGAGGTGGGCACAACGGCACTTTGCCTGGAAATAACAAGACATCACCGACAACCCCTTCCGACGAAGCCTTCCCGCTCCAACCGATCACAACCATCCAGCTCACACCTCCGAACCGTAATTCGCCGCCAAGTCGCCCAGCTTCCCGCCCGGGTTCATCTTCATCCGCGGGCTATCGAAGACCCGCTTCCCGGCTTTCGTTCTCAGAATCGTCATTCGATGACTATGGCTCTATAAACGGACACTCACCGCCATCGCTTCCTCCGCCACAACCACTCGGTCTCGCTGGGCCAAAGGGCAAGTATGTGCACCCTGAGAACCAGGCTTGGGTTGAAGGTGTGTTGGGGCAGGTTAGGAAGGCCAGCGCGGACAGGAGGGCGCAGTTACTTGCTGCTGCTGCGGGGCATTATGGAGAGGGGGGGGTTGAAGAGGTGGTTTTCGAGGGGTCCGTGGCTATAGGTGGAGGGGGGCAAGGAGGAGATTATAGCGGGAGGGAGTTTGGAGGTAGGTTGGGAGAGATTGGAAAGGTGGGGGGGACGAGGAGGCTGTTTGCTAAGAAGGGGTGATTTGTTTTCCTTTTGCTTCCTTTCAAGTAAGGTGCTTCATTTGTTTCGTTTCATTTGTCTGGGTGTTTGGGGGGTGGAGTTTGCTTTTTTCCTGCTCTCTCGTTCAGTGGAAGTTGCTTCTTTTGGTATGTAATTTTTCACGGAGATTTAACTAACTTGGGTATTTCCATTTCCGTTTTTTTTTTACCATATCGCGCCTGGAATTTGTAAGGCTGGACGGATGGGTGGGTGGTTGGCTGTAAACGGGAGGGGTCGCTCCCGGGGCACGTAATTCAGATAAAAACTTCTTTTTATGCACTTTGTACTTTAAAGTTAGGCTTCACAGGGGCTTGGTTATACCACAATACGGCTAGTGTCTTTCTATTTCTATTTCCCCTCTCATGGGTTTCTTGTAGTTTCATAGGTTGCTAGTGTTTATAGCTGTAGCGGGCTGTAGTGCAGAGAATTATTCCCTGCCAGATGGTTCTGTTATTATTTCCACTCAGATAGCGGGCGTGAGTGACACCTTGTGATTATAAGATAGAACCGCTCTTTGGCAGAGGGAGGACTGCAGCGGGTGCAAGGGCAATGCGAAAGGGAGAGAGGGAGCGAAGAGGGAATATGAAGTAAAGAATAGAATAAGTTTGGGGAAGCGTTTTTGTTGGGCACTGCGCTGGTATGATGACGGCCAGGAGGGGTCATGGAGAAAAGGGTAAATCAATGGAACAGGGGGGCATTCGTCCTCATGAATGAAGAGGAATTCTGCCAAGTAATTAGGGAACAAGTTCTCGGCTTCTTCCCCTCTTTGTATTTATTGTTCACCTCGCTGGATGGAGGTGTAGAGGCACTATCATACTACTCCTCTGTGGGCTGAGATGATGATACGATGTTGTGTATAGAAGATAGTAAGTAGTAAGGTAGGGGAGAAAGTAATACCTCAGATTTCAAAGAATAGGAATATAAAACTTAAGGCCCAGTTCGACAGGCACTACCGTATTTAAAAAATCTGCAATAAAAGGTGAAAAATAATGAAATATATTTCTGAAAAGAGCTTCAGCAAGCAAATTGTATTCCCAGTGTCTGGTCCACAATCGCTGATGGAGGTCTGGTCTCGCCGCAGGGAAAGCACCACTGTGCTCGATATATCATAGCGCATTTTGTTGTCCGAATTTTACGATTTCACACCGCTCAAGGGATGATCCTAAGAAGGGTAAAAAAAGCTTTGATATAATATCTAGAACCCCTGTCCATCCCATCAGCCCCCGAGTCCACACAGCGACTAACAATTTGCATGGCAAATTGTCTGCATGTCTGAGTGCCCATACCGGTGCAGGATGTTCTTGTGCTTCATGACCGTAAGGAGTAGGTACTACAGTGTATACTCGAGTATGATACAAGTACCGTAGCACATTTTTGTGAATTTAACTTAACTCTACACGGCATTATATCATACAAGTCCCAGGGGGGACGTTTTCGTACACTCCAACAAATACAGGGGTAGCCTGAGAGAGAAATTTTCTTGGGTAGAAAAACTCCAGAGAACAGCAGCAAACAAAATGAATTATAAGAATACTAAGATAAAGAGTAAATAATAAAAGAGAGTGTGAAAAGCATATAAGGATAAGTTGTGAATAGGTATAAATGAAAAAAATAATGAACTCCTGTTCAGCCTTTAATACTGATCATTTATTGTTGTATTTCTAAATGTTCTACTATTCGCTATTTCGTCTTCTCTGGCTTTTATTCAGTTAATTGCTTGGTGTTAGCTCTACCAAAAAAAAATAATTTATAAACTTCTTTTATTTTATATACTAATACTGCTCTAAAGTTTATAGAAGTATTCACACTCATTCCACTATTATTTTAATTCAAAATAACATTCCCGATAGGTATTATCATAGATCTACTTTGGTGGTATGATATAGTATAAACCTAAACTTTCCATCCCTTCCCATTTTACAATTTCCTCCCACTCAAACCCTCACACAAATTAACAACTTTACCTAAAATATTCTTCCCTTTCCTGCTCAAATTCCTACCCTCTATCATGTCTCTTATAATCCAATTTTATTTCTCCTCCCTTGCTTTTCTTTTCTTCATCTTGTTCAAACCAGCTCTAATATTCCTCTTTCTTATTCTCATACTTACCTTGCTTCTATCCTTAATCTCTTTACTATCCTCCATCTTCTACTTCTCTCTCCATCTTTTCACCCTCAACCTCACCTCTTCCTATATTTCCCCCCTTCTCTCAATCCTCTCTTTCAACTAATTTCTATTACACTCTTCCACTGGTTTTTATATCCAACCTCTTCCTTCCTCCCTTTACTCTTACTCCATATTAGGCGGGAGCCTATCTCAAAGTCTTGTGAGATAACTCAGTCCGATAATCTTAATTGTAGATGGAGATTGTCTAGGAAGGCTCAAATGTCTAAAGTAGAGGTAGATAAAGTGATAAAAGATTTTCTAGTGTAAACAATTTTATATTGATAAGATCTCTTCTCCGTTGCGTGATGATGTTCAAATAGCTCGATATTTATATGCCGTGTTTGAGTGGTTGCGGGCTACATCTAGTTCTCATACTAACTAAGTACCTGCTACCAAACTCCCATTCCTCCTAAGAGTGCGAACACCATTTGACCCTGACAATTCTGTAATCTCACTTGAGTTCCGAATCATAGCACCATGAATTTTCCTGACGGTGCTCCCACACATCAGTCCATTGGTCACGATCCATCTTTGTCAGCATGGAGTCTTGTTTACCATTGCATAGGCAGAATAGTCTCCATGATCGAACCAACAAAGGGGCCAGCTTTGTTATTGAACCTCTCAGCACTGCAGATGTATCCTGCACTTGACAGCTGCGAGGCATAAGATAGACTTGTCCCGATAATCGCACCAATGGCCATTATCTCTCCGTAGTCATATTGTTATCATATGATTCCGTCAGTATCCGAAGAATACTAGTGACGTATGTGAGTGCGGGTATGTTTAATTCCTCAAACTAGCTCATCCAATAACACCATTCACTTCTGCAACTTACATCACGGGAGCGTGGAGTATAGAATGTGTTGCTTAACTATTGTCCGTAAAAAGGTCCTGTTACTTAGTGACCACTTTCACGACTCTCTTCTTTAGTGCTTAGTAACCTTATGCGATGTTGACTGATTTGGCTCAAACCACTTGCATAAGCTCGCCAAAGGTCTTTCCACATATATCCTGCGAACGGGATCCGGTCGGACAGACGGCCGCGACGTATACGGGGTTACAAGGAGGGTTTTAATGACCATGCCTTTGGTGAGGGGACGCAACTACTGCGGCATCTGCCATTGTAGCACTGTCCCAACGCTGGTATGGGAGGGGGGTGTTGGCTTTTCTTTTTTGAACTCAGAATGCTAAGGTAGGGTAACTATAGGTCTTTATTCACTAAAAGAAGGCTAAGCCTTCCAGTATGCCTAACACTCCACCTTTTCCACTTCCTTTTATTTTAACCTATTCTCACTTCAAACTCTATTATTCTTCTAACTTCTTCCTTACTAAACCTGTTAGGCATGCCGGAAGGCTTAGCCTTCCCTTACTGAATAAAGACCTATATTTACCCTACCTTAGCATTCTGAGTTCAAAAATGACAAAGCCAACACCCCCCTCCAGCACCAGCGTTGGGACTGCGCTACATCGGCAGACGCCGCCGTAGTTGCGTCCCCTCATCAAAGAGATGGTCATCGGAGCCCTCCTGGTAACCCCGTATATGTCACGGCCATCTGTCTGAGCGGATCCCCTTCACAGAATATATGAGGGAAGACCTTTGGCAGTCACAAATCATGACTAAGCAAGGCAGATTTCACATGACTAATAGTTATTAGTCATAAGGTATGTTTATGTTTTTCACGCTATGCAGTCAGTTGACTCATAGTTCTCACATGACTCGTACTTACGTGTCATCGTTATGTTATGATTGGTTTCACGCTATGCAGTCAGTTGACTCATAGTTCTCACATGACTCGTACTTACGTGTCATTATTATGTTATGATTGGTTGATGTTTTTATGACTCACGATTGTGAGTCATAATGATGTAATGACTTTCGCGCATGACTCACATTATGAGTCACGAGTTCCGTGCAGGTGACGCGCTTTCCGCACCTGACATGTTTTATGTTTTATGATTGGTTTACGGCATGTTGCGCAGTGACTCATAGGAGTCATCTGATGGATTTCGGGTATGACTCATTATGAGTCATAGGACCGCGTGACTCAAGTTATGAGTCACCAGGGTTAGGGTTGTTGGCGTGAAGAGTCTATATAAGTAGGAGACTCGGTCACAGTAGTTAGCACGAACCATCTCCCCTAGACCTCCGGCGATTGAAATCTCAACACCAGGGAAATCATCGTAGGATTCCACCACCACCCCCTCTCCTCCCCCTTGATGGCTGCTGCCTAGGGGAGCGATGCTACATCCCCTCCTCTCTCTCTGGGGTCTACCCCCTCCTCCATGGGGTTCTTGTTCCTGTTCGTCGTTGACTCCCGCTCATGAAGTTCAGTTCTCCCCTTTACCCCGCACTTCCTTTGCACCTCGCTTAGGTTTTGCACGGTCGGCATTCTGTCCTCTTCGCTCACGGTCGGCGCTGAGCTTTCCAAGCCCTTTGCGAAGTACCTTTCCGTCTCGGTTATGTGGTCCTGTCGGGGAACACTTCGGTTAGTAACTTCAGCACCTCGTCTTCTTTTCGCATTCGGAAAAGCATCGGCCGCGGTTACTCTAGTCGGTCGTCTCAAGTGTTCGGAAGTCCTTCCTCCTCCTCCCACCCCCCTCCCTCTACTTACTTGGTTTTCGTCTCGTTGCTCGGTTACAGCTTCCCCCACCCCCCCCTGTTTCCCACCCCCTCAGCTGGCACATTACTGCTCCCCACCCGCGGTCGATCTTCGGTCGCTATACAAAAACCCGCCTCGGTTACTTCCGTCCTCCTGGCCGTCGCTAATGCCGCTTTGGCACAGCCTCCGGCGACCCCTCACCAGAGGTGCCTCCATACGCCATCCTATCCTGCCACCGGGCACCGCTTCGTCCCCTGGCACCGCTCTGATGTGCAGGTCCATACATTCATTTCCTAGCTCAGGCTGATACACGTGACTTATCAGATGTAATTTTCCTTTGTCAGGGGTTCATACATTCCTTTTGTTTGCCCTCTTGGCTTTTTGTAGATGTCACTAAGGGTTCTCCTCTCCTTCCTGCTTGCTTCTTTCCTTTCTACTTCCTTCGTATGTACGTGTATGTTCGTAGGATTTGGCTGGGCGATGGGCGAGATGTGCGGTTGGTCTCATACCAGAGGGACTT